>JAEEGL013774039.1_pt1 | contig 30750 bp, 32 predicted proteins | sample 9134231 | NCBI WGS metagenome assembly JAEEGL01 (sample SAMN16246548, study PRJNA631951) | gut metagenome | biome: gut microbiome; feature: rumen; material: fiber-attached | host: Bos | place: Iran: Karaj | collected 2018-10 | reverse complement strand
TTGCCCTCATCATCGGGTCGATGATGAACCTTGCAATGACCTCGTCGCGGGCCATGCCGTTCATATAGATCAAAAGAGCGGGTGTGCCTGCGCCTGTCGAAAAGCGGCGGAAGATCAGATCCTTATTAACATCCGCCGAAAAGAGACTGCGGAAGAGTTTTTCGTTTTTACTTATATCGGATTTGATTTTTTCGGGGAAACCGGGTTTTCGCGCCGTTGCGTCCGTCCAGCGCGAACCCGGATTCGGGATGCCCTGTTCCTTCTCTTTCAGTTCAAAGCGTTCGCTTGATTCATCGAATCTCAAAAGCTTTGCCGTTCTTTCGAAAATTCCCATACTGCCGCTCCTTTTTCAAGGATAGTATCTGTCTTTTGAATGTTTTGATTCATTGCGGAATGTGCTTCATAGATCGTTCATATCCTATAGAAGCAAAGGTTCTGGGAGGAAGAAATGAAAGTTTTTGTGATAACGAAGAAAAATCTGATCTATGCGCTCGCAGCGGCCGCGGCCGTGGTCGCCGCTATACTGATCGCGGTGTTTGCCGGGAAGGGCGGCAAAGAAGGAAAGCAAACGGCGGATGCCGGCAGCCTTTTCGGCAATATAAGCGAAACCGAGACTGCAGGGAAGGCGGATCGCCGGGCAGAGATCGATAGAATAGACGAGTATGAAGTCGAGGTAATGGCAGGTTTGATGAAGGAGCTGCCGATTTACAGCGTTCAGCGCGACGACAAGCTTATTGCACTGACGATCGACGCCGCGTGGCAGGATGACAAGACTCCGTTCATCCTCGATACGCTCCGGAAATACGATATCAAAGCCACTTTCTTCCTCTGCGGTTTCTGGGTCGAGGCATATCCTGATATGGTAAAGGCGATCGCGGACGCCGGTCACGAGATCGGGAATCATTCCATGACGCATCCGCACATGAGTCGGCTTTCTTCCGCGCAGATCATTGACGAGCTGAACAGATTTGAAAATGCCGTAACGCCGATCACCGGAAAGCGCACGGTGCTCTTCCGCGCTCCTTTCGGCGAATACGACGACAACGTTGTCAAAACTCTTCGCGAAAACGGTTATGAAGTCATTCAATGGAACATAGACACGATCGATTGGAAAAAGGAACGCAGCGCGCAGACGATCCTCGATTCCGTGCTTCCGAAGCTCAGTAACGGTTCGATCATCCTCTGCCACAACAACGGCTACAAGATCGAGCAGTATCTTCCGACGCTGATTGAATCCGCGCTTGCGCAGGGTTACAGATTCGTGACTGTCAGCGAGCTTCTTTTGAGCGGCAATACGGTTATCGACGTCAACGGCGTGCAGAAGCCCCTTGATTGACGGAATAAGGTTCGAATCCTGATCGGCGGAACAAGTTTTTGTTCCGCTTTTCTCATTGTTTTTGTATATTTCACTTTAATTATTTACAGTATTGCTTTGGTATGGTATAATGTATTATTGTGGATAATGACGGCATAGCCGTTTGTTTGTCCTGATGATTACAATCGGTTAGATCCGATCAAGATACGGAGGATTATATGTCTGAACTCACTAAAGTTGAAAACGGTAAAGCAACGTTCAACCTTCACGTTCCCGCTGAGGAATATGTCAAAGCGCTCGAGACCGCTTATCGCCGCCTTGGCAGCCGCTACTCTCTCCCCGGCTTCCGCAAGGGCAAAGCCCCGAGGAAGTTCATCGAGAAGGCCTACGGCCCCGATGTTTTCTGGGATCATGAAGTCGAGCAGCTGATGCAGTCCGCGCTTTCCGACGCGCTGATGGAGCATAAGATCATCCCCGAGCTCCAGCCGAACTATACCGTTACCGCGTTTTCCGAAGAAAACGGCATCGATTTCACCGCAGAGGTCGTTCAGCGTCCCGAAGTCAAGCTTGGTGAGTATAAGGGTATAGAAGCACCGAAAGCTGAGTATAATGTCACGGATGAGGATGTTGCCGCGGAGATCCTGAAGCGCCGCGAAGCCATCGCTTCCACCGAAAACGTTGAGCGTCCCGTCGAAGATGGCGACACCGTTATTCTCGATTTCGCAGGTTTCCTCGGTGAGGAGCAGTTCGAGGGCGGCACCGCCGAGAACTATTCCCTCAAGATCGGTTCCCATACCTTCATCCCCGGTTTCGAGGAGCAGATGGTCGGCATGAATATCGGCGAGACCCGCGATCTTCACGTCACCTTCCCCGAGAATTACCAGGCTGAGAACCTTGCCGGCAAGGAAGTTATCTTCAAAGTCACCGTCCATTCGATCAGCGTTGACCGCGTTCCCGAATTCGACGAAGATTTCGTTAAGGATACTTCCGAATTCAACACCGTTGAAGAATACACCGCAAGCGTCCGCAGCGAGCTTGAGCACGCCGCCGAGATGCGCGCGAAGGAAAACCGCGTGAACGCGATCGTTCAGAAGGCGATCGACAATGCGACCGTGGAGATCCATGACGACATCATCAAAGAAGAAGTCGACATGCAGCTCGACCGCTTCGACAAGCAGCTCCATCAGTTCGGCACCGACCTCAAGGGCTACTGCGAATATGCGAAGCTCTCCATCGACGATATCCGCAAGGACTATGAAGAAGGCGCAAGGCGCAACCTCAAGGCGCAGTACGTGATGTTCGCAATCATCGACGCCGAGAAGATCGAGCCCAACGACGACGATTACCGCAGCGCGATCCACAACATCGGCCATCAGGGCGGCGAGCACTGGGACGATGCGAAGATCGACGAAGAGCTTTCGAAGAACCGCGCAAAGTACGCTTCCGCGGCGCTTTACGAAGCAACGATCCGCTTCCTTGTCGAAAACGCGAAGGAAGTCTGAGTCCTGCCCGAAATCCCCGAAAGCCGGAAATGACCCGGCAGCGCAAAGGAGGCCAATATGAGCGCACTGATCCCCATTGTTGTTGAACAGACGAACAAAGGCGAACGTTCGTATGATATTTATTCCCGCCTGCTGAAAGACCGAATAATATTCCTCGGCTCCGTAATCGACGACGACATTGCTAACCTTGTGATCGCTCAGATGCTTTTCCTCGAAGCGGACGATCCCGACAAGGACATCTATCTTTATATCAACAGCCCCGGCGGCAGCGTGACGGCGGGCATGGCGATCTACGATACCATGCAGTACATCCGCTGCGAAGTTTCGACGATCTGCGTCGGTCTTGCCGCGTCCATGGGCGCATTCCTTCTTGCCGCAGGCGCGAAGGGCAAGCGCAAAGCGCTGCCGAACAGCGAGATCATGATCCATCAGCCGATGGGCGGCATGCAGGGTCAGGCAAGCGATATCAAGATCCATGCCGAGCAGATCCTCAAGACAAGGCAGAAACTGAACGAGATCCTCGCAAAGCGCACCGGAAATCCGATCGAAAAGATCGCTCTCGATACCGAGAGGGATAATTTCATGGATGCACAGGAAGCATGCGAATACGGGATCATCGACGAGATCGTTCCCCCGAAACGATAATTGATCATATGGCAAAACACACTGAAAACGATTCCATCAAATGCTCATTCTGCGGCAAAAGCAGAAACGAGGTCGAGCGCATCCTTGCCGGCCCCGGAGTTTACATCTGCAACGAATGCATAGAGATCTGCAGAGAGATCCTTGCCGATAATCCTTCCGCGGAGGAAGAAAAGTCGAGCGAGATGACCGACCTGCCGAAGCCGAAGCAGATCGTTGCGCAGCTCGACGATTACGTCATCGGTCAGGATCACGCAAAGCGCATCCTTGCCGTTGCCGTCTACAATCACTATAAGCGCATCTTCGCGCCGAAGACGAAAACCGAAGCAGAGCTTGGCAAGAGCAACATCGTCATGCTCGGGCCCACCGGCTGCGGCAAGACCCTTCTCGCCGAGACGCTTGCGAAGATCCTCGACGTTCCTTTTGCTGTCGCGGACGCTACGGCGCTGACCGAAGCGGGCTATGTCGGCGAGGATGTTGAAAACATCCTCCTCAAGCTCCTCCAGGCCTGCGATTACGATGTTGAGCGCGCCCAGAAGGGCATCATCTACATCGACGAGATCGACAAGATCGCAAGGAAGAGCGAGAATCCCTCCATCACCCGCGATGTTTCCGGCGAAGGCGTTCAGCAGGCGCTTTTGAAGATCCTCGAAGGCACCGTCGCCTCCGTTCCTCCCCAAGGCGGAAGGAAGCATCCGCATCAGGAATTCATCCAGATCGACACGACGAACATCCTGTTCATCTGCGGCGGCGCGTTTGCCGGGATCGAATCTATCATCCAGAAGCGCACCGGCAAAAAGAACATGGGCTTTGGCGCGGACATCCAGTCCAACATCAAGAAGGATATCGGAGAAACGCTGAAGGACATCCTGCCTGAAGACCTCCTTAAGTTCGGCCTGATTCCGGAATTCATCGGCCGCGTTCCCGTCATCGTGACACTCGATCAGCTGACCGAAGAAGCCATGATCAACATTCTCACCGAGCCCAAGAACGCGCTTGCGAAGCAGTACCAGCGTCTTTTCGAAATGGATAACGTGCAGCTCGAGTTCGAGCCCGAAGCGCTTACCGAGATCGCCAAACTGACGATCAAGCGCAACACCGGTGCCCGCGGCCTTCGCGCGATCCTCGAGGATGTTATGCTGCCCGTGATGTATGAAACCCCTTCGAGGACGGATGTTGAAAAGGTCATCATCACCCTTGCTTCCGTCCGCAAGGAAGAGCCCCCGAGATACGTCTTCCGCAGTGTAAAGCCCGAAGACCGTATCGCTTAATATCAAACGAGGTTCAAAATGAGATTTATCCGCTGCGAATACGGCTATGCCGTGCTTGAAAACGAAACCGTGAGACTGCTCGCGCATGAGCCTTATTCCTCCGTTGAATACACCGGCAAAGAGCTTCCTCTCAGTGAAGTGCAGCTTCTTGCTCCCGCCGAACCTTCAAAGATCGTCTGCATCGGGAAGAACTACAAAGCTCATGCCGACGAGATGGGCGAAGGTCAGCCGCCGGAGCCGGTGCTGTTCATTAAACCCAATACCTGCATCGTCGGAAACGAAGATAACGTCGTCTATCCCGATATCAGCCACCGGCTCGATTTCGAGGGAGAACTCGGCGTCGTCATCGGCAAACGCGCAACAAAAGTCGAGAAAGGCCATGCCGCGGATTACATCTTCGGCTATACCTGCCTCAACGACGTTACCGCCCGGGATATCCAGAAATCCCCCACGCAGGGCACGCAGTGGACAAGGGGCAAGGGCTTCGATACCTTCTGCCCGATCGGTCCCTGGATCGAAACCGAGCTCGACAACGCGAACGCGAATATCATGACCCGCGTCAACGGCGAAACGAAGCAGAGCTCCAACACCGGGCTCATGACGCACGGCGTCGACAGCCTCATCTGCTTCATTACCGAGGGCATGACGCTCCTGCCCGGCGATATCGTCGCAACTGGAACGCCCGAAGGCATCGGCAGCATGCAGCGCGGCGACACAGTCGAAGTCGAGATCGAAGGCATCGGGATCCTTCGCAACCACATTGTTTGATCAAAAAGGCCTCCGGCAAAAGTCGGGGGCCTCAGTGTATTCTGATTTATGGACGGTTTAACTCTTGCCGCCTCCGCAGTCGAGCTTCAGTCGCTTGTCGGGGGCAGGATCGAAAGAATCCGGCAGCCCGAGAAATACGAGCTGCTGTTTTCTGTGCATACTCTTTCGGGAAACAAGAGCCTTATTATTTCCTCATCAACGGAAAACTGCCGGCTTCACATCACCGAAGAAAAACCCGCTTCGCCGATCGACGCGCCGAATTTTCTGATGCTTCTTCGGAAGCACCTAACCGGCGCGCGCATTACGGCGATCGAGCAGCCTAATCTCGACCGAACCGTCCTTATCCGTTTCGATGCGTTGACGGAACTGCATGACAGCACTGCCTTCACCCTTGCCTGCGAGATCATGGGCAAGTATTCGAATATCATCCTTGTGGATTCGGAAAACAACATCGTCGACGCTATACGCCGCGTTTCGGCAAACATGAGCAGCGTTCGCCTTGTTATGCCGAAGCTGCCGTACTCCATGCCGCCCGCACAGGACAAACGCTGCATCCGCGATATCACCGCGGACAATCTTGGATCGATCCTCGATTCGGCGATCGGCAGCGCGGCAAAAGCGCTTTCGTCCTCGATCTTCGGGCTCTCCCCCGCCGTCGCTTCAATGATGATCGAACACTGCGAAGCGCAACATGGCCGGGAACCCGGCAATAAATCGCTTGTCGAAAAACTCCTTAAGCTTTATAAAGAGATCCTCGGCGGCACATCTTCGCCGTCCATCCTTATGCGCGGGGACAAGCCCATGCTGCTTCCTTTCACGCCCGAAGGAACTGGCGCAAGGAGTTTTGCGTCGCTTTCAGAAGCGGCCGATGAATTCTACCGCGTGCGTTCGGAGGAAGAAAGCATCCGCCGCCGGACTGCATCCCTCGAAAGAGTGCTTTCAAACTGCATCCAGCGCACGGAGCGAAAAGTCGATAAGTTCGCGCTTTCGATTGGCGATGAAGATGAGATCGAACGTCTGCGCCTTTACGGCGAACTGCTCACGGCAAATCTTTATTCGCTTCCAGAGCGCCAACGCGAAGCCGTCGTTCTGAACTATTATCTCGACCCGCCCGCGCCGGTTCATATCCCGCTTGACGAAACCTACAGCGCGGCGGACAACGCACAGCTCTACTATAAGAAATACCGCAAAGCAAAAGCCGCTCGCGAGTATGCCCTTTCAAAACGCGAAGAAGCGCTTGCAGAACTCGAGTATCTGCGCGGAGTTTACAGCGATCTTGCGCAATGCGTGACCGATTCCGATTTCGATGAAGTGCGCGGAGAGCTTGCCGCCGGCGGATATGTTCGCGACGACCGCAAAAAGAAAACAAAGCTGCCGGCATCAAAACCGCACAGCTTCATTTCCTCCGACGGGTTCGAGATCCTTGTCGGCAAGAACAACGCTCAGAACGACAGGCTGACTTTCAAAACCGCATCTCCGGACGATCTTTGGCTGCACACCAAGGATATCCACGGTTCGCATGTCATTATCCGCTGCGGCAGCGCGGATGTGCCCGACAGCACGCTCCTTGAGGCAGCGAAACTCGCCGCGTTCTATTCCCAGGGGAAGCAGTCGCCCGCCGTGCCCGTCGATTACGCACGACGCAAATTCGTTAAAAAGCCCTCCGGCGCAAAACCCGGTATGGTCATATACACAAACAACAAAACCGTTCTTGCCGCGCCGGACCCGTCGCTTGCGGATTCACTGCGGAAGAAAAAGCAGTGACCGACCCGTCACGCCAGCAGCGACCTGATCTGCGGAAGTTTATCCCCGAACAGCGCTGTGTTGACGGCGTTTGCGATGATCCCGGACATATCCTCGACGATCGTATCGATATCCTTCGGGGTTACGATCATATTATCAAGATGCCTTTCCGCGATGGATCGGGCAAGCTCCTTCAGCTGCTCCTCGTCGCCGTGTTTTCCCGTTTCATCGGCCATAAGTCCGATAGTATCGAGCAAAATTGTTGAAGCATGAACAACGAGCGGCACGCCGATTGCGATCACTGGCACGCCGAGCTTTGCTTCGCTCATGTCCGCCCGCGTGTTTCCGACGCCGGAACCGGGACTTATTCCCGCATCCGAAAGCTGTATCGTTGTGCTGATCCTCGCGGCGCGTCTCGATGAGAGCGAATCGATCGCGATCACCAGATCCGGCTTCACCCTTTCAACAATACCGCGCACGATATCCGATGTTTCAACGCCCGTCGCGCCGAGAACTCCCGGAGCGACCGAACAGACGCCCGGAACGGGGAAATCGAGGGCTTCGGGCATGTATTGCTTTATATGCCTTGTGACGAAGATCTTCTCCGCGGTTCGCGGACCAAGCGAATCCGGCGTCACGCTGTGGTTGCCGAGCCCGACGACAAGTATTACCCCGCTGCCGGGCCCGAGCTTTGTCATTTTCGAAAGTTCCTCCGCGAGCTTTTCCGTTACGGATTCAAAAAGATCAAGCGGCCGCTGTTCAAGAGCGTCTGCGCTCAGCGAAACATAGCTGCCGATCGCTTTCCCGATCTTTTGCGCCGCCGATTCCGTGAGGATGCCGATCCTTTTGATTCTGATCTCGCCGGAAGTTTCTTCTTCCTCCGAAACGCCTTCGATATCCGGATTCAGTTCCCGGAGTTCCGAAGCAAGGTCCGTATGGATGCTGTTCATTGTATTCTTCCCCTCTTGTTGTTTACCGATAGTATTCCCCCATTCCCTTTCGATTCATTCCGCCGCTTAAGCGCAAAATATATTGAAAAAGTAATATTATATTGTAAAAAGGGACTTGCAAGCAGCTAAACATAGTGCTATAATAACTCTGTTCGAGTATTTACAAGGAGGTGAACCGATTTGGCAAACATTAAGTCAGCAATGAAGCGCGTTAAGGTTTCCCGCGAGGAGAACATGCAGAACCGTATTGTCCTTTCCTCCACCAAGACCGCTATCAAGAAGTTTGACAAGGCTTTGGAGTCTAACGACGAGGCTGCTATTGAAGAAGCATACACCGCCGCAGTCAGCAAGGTTGACAAAGCTGTCACCAAGGGCGTTATCCATAAGAACGCAGCCAATCGTAAAAAGGCTCAGCTTGCAAAAAAGCATGATGCCAAATAAGGTTTATCGCTGAGATTAACCAAAATCAAGCCGGCTTTCGAGCCGGCTTTTTCGTTTTCTTTGTTTAAATTTTACCAGTTGAAGCTTATCATGATCTTTTCTATCGCCGCGACCGGGTCCTCCCCGCCTGTGATCCTTGCGTAATTCACGAGCGAAAGCTCCTTCACAAGGCCTGAGAGCTGTTCGATGCTGTATTTCGAGGCGGCACGGCAGGCCTTTTCGTTCGCGTAGCTGCTGCCCTCCATTTTGGATGCGGCTGCCTTCGGCGAGAGCTTTCCTCTCTCCATCAGCAGTTTTCCCTGGAGCATTAGCTTGAATCGGGATTCTAGGAAACCCGCGATCGACAGCGGCGCATCGCGATCCTGCGTCAAAAGGCCGTGCAGACCGGTCATTCCGTCGCGGACCTTCCCCGCTGTGAAGCAGTCGAGGGTTGTAAAGAGCTTGAATTCGATGTTGCTGACAGCGGTTCTCGATATCACGTCCGCGGTGATCTTTCCGCCGGGGCCGACATAATCGATTGCCTTTGAAAGCTCGTTGCTGACGGTCGTCATGTCGCTTCCGACCAGGCCGACAAGCGTTCTCGCGCTTTCCTTTTCGAGAACAACGCCCTTCTGGACCGCCGTTTTCATGCACCACTTTATGATATCCGTTTCTTCCAAAGGAGCGAACAGGACTTCGCGCTGGTTCTTTGCGAAAAACTTAACGAGCGCCGAACGTTCATCCGCTTTGCCCTTTTTAACGATCAGCAGCACCGTCGTTTCCGGTATATTGCCCAAATACTCGATCAGTCTTGTCACATCCGCTGCCGCAGAAGGCGTTTCCCGAAGAATAATCAGGCTCCTTTCCGTAAATACCGGCAGCGTTTCACAGCATTCGATGATCCTTTCGACGGATGCGTTATACAGCACGGTCAGATTGAACGCGCGCATGTCCTCCGGGATCATTTCCGAAGCGCGTCCGACCGCCGCTTCCTTTACGAATTCCTCTTCGCCGTGAAGGAAGTACGCTCCGCTCATCGAGCCGCTGCTTATGAGTTTAAAGAAATCATTGTGGTTCATGCCTTTATTATACCGATGAAGCAGGAAAAAGTAAACAGGAACATCAGCACGGCCGCATACGGCAGCTTCTTGCCGAGAGGACGCAGGACATACTCGGAAAGGACAAAGATAAGCAACAGATAGATCACGCAGCCGGCAATCGGAGGACACAGCATTTCGACCTGCGCACCGGGGATCAAGCCGAAAGCGGAGAGCACCTTTTCCGCGGCAAACAGCAAGGAGCGCGGGACGATCGCTGCCGCAGCGGCTCCGGCGGGAAAGATAAAGGCAAAGGCGGTGACAAGCAGTCCGAGTATAACTATCAGCGAAAACAGCGGGACCGCGATCAGGTTGCAGATCACGGCATATGGAGCAAACGAGCGGAAATAATGCATCTGAAACGCAAATGTGCCGATAATCGCCGAAGCAGAAACAGCGACGGACGAGCCGATTTTCGAAGGCAGTTTCGTTTTTTCGAGGCCGCATTTGAAGCTGCTGTTAAAAAGCGCAATTCCGAAGCATGCGGCGAACGAAAGGCGGAAGCCGACGGAGTAAAGCTGATACGGATTCCATATGAGGATCAGCACCGCGGCAATCGAGAGCGCGGAAAGCGGATCGGCTCTGCGTTCGAAACGGTCGGCGGCAAGATAGCAGACTGCCATTATCCCGGCGCGAACGAGCCCCGGAGCATATGCCGCGACCGTGCAGTAAAGGAGTACGGCGACGGTTATCACCGGCAGCCGGAGTTTCCTTCTGTTCCTTGGGATGAGACCCGAAACCGCGGCAAGAAGAACGCCGACATGAAAACCCGAAAGCGCAAGCAGATGCGCGGCACCGGAGGTTCGGTATGCAGCGTAACGTTCCTCCCCGACTTCCGAGCGAAGGCCGAGTATCAGCGCGTTGAAGATCCCGCTGTCGTCGCCGAAGGTTTTTGCGATCCTTTCGGAAACGGTGTTTCGAATCCCGACAACAAGTTCCGTCAGCGGAAGATTATGCTTCGATTTGATCGTTATGCTTTCTGCGTCGGCAATGCAGCCGATCCCCGAAGAAAGTTTGTTCAGTCTTTCATTGTACCATGCCGATCCGTCTTTGGGCATCCGGCAGCTCGCTTCTGCGGATATCCTGTCGCCGATCTCAACATGCATTCCCGATGGGAACGCCGTCTCCGCCGATTTATTGAGGCTTTGTCCGTCGAGCGAAACATTATCGAGCCTCAGTACGGTCCCGTTTTCGCTGACCTCGATGATGTCCGCAACATTTCCCTCAATGCGGTATCTGCCCTCTTTAAATTGCGTCGGGAGGGTGAAGAAAGCGAGCCCTGCGCCGAGCAGCAGCGCTGCCGAAAACAGAACGAGTCTCTTTTTCCGCAGCAAAAGGAACACTCCCGCCGAAACAGCAGCGACGCCGGCCAATACCGCGGCATATCCTTCCGGAATAATGCCGCAGGCGGCGATGCCCGCCATCATGCCGACCGCGATCAGAAACATCGGTCGGTAGTTGGTGAGTCTGCTGTTTTCAGCGGGAGCAAGCTCCATTTTGCGGTTTACAGAACGACTGCCATTGCCTCGATCTCAACGAGAGCACCTGCCGGCAGAGCGGCGACTTCAACGCAGCTCCTTGCCGGGAAGGGTTCGGGGATCAGCATGCCGTAAAGCTTGTTGACGAGCGCAAAATCAGCCATGTTCTTCACGAACACAGTCGTCTTGACGATGCCCGCGAGGGATGCGCCGGCTGCTTCGAGAACAGCCTTAAGGTTGTTGATCGCCTGGATCGTCTGGGCTTCGACGCCGTTTGCAAGCTCGCCGGTATCGGGATTCAGTCCGATCTGGCCGGAGGTGAATACCATCTTTCCGACTTTGTTCGCGTGGCTGTAGGGACCGATTGCTTTCGGTGCGTTTTCAGCATTGATTACCTGCTTCATTTCATTTGATCCTCCTGGATGTTTTCATGATTATCGTGATGGCTTTTGCCATTTTGATTCTTAATAAGAGTGGAGCGTATATCGTCATTCCAAAGGATGAATGCGTTTTCGCCGGTATCGCTGTAGTATTTTTTTCGGATGCCCACCTTTCTGAAATCGAGGGATGCATAGAGATTCTGCGCTTTGAAGTTGAATTCACGCACTTCGAGCGTCATTTTTTCCGCACCCTTACCCGCTGCATAGCGCATCATGCTGAGGATTATGTTCGTTGCAACGCCCATGCGGCGATACTCGGGGATCACGGCGATGTTCGTCATGTGCGCTTCGTCGAACATGACCCAGATCCCGGCATAACCGACGATCCTTCCGTCCGCTTCGGCAACGACGTAATAGGCGATATTATTGCGGACAAGCTCACCGATCAGCGATTCGACGCTCCATGGCTGAGTGAAGCAGCTGCATTCGATCGCATAGACCTGCTCGATATCGCTGAGCGTCATTTCGCGGTAAATAATCTCATTCACTGTAATCGATTTCCTCCATTGAACAGCAGGCCGTAATTGCGTAGACCTTCGACGCTCCGCTCTTTTTCAGAGCGAGAGCGCATTCCCGAAGGGTTGCGCCGGTCGTTCGCATATCGTCCACAAGCGCGACGCAAAGCCCGCTGCAGTCCGGCGATGCGCGGAAAGCATTCCGAACGTTCTTTTGCCGTTCCTTTTGGTTGAGATGCGCTTGCTGCGGCGTGTTGCGGACTCTTTCAAGAAGGTCCTCGCGCACTGTCAGCCCGTCGCGCTCCGCAATCGCATTGGCAAGCACCGTGCTTTGATTATACCCCCTCCGCCGCTGACGGTCAATATGCAGCGGCACGGGAACGAGGCAATCGACGGTCCATTCACGGGGGATCTCGATATACCTGATCAGAAATTCCTTTTTATATAGAGCACCATGGTATTTGAAGGACCACATCGCACGCTTTGCGGGTTTGTTGTATTGAAGTCCCGCGGTATAGCCGTCGATGCCTTCTATTGAACCCGCATCGGCGCTGAAGAGCAGCGCATCCTCGCACTCTTTGCAGATTCCGTATGAATTCACAATCGCTTCACGGTCGCAGCAGTGGCATTTAAGATGCTGCGGGAAGAGAAGATCGAGGATCCGTTTTTTCATGCTCCTGATGTTCATCACGCAATCGGGCTGCCGAGCTCTCTGAGGAACGCTTCAAGCGCGCTGTAACGCTTTCTGACGTTCGTATTGTTGATCATGAATCGTACGCATTCTTCCGTTCCCAAGACGAATACGCGGTCTCTGGCGCGTGTTATGGCGGTATAGAGTATGTTTCGGTTGAACAGCATGCTCGGCCCGCTGACGAGCGGAAGCACGACGCACGAGAACTCGCTTCCCTGGCTTTTATGGACCGAAATGCAGTACGCGAGCTCGAGTTCATCGAGCATCGAAAAGCTGTATTCCGCGGACCGCTCGTCGTCGAAAAGCACCGTCATGAACTTCGATTCCGTATCGATCGCGATCACCGTTCCGATGTCGCCGTTGAATACGCCCATGCCCTCGACAGTCTGCTTTCTGAAGCCGGAGGAGGTTTTCGTCCATTCGAGATCGTAGTTGTTGCGGATCTGCATCACGCGGTCGCCGACGCGGAACAGCACATCGCCGAAGAGATATTCGCTCTTTTCCGGCGCGGGCGGGTTCAGTGTCTGCTGGAGCTTTGTGTTCAGATTCAGCACGCCGAGCGCGTTCCCTTTCATCGGCGAAAGCACCTGTATTTTTTCGGATTCGCCGAGATAAGCGAAATCGGAGCAGAGATTCAGAACCGAGTTCAGCGCGATATCCGCATTCGGGCAGTTATAGAAAGCGAAATCTTCGTCGCTTCCGAGCACGGGCATCTTGCCGTTGTTTACAAGATGCGCATTTGTGACGATGCTGCTTCTTCCCGCCTGCCGGAAAATCTCAGTGAGGCGGACGACCGGAACAATACCAGAATTGACAACGTCGCGAAGCACATTGCCCGGCCCGACGGACGGGAGCTGGTCGACGTCCCCGACCATGATAAGGCGCGTACCGTTCGCAACCGCTTTCAGGAGCGAATGGAAGAGCGGAATGTCGACCATGGACATTTCATCGACGATGATAACATCCGACTCGAGCGGATATTCGTCGTTCCTGTTGAATTCTTCGGCGCTGGCATTGTATTCGAGCAGGCGGTGGATCGTTCTCGCCTCGCGGCCTGTCGTGTCGCTGATCCGTTTTGCCGCGCGGCCCGTCGGCGCCGCGAGTTCGAGCTCCAGCTTTTGCTGCTCCATGAGCTCGATAATGAACCACAGGATCGTCGTTTTGCCCGTGCCTGGTCCGCCGGTGACTACGAGAACGCCGTCTGTGAAACTGCGTTTGATAGCTTCGCGCTGCGCATCGGCAAGGTGCAGCATGTATCGTTTTTCAAGGTGCTCGATCTCGCCGTCGATATCGAACAGAGGAAGTATTTCCACGCTTTTAGCAAGCGAATGCAGGCGAACGGCGGAATCGGATTCGAGATAATGCATGCTCTTGAGGAAAACATGCGTTTTGCCGTCCATTTCCTTATCCGCAAGCTCGCCTTCGATGATCATCTTTTCGATTATTCCGTCGATGAGCTCATGGTCGAGACCGAGAATATTATTCGCCGCGAACATGATCAGGATATCCTTCGGGAGGCAGGTGTTGCCCTCCGACGCGGCATATGAAAGAGCGTACTTCACTCCGGCGCGGATGCGGAAGGTCGATTCGCGTTCGTATCCCGCTTCAAAAGCGATTTTGTCCGCCGTTTTGAAGCCGATGTTTTCAACATCGTCTATCAGTCGGTAGGGATTCTCCCGCACGATCTGAACGCAGTTTTCGCCGTAGAGTTTGTAGATCTTCATCGTCATCGGCAGCGAAAGCCCGAGCTGCTGCATCCCGATCACGATGTCCTGCATTCCGATCTTTTCATTATACGATCCGGTGATGGTTTTGAGCTTTTTCGGCCCTATGCCGTTGATTTTAAGCAGTTCCTCCGGCGAATTCCTGATAATATCGAGAGTTTCCGCGCCGAATTTATCGACCATCATCCTTGCCGTGGATTTACCCACGCCCTTGATGAAACCGCTTGAAAGATACGCGAGAACAGCGTCGACGGAGGTCGGCATCTTAACGGTATAGGTGCTGACGCGGATCTGTTCGCCGTAAAGCGGATGCTCCGTCCAGTTTCCGTAGAAGGTCACGGTTTCGCCGACGTTAACGGAAGGCATAACGCCGACAGCGGTAACACTGTTTCCGTTCCCGTCCTCGAACGAAAGCACAGTCCAGCCGTTATCGTCATTTCTGTATCGGATGTTTGTAACAGTTCCCGTGATATCCATCGCTGAGCTCTCTTGAATTGCCTCCTTTTCGGCAAGTTTATATTACCATATTTCGGCCCTTTTATCAACGACTAACGGGCGCTTTCAAAAAGAAAACCTGCGTCGGATGCGGTACCCGGCGCAGGTGTTTCTTTCAGTTATCAGTTGGAAGCTTTGGTGTCGCAGTACATGCAGCGATACTCGGCCGTCTCCGGATTGGTGAGAATGAAGATATGGCGGATCTCCTGCTCGGTCGTCGTGATGCATCGGGGGTTCTTGCAGCGGAGCACGCCTTCGATCCGTTCGGGAAGCTTCAGGTCGCGTTTCTCGATGACCTTGCCGTCGCGGATGATGTTGATCGTTGCGGACGGGCAAATGAAGGCAAGCACGCCGAGGTCGATATCGATGTCCGAAGCGATCTTGATGATGTCCTTCGTGCCCTTCTTGTTGCTCGTCGCGTTCTTGATGATCGCGACCTGGCAGTCGAGCTTATCGAGCTTCAGCATATTGTAGATCTGCATCGCCTTGCCGGCGGTGATATGGTCGATGACAATGCCGTTGATGATGGAATCGATATTCATTTGTTTGCCTCCTCAAGCAGTTTCATGATAAGGGCCATGCGGATGAATTTGCCGTAGCGTGCCTGGCGGAAATAGCAGGCGCGGGGATCGTTGTCCACGGCGACGGAGATCTCGTTGACGCGCGGCAGCGGATGAAGAACGATCAGATCCTGCTTTGCCATCGCCATCTTTTCGGGAGTCAGAACATAGCAGTCCTTCAGGCGGAGATAGTCCTCTTCGTTGAAGAACCTTTCGCGCTGTACACGGGTCATATAGAGCACGTCGAGCTTATCTATAACATTTTCGAGCGCAGTAGTCTGCTCGTAAGGAATGCCCTTTGCCTTGATGTATGTGTTCTTGACGTAGCTTGGTACCTTGAGTTCTTCGGGCGAGATCAGAACGAAACGGATGCCGGAATAGCGGCTCATAGCCGCGATCAGTGAATGAACGGTGCGGCCGAACTTGAGGTCGCCGCAGAGACCGATCGTGAGGTTGTCGAAATGGCCCTTCTCGCGTTTGATGGTGATAAGGTCGGTCAGCGTCTGCGTCGGGTGGTTATGTCCGCCGTCGCCCGCGTTGATGATCGGTACTGTCGCCTTCGTCTGCGCAACGATGGGCGCACCTTCCTTCGGATGGCGCATCGCGATGATGTCGGAATAGCCGCTTACGACCGCGATCGTGTCCGCCACGCTCTCGCCCTTCGCGGCGGAGCTTGAACTCGCTTCGGAGAAGCCGAGCACGCGGCCGCCGAGCTCCAGCATTGCCGCTTCGAAAGAAAGGCGGGTGCGGGTCGAGGGCTCGAAGAACAGCGTCGCAAGGGTCTTGTATTTGCATGCCTCGCGGTATTTTTCGGGATGGTCGATTATGTCGTTCGCAACGTCGATCATTTCATCGATCTCTTCGACGGAAAGATCAAGGATATCAATAAGGTTTCTCATATGCTTCCTCCGTTATTTTTCGTTATGCTTTGATCCAGCTTTCATCCGAGGGGTTATCGCGGAAAGCGAGAAGACGCGGCGCGTCGGCGGCGTCGATATAACCCGTTTCCACAGCTGCCTTCACGATCGTGTCGAAATCCGAGAGACTGACGTTCCTGACATTCGCTTCGGAAAGGCGCTCAAGACCTTTTTTCATGCCGTAGGTGAAGATGCTCACGATGCCGAGGACTTCGGCGCCCGCTTCGCGCAGCGCTTCAACAACTTCGATCGCGCTGCCTGCGGTGGAGATAAGGTCCTCCACGACGACGACCTTCCTGCCGGGTTCGAGCTTGCCTTCGATCCTGTTGCCGCGGCCGTGGTCCTTGTTTCCGGAGCGGACATAACCCATGGGAAGGCCCATGATGTGGCCGGTGATCGCGGCGTGCGCAATTCCCGCAGTGCTGGTGCCCATAAGCACCTCCGCAGCTGGGTACTCGCGCCTGATTGTTTCGGCGAGACAGTTTTCGACGTCCGTACGCACGGAAGGAGCGGTCAGTGTAAGCCTGTTGTCGCAGTAGATCGGGCTTTTAATGCCGCTCGCCCATGTAAACGGCTCGTTCGGGCGGAGAAATACCGCCCCGATGGAGAGCAGATCTTTCGCGATCAGTTCTTTGATCGCACGGATCCGAGGTTCATAATTTGCCATTCGTTGATCCTCCATTTTGTTTTTTATTATTCGATCGGTTCAACCGATGAATTCGCTAATACAGCGCTCATAAGCCGCAACGGGATCCGCCGCCGCGGTGATTGGACGCCCGACAACGATATAATCGGAACCGAGCTCCTTTGCCCTTGCAGGGGTCGTAACGCGGACCTGATCGCCCCTGTCGCCTTCTGCGAAGCGGACGCCGGGCGTTACTGTTACGAACTCCGCGCCGCAGGCTTCGTGGACCTTTCCCGCTTCAAGGGGCGAGCACACGACGCCGTCGAGACCTGAACGTTTCGCATTTCGTGCATAGCTCAGAACGACTTCGTCGATGGGTCTTTCGATCAGAAGTTCGTTCGTCATCGCTTCCTGGCTTGTTGAGGTGAGCTGAGTGACCGCAATCAGGATCGGCCTTGTGCCGTCCTCGCGGGTGAGGCCTTTTATCGCGGCTTCCATCATTGCAGAAGTTCCTGCGGCGTGCAGATTGCACATGTCGACATCGAGCCTCGAAAGCACGCTCATCGCCTTCATTACCGTGTTCGGGATATCATGCAGCTTCAGATCGAGAAAGATCTTATGACCGCGCGCTTTAATCTCGCGCACGATCGCCGGACCTTCCGCATAGTAAAGCTCCATCCCGATCTTCACAAAAGGCTTCTTCCCCGTTCCCTCGAACTTATCGAGGAAATCCATGACAGCCTGCTTGCTTGAAAAATCGCATGCGACGATGACGTCCTTACCCATTGTGTGCTCCTCCGATTATTTCCTTGAGATCATTGATCCCGTATTTGCGCATCGTATACGGCAGCTCGTTGATGATATCGCGGCAGATGAACGGCTCCGTGAGGTTGGCCGCGCCGATCTGCACCGCCGTCGCGCCGGCGAGCATCATCTCGATCACGTCCTTCGCGGATGATATGCCGCCCATGCCGATTATCGGTATTCCGACTTTTTCATAGACCTGGTAGACCATCCTGAGGGCGACCGGGAAAACGCCGGGGCCAGAATAGCCGCCCATTTTATTCGCCATGACCGGTTTTCTTGTTTTCGGGTCGATCCGCATCCCGAGAAGTGTGTTGATCATGCTGATGCCGTCCGCCCCCGCGTCCTCGCAGGCTTTCGCGATGGCGGCGATATCCGCGGCATTCGGGCTGAGCTTCATGAAGACCGGCTTTGTTGTTGCGCGTTTTACCGCGCGGGTGACTTCTGCCGCCGCTTCGCAGCTTGTTCCGAAGCTCATGCCGCCGTTATGCACGTTCGGACAGCTTATATTTACTTCGATCAAACCGACCTGCTCGCATTCGTCGAGCAGCTGCGCCGTTTTTGCGTATTCTTCGACCGAAAATCCGCCGACATTTGCGATCACTTTTTTAGCGAAGCATTTTTTGAGTTTCGGCAGCTCGTTTTCGATCACGGCATGCACTCCGGGGTTTTGAAGCCCGATCGAATTGAGCATTCCGCCCGGGCATTCCGCGATACGCGGCGTCGGGTTGCCGAAGCGCGGTTCAAAAGTCGTTCCTTTGAAGGAGAACGAGCCGAGGATATTGATATCATAGAGTTCGGCGAACTCATATCCGTAGCCGAAAGTCCCGCTCGCGGGAATGATCGGATTGTCGAGTTCAAGGCCGCAAAGGTCGATCTTCATGTTCGGTGCTTCGTTCATTTTTTCGGCTCCTCCCAGATGATCTCGGCGGAATCGAAGACGGGACCGTCCTTGCAGATGCGCTTTGCCCCGCTCCTTGTTTTGATCGAGCAGCCCATGCATGCGCCGAAACCGCAGCCCATGCGCTCCTCAAAGCTGTACTGTCCTTCGGTGCGGACCGTTTTGCGGATCGCTCTGTACATCGGGAGCGGACCGCAGGTATAGAAGAAGCTGTAGTCGAGCGACTTCATGACGTCGGTCACAAAGCCTTTGACGCCGTAACTGCCGTCGGCTGTTGTTACAAAAACATTTACGCCGAGTTTTTTAAGCGCGTCCTCGCAGTAGACTTCCGATGCTTTATTAAAGCCGATCACAGCCGTGACCTTTTTGCCCTCCGCGATAAGCGTTTTCGCGAGCTTCACCATCGGCGGAACTCCCCCGCCGCCCGCGATCAGAAGCGGATTCTCGCCGCTCAGCGCGGTATCGAAGCCGTTGCCGAGCCCCGTAAGGAGGTCGAGTTTCCCGCCGGGCAGGAGCTGAGACATATACTCTGTCCCTTCGCCGACGGTCTTATAGATCAGAATGAGACCGTTTGCGTTATAGTCGCAGACCGAGATCGGTCGGCGAAGATAGAAACCGTCAAGCTTGATGTTGGCGAACTGACCGGGCCGGGTGAAAGCGCTCGTGTCGCCGGTGAGCGCCATGCGAAAAGTGTTTTCGGCGATCCTGTCGTTTGATTCGATTGTGAATACGCTCTGTTTCAATGGTTTTCCCCTGTTACCTTTTCAATGAACCGTCGATATACGCTATCCTGCCGTTTGAAACGGTCAGCAGGCATTTTCCGTAAACCTGCATCCCGATGAAAGGCGACGCCTTGCCCATGGAAAGAAAATCGCCGTCGTCGATGCGGTAAAGTTTTCCGGTTTCGAATATTGCATAATCATCGCCGATATCAATGCCGAAGCGCTTTGCCGGATTCGTGCTCATCAGCCCGATCAGCTTTTCGAGGGAGATAATGCCCTTCTTTACAAGTTTTGTATAGAGCACTGCAAAAGCGGTTTCGAGGCCGACGATGCCGAACGCGCTTTTTTCGAGACCGCGCGCTTTCTCCTCCGCGGAATGCGGAGCATGGTCCGTTGCGATCATGTCGATCGTTCCGTCGATAATGCCTTCGATCAGCGCTTCCCTGTCGCGCTTTGAGCGAAGAGGCGGATTCATTTTGAACCTTCCGTCCTCGATGAGATCATCCTCCGTAAAGGTCAGGTAGTGCGGCCCGGTTTCGCAGCTGATGTTGAGGCCTTCCGCCTTCGCTTTGCGGATCAGTTCAACGGATTCCGCCGTTGAGATATGGCAGACATGGTAACCAGCGCCGGTCTCGCGCAGAAGGTCGACATCGCGCTCTATCTGCTTCCATTCGCTCTCCGAACAGATCCCGCGGTGGCCGTGTTTTTTTGCGTATTCGCCGGCATGGATATAACCTCCGAACAGGAGGGAGTTATCCTCGCAGTGCGCGGCGATGAGCTTCCCGAGGCGCTTCGCCGTGAACATCGCCTGCTGCATCATTTCGCGGCTCTGCACTCCCCTGCCGTCGTCCGAAAACGCGCAGACATGCGGCGCCATCGCCTTCATATCGGAGAGCGATTCGCCCTTTTCGCCGGCGGTGATCGAACCGTACGGGATCACGCGCACGCAGGCGTCACGGCGGATGAGCTCAAGCTGTTTATTAAGGCTCGGAAGATCATCCGGCACCGGGTCGAGATTCGGCATCGGGCACACGGCGGTGAATCCTCCGTGCGCGGCGGCTTCAGTCCCGGTTTTCACGGTTTCTTTATAAGAAAAACCCGGCTCACGAAGATGAACATGAACATCAACGAGACCGGGAACAATAACGCAGTTTTCGAATTCGGGGGATGAAAAATCGAGAAGCGGAGAGATTGCGCCTTCACAGCGAAGCATTTTGATCCGTTCCGCCGCGTTCTTTGCAAGATCGAGCATTTCTTCTTCCTCCCGCCGTGTAAAGCCCTTTCCGCAAAAGTCCGGAGCCTCACTTTGGTCATCACATAGATTCGATTTATTCTAACAGCGAACCGCCCTTTTGTCAACACGGACGGCCGCCCGAACGTGAATATAATTTGCCGGATCTTTCACTTCGAGCGCAAATATTCGCCGCTTTTTCGCACAAATATAGCAAAAAAACGGTTGCAATCCTTTCCGCTTTGCTGTAAAATATGCGATGGTATTGAATACCCAACATCTGAAAGGAGTTACAACAATGGAAGAAGAAAGAGATTTTGTTGTATTCACCGATGACGACGGCAATGATTTCGAGCTTGACGTTATCGACTATTTCGATTATAAGGGCGAAGAGTACGCTGTTCTGATCGACGCAAACCAGGAATGTGACTGCGAAAACGAAGAAGAATGCGATTGCGAGACCAACGTCTACATCATGAAGATCATCGTCAACGAGGAAGAGGACACCGAAGAGTTCGTCTCTCCCGCCGATGAAGATATGGATGACCTCATCGAGATCGTTCAGGCCAGGATGGAAGACGACTGCGAATGCGAAGAGTGCGATTGCGAAGACTGCGATCACGACACCGAGCACTGCGACTGCGGCTGCCACAACAAGGAATAATCGAATCGTTTATCAGCCGGGGTTTTGCCCCGGCTTTTTTGTTTGCAAGATCCCTTTTCAATTGACTTAACCTCCAATGGATGATAAAATAAGCTGATGCATTATCCGGGCAGGACCCGCCCCAAGAGGTTTTTTATGAGCGAAACCGTATTAGTCAGATCCGGCGATCTTTTCAAATCGACTCCCGTGGATAACCGCTTCATCGCGGAGCTCCTTCCCGCTGCCCCGGGAACTGCCGTAAAGGTCTATCTTTACGGTCTAATGCTCGTTTCCGGGAATACGAATGCGCAGACCGATATTGCCACGGCGCTCGCTCTGACCGACGCCGATGTTGAGGAAGCATATTCATATTGGGAAAAGCTCGGCGCCGTTCGCATCGTTCCCGGCTCCGGCGGAAATCTGACGGTTCAGTATCTTCCGATCGGCGAAAACGCGATCTCCGCCGAGATGAACCGCTCAGCGCAATACGCATCGCTCATTGCAAAACTTCAGGCCGTTCTCGGAACAAGGAACCTCACCGGCGCAGAACTTCAAAAGATCTATGACTGGATCGAGATTTTTCGCCTTGAGGAGGACGCCGCCGCGGAGATCGTGCGGCACTGCATCGCGATCAAAGGCCCGAGAGTGCACATCAATTACATGGATTCCGTTGCGAAGCGGCTTTCCGCAGACGGGATACTGACGCTCGACAGGATCCGTGAAAGCTTCGAGCAGGAAAAGGAGCTTTCCGGCGGAGCTTCGAATATTCTCAAGCGTTGGCGCATCACCCGCCGCCCGACGGAGGACGAGCTTTCGCTCTATGTAAAATGGACGCGCGAATGGGGCTTCACGGACGACGCGATCGGCATCGCGCTTTCGGATGTTGTGGCCGTCGACCGCCCGAATTTCAAGTATCTTGACGCGATCCTCGCAAGCTACCATTCAACCGGCTGCGTCTCACCCGAAAAGATGCGCGAAGTGATCCGCGAGCAGGATATGATCGCCGAGCTTGCCCGCAGCGCATTCATCCGCGCCGGGCTGAAGCGGAATGCCTCCGTCAGCGACAGGCGTCAATTCGAGCTTTGGGTCCATGATTACGGCATGAATGCCGAAATAATCCTTCTTGCAGCGGAGCTTGCGTCAAAGAAGAATTCGCCTTTCGCGGAAATGAAAAAGATCGTCTCCGATTGGCATGACCGCGGCATCGCATCATTTGAGGCTGCAAAGGACGACGCCGCAAAACGCGAGGAGGAAGCGGCACGAACGCCGTTTAAGGGAAAGCGCATCAACCGCGCTCTCAATTATCCGCAAAAACAGTATACCGCCGAAGATTTGAAGAAATTCGGTATCGACCTTGGGGAGGGTCTGTATGAAGATTAAATCCGCCGCTTTCATCAAAGCGCTCAATAACGAGCTTTCGGGCCGCCGCCGCAGGGTTTCGCATATCCGCGAGGAGCGTTCCGAAGAGGTTTATAAAAAGGTCCCCGCAATACGCGAGATCGACCAAAGCGTTCGGAGCATCGCCTATGACATGGGCCGAAAAGTCATCGGCGCGAAGGACCCCGATTCCGTGCGTGCTCTTGCCGAAGCGCTTATCAAGGAAAAAACCGAGCAGCGCGAACGCCTTCTTGTCGAGAACGGGTACCCTGCCGATTATCTTGATTACCAATACATCTGCTCCGACTGCCGCGACACCGGGCGCATAAACGGCGAGCTTTGCCGCTGCGTTGTTCAGCTCGCAGTCAACACCGCTTTCGAGGATTCGGGGCTCAACCGCGATCAGCGGTTCGAAAATTTCGATCTTTCGCTTCAAAAGACACAGAAGAATCTGAGCGCGATGCGCGAGATCCGCGACGCCGCGCTCGAATACGCCGAATCCTTTCCGAATAACGAGCGGCGCGATCTCGTATATTTCGGCCCTCCGGGCGTCGGCAAGACCTACCTACTCAACTGTATCGGCAGCCGCGTTCTTGAACGAGGTTTCTCGGTTTTGAAGCTCAACGCTCTGAAGCTGATTCAGCTCACTCTCGACAGTTTTCGTACCGAACCGGAAGAAAAGCCGGATTTCATTTTCCCCGATCTGCTTATAATAGACGACCTCGGAACAGAACCAATGATCCCGAACGTCACCGTCGAAACGCTGCTTTCGCTGCTCTGCGAGCGTCAGGACAGCGGCAAGGCAACGCTTTTCGCAACGAATCTCGAAATAATCCCGAACGGCGTCGGGGCTGCGACGATTCAATCCGAATACGGCGAGCGCTTCGCCTCGCGCCTGATGTCCCCGCGGAACGTCCGTCTTCAGGCCGTGCGAACGGATAACGCGCGATTCTGGGAATAATGCTCACCGCCGAAAAAGGCTGCTTTACAGCAGCCTTTTTCATATCATTATTTTCAGTTTTCATCATTTATCCGCTTGGCGATTTCAAGGGCGGTCGGCGTTACGGCAAGGCCTCCTTTAGCGGTTTCGCGAAGATCGACGTTCATCATCCTTCCGACGCTGCGCATCGCGTTCACGACTTCATCGAACGGGATTATGCTCGTCACGCCCGAAAGCGCCATATCCGCACAGAGCACGGCATTCGCCGCGCCCATCGCGTTGCGCTTGATGCAGGGGCATTCTACGAGGCCCGCAACCGGGTCGCATACAAGCCCGAGGATATTCTTGAGCGCCATTGCCGAGGCGGTAAGCGCCTGCGCCGGAGTTCCTCCGCAGAGCTCCGTAAGAGCGCCGGCGGCCATTGCGGAAGCTGTGCCTATCTCCGCCTGACAGCCGCCTTCCGCGCCGGAGATGCTCGCGTTTTTGGCAATGATAATTCCGATCGCTCCCGCGGCAAACAGTCCGTTGACAAGGTCCCTATCGGTGAAGCTGTGTTTTTCGCTGCACATCACGAGCACAGCGGGGATCACGCCGCTCGAGCCTGCGGTCGGGGCGGCGACGATCTTCCCCATCGAAGCGTTGACCTCCGCAACGGCGAGGGCTGCGGAGCAGATTCTCGCCATGTCGGGACCCATGTTCGATTTTTCCGCGTAAGCAAGCAGTTTTTCGGCATTATTGCCCGCAAGGCCCGTCATCGTTTCCTGGTCCTCTTCAAGACCGATGCGGATCGATTCCTGCATTGTCATCAGGTTCTCGAACATTTCGTTGACGAGTTCATCCCGCGAGCGTTCACACGTTTCGGTCTCGTGGCGGAGCATGACCTCCGCAATCGTTATCTTTTCGTTTTCGCAGAGCCTGATAAGCTCTTCTCCCGTTGAAAAACCGTAATTCATACCGCACAGATCTCCTTAATTCCGTCGACGCTTTGTTTGATGCGCTCGATCTCGTTTGCCGGGATCGGCGCGTCGGTCTCGATCACCATGCAGGCGTCCATCCGCTTTGCGCTGCGGAAGACCTTCATGAAGGCCACATTTGCGCCGGTTTCCGCGAGGATCGAAGTGACCTTCGAAATAACTCCCGGCACGTCGCGATAGAACAGCACAATCGCCGGATAATCGCCCGTGAACGAGACTTCCATACCGTTGATCTCCACGATCTCAATATTGCCTCCTCCGACAGAGGTGCCGACTATTTCAAATTTTCGTCCGCTTACGGATTCAACAACGATCCTCGCAGTGTTGGGATGGTTCATCTCGCGGTCGCTCTTATGAACGGCAAATTCAACTCCTTCGCTCTGCGCAAGCAGAACGGAATAGCGAATTCGAGGATCTTCCGTACCGATTCCAAGGATCCCTGCAAGCACTGCCCTGTCCGTTCCGTGACCGATTCCCGTTTCTGCAAACGAACCATAGAGCGTTATATCAGCGGATTTGATATGTTCGTCGCCGATCAAACGATGCGCAATCAAACCTATGCGAACAGCGCCAGCTGTATGTGAACTTGAAGGGCCAACCATACGCGGCCCGATGATATCGAATACGCTGAAGTCTTTCATTTTCTTCACCTTTTCCGCATTTTCATAATGCTACACCCGCATTATAGCAAAAGCCGATCCGAAACTCAATATTATTGAGACAGCAAAAACATCTTCGGCTGCTGTTTGACTTACATAAATCGCAGACCGAACCCGATAATAAGCTTATGAGTATTTATGAAATACTTTTTACGTTTGTTTTCGGCGGCGCTTGCTATGTGCTGATCGAGCTTCTCTATCGCGGCCGTTCGCATATCTCCATGGCGTTTGCGGGCGGGATCTGCTTTCTTCTGCTGCACCTTCTGTTCACGTACCGTCCGAAAATGGGGCTGATCGAAAAGTGCGCCGCAGGTTTTATTATAATCACCGCGGTCGAGTTTCTCTTCGGACTCGCGGTAAACATTGCTTTGAAGCTCAAGGTTTGGGATTATTCAAACCAACGGTTCAACCTTTTCGGTCAGGTATGCCTGAAATACTCGCTCTGTTGGGCAGCGCTGACCGTTCCGATCGCTTACATAAGCAAACTGCTCCGCGCGTTCTTTGCGTGAAGCAGTTTCTGTTTCTGTATTTTTACTGAATTCAGCGGATCTCGTCGCGAAGGATCGGCATGCTCATGCAGCGCGGGCCGCCTCTGCCGCGGCTCAGCTCGCCGCCGGGGATCGGGTTGACCTTCACGCCCGCTTTGTCGATCAGCTCGTTGGTGATCACATTGCGGTCATAGGTGATGATATTGCCGGGAGCAATCGCAAGCGAGTTAGCACCCATGTTCCAGTGCTCTCTGCGGTACTGGATCGGGTCCCCGCCGGCGACTTCGACAAATGTGACCTTATCAATGCCAAGCGCTCTTTCGAGGATCCTTTCAACGGAATCGGTAGTGAGCGAGACGTTGATCCCGCCGTTGCCTGCGGGAGTGATCTCATAAACATCGAACCACTTATGCGCAATGCAGGGATGCGCAAGAAATTTATCATAGTCGATATGGGTCATCAGCACGTCGAGGTGCATATAGGTCCTTGTGTTCGGATTTTTGAAGAGGAGGACCTTTTCATATCCGCGCTCAAAGAGCGTCTTTGCGAGCCTCTCAACCGCCGCAACGGTCGTTCTTTCGCCGCTGCCGATCGCAACGCATTTATCGGAAAGGGAAAGAACGTCGCCGCCCTCGATGCCGTCGCCGCAGTTATAATCGTAGAGCAGGTCGACTTTGCCCTTGCCGAAATATTCGCTGTATTTGTGGATATAGCGGATGAACAGCGTTTCGCGCATGCGCGCAGGCATACACATTGCGGAGATCGCGATGCCCGTGCCGAGGCTGAAGCTGATATCGCGGGTGAAATAAAGGTTCGGCAGCGGATCGGTCAGGAAAGGATAATCTTCTTTGACGTAATACTGGATCGGTTTATTGCCGATGCCTTCAAGATCCGACCTCGTGATGCCCTTTGCGACGGCGTCAAAAAGCTTGTCGTACGGAACAGTGCGAAGGTATTCGCGAACGGCTTGCTTAAGGCTCACTCCGGGAACACCGAGGGCAACGAAATCGTCTATGAAAGCGCTGCGCACCGCTTCATCCTTCACGACGTCCGCAAACATGTTCTCTATATATACGACGTCAACGCCGTTCGAGCGGAGGATGTTCGCAAAAACATCATGCTCCTCCCCTGCGCGGCGAACGTCCGGCGTATCCTCCGCAAGCATTCTTTCGAGGTAATCGGGCATCAGGTTGCTGAGCTCGACGCCGGGACGATGAAGCATGACCCGCTTCAGTCTTCCGATTTCGGATTTGACGTTTACGTATCCGTTCATTTGTGATCCTCCGAGTTAAAGCGCGAGGCTTTATTTACTTCCCGATCATTATATCACAATTGCTCGCTTCATGCAAACGGTTGAGGCTATATATACACTCCCTCTTCGGTTTACACCGTATCCGATAAATAAAGAAAAAGCCGGAGCAAGCTCCGGCATTATTGGGCAAAGATCAGCTGGCTGCCACACCGTTCAGAATATCCGAAATGAACGGAATATTGTTGAGCGCGGGAACGATATTTGTTCTTGCGAATTCGAGGATCTGGTCCTTGAAGATCAGGAACAGAACGACGCAGATTCCGATCACAACATAGAAGATAAGCCTGAAGATCAGCTTCGAGCGGGCAAAGGATTTTGTATTTGCGTTGATGTTCTTTGCGAACGCGAAGATGAACAGCACTATCAGGCCTATCACCGGGATCCCTGAGACAAGGGTTCTCCAGACGAATGCCCAGGTTGAAAGCGGCGGGCAGGGCGCCATCGAACGCTTCTCCTTCGGCGGTTTCTCGGGCTTCGGCTCCTTCTGCTTATTCTTTCCGGTCTGCGGAGCAGCAGTGTTTACATAGGGCTGAGGTGGAACCGGAGGTACAGCGGGCTGGTACGGAGGTTCGGGCTGGTATGCTGGGGGATTCTCAAAAACAGGGGCGTTCTGTTCGGCTTCGGTCTTTACGGTTGCTTCGAAATCATCTATTGCCTGTTCGCCGGTTTGCCGGATCTCGTTCTGCACGTTGTTGACGAAGTTCTCGATATTTGCGCCGCATTCAACGCAGAATCTTTCGCCCTCGGCCATTTCATTGCCGCAGTTGGGACATTTCATCGTTGGTACATCCTTTCGTTCAGTTATTTCATGATCGCAGGTATTGATCGCGATTGCCTTTAGCGTTATCCAACCATCACCTGTATATATTCTAACATAGAAAAAGCCAAAAGTATAGCTCTTTTAAAATATTTTCGTTCTCCTCAGGAATTCTTTTCCGCTTCGGCGTTGGCTTCCTTTTCGAGGACGGTATAAGCGATCTTTCCGACAAGCGTCTTCGGGAGCTCTTTCCGGAATTCGACGGTATACGGCATCGCGTACTTTGCAATATGCTTCCGACAGTAAGCAAGGATATCCTGCCGCAATTCTTCGGAGGGTTCAACGCCCTCGCGCGGAACGACATATGCGAGCACCTTCTGCATCTTATAGGAATCCTTAACGCCGATCACGCAGCTCATCTGAACGGCTTCATGGCCGTCGATGATGTTTTCGAGCTGTGAAGGATAGACATTATATCCGCTCGTGATGATCATTCGCTTGATGCGCTGCTTGAAATAGATGAAGCCGTCCGCGTCCATGCTGCCGAGGTCGCCGGTATGAAGCCAGATAAAGCCGTCCGCGTGCCGGCGCAGAGTGTTGGCATTCTCCTCCGGCTGATTCAGATAGCCGATCATCACCGAAGGTCCTCGGAGGCAGATCTCGCCGAGCTCGCCGTACGGGACTTCGGTATTCGTTCCGACGGCACAGATCTTATAATATGTATCGGGATAAGGCAGACCAATGCTCCCCTCCCTCTCCTCCGTATAAGGCGTCAGACAGCTTGCAGTTACGCACTCCGTCGTTCCGTAGCCTTCGCGGACATGGACGGTCGCGCCGTGCTCATCGAGAAATGCGTCAAAACGGCGCTTAAGTTCGATCGAAAGCGAATCACCGCCGGAGAACACGCCGCGAAGGAAATCGAGCTTCACGCCGTCGAGATAAGGATTCCTTGTTATCGCCTCGAAAAGCGTCGGAACGCCGGCGATATAATTGGGCTTCGTCGTCCTGATCAGGTCCGCATACTTTTTGACGTTGAACTGGGGTACGAGTATGCTCGTTCCGCCGATCTCGAGCATCGTATGGATGCAGACGCCGAGGCCGAAACCGTGGAAGATCGGCATTGCCGCAAGCATGCTTGCGCGGCGGATATCCTTATGGCACATTGCCCCGGTCTGAAGCCCGAGCGCGTTGAAGTTCAGATTGCTGAGCGCGATCCCCTTTGTTACGCCGGTCGTGCCGCCGGAAAAGAGGATCACCGCTTCATCGGCTCCCCTTGCTTCAACAAGGTGCTGTTTAAGGTCGATATGCTTTCCGTCCTTCAGGAATTTATGCCAGAAAACGACTTTTTCGTCGGTCTTGTCGACCTTGTTCTTTTTCGCGTTCATGATTTTGAACGCAGTCCTCTTAACGGCCCCGAGTTCGTCCGCGGCGGAGGTTATGATCACCTTTCTGAGCTCGTACTGCTGCTCGACCTCCGCGATCTTCCCATAAAACTGATCGAGGGTCAGGATCACATCGCTGCCGACCTCTTTCAAATAAAAGGCGATCTCGCCGACCGCGGAAAGAGGATGGACCATCGAGGCAACGGCGCCGATCCTGTTCAGGGCATACATGCAGAATACGGCCTGCGGGACGTTCGGCATACAGATCGTTACACGGTCTCCCCGTTCAACGCCGATCGCTGCAAACGCCGCTGCGGCTTCGTCGATTTTTCCAACGAGTTCCGTATAAGAAAAACCTTTGCCCATAAAGGAGAGCGCTGTGAAATCCGGGTCCTTTTTCGCGGATTCGAATACGGCGGCACTGATGCTGTAATCGGGGTATTCAAGATGGAAAGGCACTTCTCCGTAGCATTTGAGCCAAGGCGCTGCCGCTTCCGGTTTATTGACTTTGATCGCTTCCATTTCGGTTCCTTTCGCTGTGCATTAAAAATCGATCGGCTCATTCATCGGAAGATCGAGCAAAGACGGATTTTCGAGAAGCTTTCTGAGAAGGCGAAGGCTTTTCGCGAAATAAACACCGTCTGCAATACGCTCATCGATCGTCAGCCCGAGACGAAGGCCTTCGCGGTATTCTATGCCTCCATTGCCGTCCGGGAAAGGATGAAGACGCTTTTCGTCAATGATCGCGAAGAGTGAATTCGTGCTCCAGTTCGCAAGGTGATGATAGCTCGCGTGCATCTTGATGCTGCCGAGATTCGTCACGAAAACAGTGCTGCTGTATGGATCCTCCTTCGTCAGGTTCTTCGGCACCCAACCGTGATAATCGAGCCAGAAAAGGATTTTTATAAACAGTCGGAGCAAAAAGCGCGGCATCTTCGTAAGTGTCCCCATCGCATCGGTCGCTCCGTCGATCACATTCTTTTCGCGGACATCTTCCACGATCTTCTGAACCTTATCATGGATCTGGCGGACGGGCGAATCGCCGTTCTTATCGATCTCGAGCATCGCGACGGCCTCATATGAATGGTCTTCGAATTTTTTCTTTGCGATGAAGGAAATGCTGAGCGCTTTGCGTTCATAGTACCGATGGCCGGCAATGAACCAGTTCAGGTTCTGACGCAGAGCGATCGTTTTGGCGATCGCAGCGCAGATGACGTGGAAAAGAGTGTACTTGAATGAAGGATCCTGTTCGTTTTTTTGTTCTACGTATTTGTTGATCTCGGTAAGGTCGATCAGTTCGCTCATGACCGCTTCGTTATCGCATCTGTTCGGAAGCAGGTACGGCATGAATTTGTGCATCGGATCGAGGTCTCTGACAAGGTATGCGTCCTTGCGGTCGCCTCTGCGGCGTTTTCTTGTTTCTTCCATGTTTCCCCTTTGCAGCGAAAAAATTATAAATTAAAAAAT
>JAEEGL014944576.1_pt1 | contig 30755 bp, 16 predicted proteins | sample 9134231 | NCBI WGS metagenome assembly JAEEGL01 (sample SAMN16246548, study PRJNA631951) | gut metagenome | biome: gut microbiome; feature: rumen; material: fiber-attached | host: Bos | place: Iran: Karaj | collected 2018-10 | reverse complement strand
TTTACGGCTTCGGCATAATTCAGCCACAGTTCGGCCAGTCTTATCACCGGCTCGGTGATAAGGCTCTTGACGTCCTTGAAATGTCCGTTCCAATGATGACGGCTGCAATAGCCGGTGCTCGTATTGGGGGCGTCTCCGCTGTTCCAGTCCACGCCGAAATAGCTCACGTTTCCATCAAGCACGGTATACGGCCATTGTCCCGTAGCCGGATCGTAATATATGTTCACTCCGCCTGTAGCTACTCCCTCGGCGGGACATCCGTCATAGACTATGGTCTCATAGAAACGAGGATCCCTGTTCTGGTAAGGGTTCTGCTCGTAATAGCGATGCAGCTTGCCGTCGGGTCCCATAACCCCCTTGTCGTTCTGCGCGTAGGCAGCATCCCTTTCTTCCTGTGTGTAAAGCGGGTCGCCCCATATGGTCTCATAAAGGTCCACGCACTGCTGGGTGGGGAATTCCCCGCCTCCGTGAGTGGCGGCCGAGACAGCCTGCGGCATGAAGTTGACGTGCCACATGGCATTGGCCTTGAAACTTCCCAGATGGATGGCCCAGATCTGCTCGTTGGTATAGGCCACGCCTTTCCAGTTGGTAGTCCATTTGCTGCCCGGCACAAGGGTGTAGCCGCATTCCTGAGCCACTTTTATGGCCGCCGCGTTGGCCTTTGCAGCCTCCTGCCATATCGTAATGTCCCCGTCGGGATTGTTCAGGGGGCTGGCCGCGTAAAGCAGGCAGCGCCCCTTGGCGGCAAGGGCCGCAGCTCCGCAGGGGTAGGCCTGCTTGGCATTGGACAGGTGCCCTTCCCCCGAAGCGGGGTCGCGCCTGACGCGTCCGCAGCGCTTGAATATTTCATAGGATGTCTGGAAATCCTGAGCCGCCTTGAGGTATGTCTCCATCTCCGTCTCGCGCGGCAGGTCCCATGACTCGTCGGCCTTGAGGGCGTGGTCGAGATAAGGCTGCCCTCCATAGTAGATGCAAAGATTCATATGGCACCACCCCCTGATAAAGTAGGCCTGGGCGAGGATATCGTCCTTGTCCGCCTGGGAGCAGTCCTTCAGCATGTCGATGTTCTCTATGCACTTGTTGGCCTTGCGTATGCATATCCACATCGAAGTGAAGATGGGGATCTGGGTGTTGCAATAGAAGTTCGCGCAGGAGACGAACGAGCCTGCCTTGATCTTCAGGCAGTCGCGGGAGCGTCCGCAGTCCGCGAGGTCCGTGATGGTGCTGAACGGATAGCGGGACACCGTATGGTCCATGGCTATGGGTATGGACCCGTAGAACAGGTTCTTGCTGGGATTGGCATTGACGCTCGTCCTGTTCGTGCCGCTGTCGTAGCATCCGGCCAGATATGCCGAGAAGTTCTGGTAACTGGAAAAGACCTCTTCCTCGCTCATCCCGAGTTCGGGAGAGACGTCCAGATAAGAACACGAGGCCGCAAGCAGCGTCAGGACACAGAATAATGGAACAATTCTCTTCATGTCAGAAACCCAGTTTAAAGCCCGTCTGGACAGTTCGCATCAAGGGATAGAAGCCTTCACGGAAGGTCGTCGCCTCCGGATTGCCTTCTATCAGGCCCGTGAAATAAACGAGGTTGTTCCCCGTAAGGAAGAGGGTCAGGGAGGATATTCCGGCCATCTGCCGTATCTTCCCGGTGTCGAAGGTGTAGGACAGGGACACGTCCCGCAGGCACAGGTAGTCCGCCTTCCTCCATGTATGTCCCGGAAGGGCCAGTCCGGTTCCTTCCGAGCCTGCGCTTCCTCCGGCCCATCCGTACATCTGGTGGGCGCTCACTCCGGACCCGTTGTTCACGAGGGTGGCATGGGGGGCCGAGGTGTTGACCGGAGTCCAGTAATCGGCATTGGCCGCAGCCATTCGCCGGTCACCCTTCTCGAATTCAAGGATGAAGTTGCTGTTGAACTCCACCCATTTGCCGGAGTTGCCGTAGAACAGGAAACTGAAATCCCATCCTTTCCAGTTCAGGGAGCCGCCGAAAGAATACACCGTGGAAGGGTAGCGGCTGCCCGGAACGGAATGGAGGTCAGTACGGTCGATCTTGCCGTCGACGCAGTAATCCAGGTACTTGTACGAGCCCATCAGGACTTCCGTAAGCCAGGTTCCGGACGTGTACGAAGGGTAGTTGTGGATGTCATCCACGGAAGTATAATAACCCCCGTCCACGAGGGTGTCGCCGGCCGTCTGGCTCGCATAGGCCTTTCCCGCCATCTTCTGATAGTCCGGGGCGAAGGCCGCGTCCTCGTAGTTCACTATCCTGTTCTCATTGAACGAGTACATGGCATTGAGCCTGTAGCCGAGGCCGTTTTCGAACTTGTCCTGCCAGCTCAGTTCCACTTCGAAACCGTGCTTCTGCATACTGCCGAGGTTGGCCTCCTTGAATGACGTGCCCACAAGGGCGGTGGTATTGTTGGCCCTGGACACCAGCATCTTCGTACGGTTCTCATCGAAGAAGTCCAGATTCAGTCCGAGCCGCTCCCGGAACCACGACATTTCGATGCCGATATCGCGCTTGCGCGCCTCCTCCCACTGGGCGGATTCGTTTGCCGCGCTGTCCTCCGTTATCACCGGGGTCTTGCCCGTAATGAATTTCGTGTAGGCGGCCGCCGTGGAATAGGCGCTGAAATAGAGCCAGCGCGAGGAGGTCTGGTCATTGCCGACGAGGCCGTCAGAGTAGCGTATCTTGAACTTGTTCCACCATGGAAGGGACTTCTTCCAGAACGGTTCCTCGGAAAGGACCCATCCCAGCGCCAGGGAAGGGAAGATGCCGTAACGGTTCGACGGAGCGAACTGTTCGGATCCCGTCACTCCCAGGTTGCCCTCGAAAAGATACCGGTGCTTCCAGTCCCATGTCACGCGTCCGACGGCCCCCTGGTTGCGGTAAGGGAAAGCGACCCGGTTGCGGTACTCCCTCTGGTTGAACAGGGCGAGGGCCGTTACATGATGGCCTTGGAAACTTCGCGTGTAGTTCAGCGAACCCTCCCAATACATCGTATAGGTATAGGCGTTTATGCTCCCCTGTGTGGCAGCATACGGCGGATCCTCGACTATGGCATTCGTGGTCCACGATTCGGGAAGCCAGGGGTTTCCGCTGCCTTCGTCGTAAATGTTCCAATCAAAGTAATACTTTATCGGCGTGGCGGAGACTTTTTCGGCTATGCGGGCCATGGTGGTGCTGAACGAGAACTTGGCTGCCGCGGAAAGGCCCTCCGTGACGAAGGACAGGTCCTGCTTCAGCAGCAGGTCCGTATAGAGGTTGCTTGTCGCCGTCTTGTTGTAGGAAGCGTCGTTGAGGGCATTGTACGGGTTCAGGAAGTATGACCCGGAACGGGCGGAATCCACAAGCCTGTCAGAAACTGCACCTCCCGCGTTCACGTCGGGGACCGCTTCAAGGAACCACGACGGATAGCTGACAGGGAAACTTATCGTGGACGCGCCGTAAAGGGAGCGCATGGGATCCGTCGCCGGAGCCATCCTTATCCCTATGTCTCCTCCCACCTTGAAGGATAGAATGGTGGAAGGCGTGACGTTGAAATCCAGGTTCGCCCGGTAATTGAGGCGGTCGTAGCCATAGTTGCCGTTGCCGTAGAGTTCGGAAGGACGGAAGATGGAACCTTCGTTCTTGTAACCCATCGATATGAAGTAACGGGCCTTGCGCGTGCCTCCGGAGAAATTGAAGTTGGCGTCGGTCGAGTGAGCGACGTCGCGGAGCATCACGTCGAACCAGTCCACGTCGGGATAGCGGAGGGCGTTTACTGAGGACGAAGGGGAACTGTACTCCGCGAGTTGGGAGGACGTGTACATGCTTCCGTAGTTCATCTCGTTCATCATGGCCACGTTCCATCCGGAAGCCGTATCATAGGCGCTGACATGCCGGGGAATACGGGTGGCGAAGTTGAAGCCGTGCGAGAAACTGAGCCTCATCCTGGGGGTCCCTTCCCTGCCGCCACGCGTGGTAACAAGGATGACGCCATTGGCCCCCTTGGCGCCGAAGACAGCGGTGGCGGAGGCATCCTTGAGGACGGAAATACTGGCTATTTCATTGGGGTCGATGGTGGAGAAGTCCCTTTCCACCCCGTCCACCATCACCAGCGGAGCAGAACCGTTCCAGCTGGAAACGCCGCGTACCAGTATCTGGGCGTCATTCGCCCCCGGAGCGCCTGAAGTCTGCATCGTCAGGACGCCGGACAGCTTTCCGGCAATGGCCTGGGTCACATTGGTCTGGCCGGATGCAAGGATGTCGTCCGTGCCTATCTGCGCGATGGCTCCGACGACGCTCTCCTTGCGCTGGACCCCATAGCCGACGACGACGACCTCCTCCAGCTGGGACACGTTCTCCTGCAGCATGAAGTCTATCTTCACGCGTCCGTCAGCCTTGACCCGGCGGTCCTGATAACCCAGGCAAGAAACCTCGAGCACGACATCGGAAGACCGCGTCTCTATCACGTAAGCGCCGTTCAGGTCCGTCACGACGCCGTTCTTCGTGCCTTCTTCCATGACAAAGGCACCGACGATGGGAACCCCGTCCCCGTCGGAGACGGTCCCTTTTATGACATGTTTCGGAGGGGACGCCGGGACCGTGGACGCAGCGTCATGCCCGGCATGGATGTCGGGGCCGGCCGAAGGACGCTCCTTCCGGAAGATGGAAACCTGCCGTCCGTTGATGACGTAACCGGTTTCTTCGCCAAGTATGGCATCCAGGACCTCACTTACCGGAACGTCGGAAAGCCTCACAGTGACCTTGCGGTCCGCATCGATACTGCCGTCCTTATATATGAATATGACTCCAGCCTTGGACTCAATCTCGGACAGGACCTCCCTGAGAGGCTTGCCGCTGACGTTCAAGCTCACGTTCTGCGCGGACATGCCCGTAGCGGCCGTCACGAGAAGGATGACGGAAAGCAGTACCGGTATGAATCTCGGCAGCCTAGTCATTGATCTTGATTCTCACGGATTTCTCACCTTCCTTCACATAGGAAAGGATTGTCGTATTCTTCAAGTTGAGCAGGGCCGTATCGAGCCCTTCCCGCAGTTCCAGTTTGCCGGAGATACGGGTGGATGCAGCCTTGGCCGCGTCATAGGAGAAAGTCGTACCGAAGAAACTCTGCAACTGGGAAAGCACCTCTCCGAGAGGGATGTTCTCGAACAGCAGATAACCGTTCACCCATGAAACATAGTTATCCGTCGCGACTTCTTGTATCCGGCTTTCGGACGAAGACGAATCCCATGAGAACATTTCGCCCGGAGTCATGGACACGCGGTTCTTCCCCCTTTGCACGTCCACGGCCCCTTCGACCAGAACCACGGTCTTTATGTCGTTGTATGTGTTTACATTGAATTTGGTCCCCAATACCTTGACGCTGAAATCGGGCGTGCTGACAATGAAAGGCCTTTTCGGATCGGCCGCAACCGAGAAGAAAGCCTCGCCCGACAGACGGACCTGGCGCACTTTCTGCCTGTCGAGGTCGCCGAACTCTATCGACGAGCCGGAATTCAACCACACTACCGTTCCGTCGGAGAGGTCCACCTTCGTCTGCTGTCCCACAGGAGAGCAGACGCTCTGGACAGATACCGTCTCCTTGGGACGGAACAGGAACAATCCCGCCAGAAGCGCGGTGCAGGCGAACGCCAGCGCGAAGGAGGGGACGGGGCTCCGTCTCTGTCTTGCCGGTTCAGGTTCCTCCTCCACGAGGGAAGCGGCATATACCCCGTGCAAGAAACGGTAGGTCGCAAGATTGTCTGGTGATTCTTCCGTCCATCTGAGGACGGCAGCCTTTTCTTTTTCGGAGGCGCGGCCACGAATATAACGGGCCAGGATGTCTTTATTCATTTCAAGGTATTATGAGCCTGTACCCTTATTATTTCCGGAAATTCGGAAATCCCCAGTCTAAAGGGAAAGAAAAATGCAGACGACGGGCAGATAGTCTCCGAGGCTCCTGCGTAAGGCTTTCAACGCGCGTGAGATATGGTAATCGACGGTTTTGACGGAGATCCCGAACCGGCTGGCGATTTCCTTGTTGCTCATACCCTCGTAACGGCTCTTGAGAAAGACTTCGGCAGTCTTGTCGCCAAGGCTTTCAACAGTCGCGTTGATGATGGCCTGGACATCTGCCTTGTAGAGCATCGAAGGGTCACACATTTCGAGAGTTCCGATCCGGAGGTCAAGTTCCCGGACAGCCATCTCGCCCGCCTTGCCGAGGGCTTCCTGTTCACGCCTCCTACCCCTCAGGTAGTTCATGGCCTTGTTGCGCACTATCCCGAAAAGGAAGGGCAGCGCCGCCGCCACGTCCACGTCATCCTCCCCTCTTTTCTGCCAAAGCACCGTCATCGCCTCGGAAGCGATCAGTTCGGCTTCCGCCTTGTCCGAAACGAACGAGCGGGCAAACGCCGAACACCTCTTGAAATAAGTGTCGAATCTGGCCTTGAATATTTCTTCCTGACCTTTCAAAGCGTGTGGACTTGCATTTGATTTCGTAAATATAAGAATTATTTCCCAATCCTATCCCGGCGGCAGTTTTACGGTGAGTCGCGACAAACTCAACATCCGCGGGGATTGCGGGGTCCCGGACGTTGTCGAAGCAGCGCAGCGTCAGGGCCGGGAGAGGATGTCCCGGCGGTAGCGGGCCGTCAGCAGGACCGTACGGGCGAGGAGGTGGGCGAAGTAAGCGGCGAGAAGGATGTGCAGGCGGAGTTCGGGCGAGGCACCCGACGAGGACGGGGAGAGAGCAACGGGGGCCGGGAACAGCAACGAACCGGCAAGCCACACTCCGAAGAACGCGACGGCTGCCCACATCATCGCATCCCGGATGCCCCTGGAGGCGGTGGCGCCGAGATAGATTCCGTCCCAGGTGAAGGCGGCGCAGCCGAGGGGCGGCATCAGCGCCAGCCACGGCAGGAACTGCAGGCAGGCCCCGGCGACCTGCACGTCATCCGTCATAATATGCAGCATGGCCTTCCCGAGCGCCTGGTAGATAAAGATGAACACGACGGCAAGGGCCATGCTCCACGCGAAGGTATAGCGCACGGTCCGGCGGAGCATGACCCCGTCCCCGGCACCGATGAAGCGCCCCGAGAGGGCCTCCCCGGCATAGGCGAAGCCATCCGTGAAGAAGCTGAATATCATCAGTATCTGCATCATCAGGGCACCGCACGAGAGCATGAGGTCGCCGAGGCGCGCGGAAATGGCCGTGAACCCGATATAGATTGCCGTGAAGAACAGCGAGCGCACGAAAAGGTCCAGGTTGAGCTTGAAGAAACTCCTGAGGCCGCTCCCGCCGAAAAGGCCACGTAGATCGCCGCGCCCGAGCGACGAAAAGACCTTCTTCCGATACTTGAAGATGCAGACTCCGACGCAGAACAGCAGTCCGGAATACTGCGCGACCACGGTCCCCCAGGCTATCCCGCTGAAACCCAGGCCTTCCCAGCGCCCGGCCCCGAGGGCCAGGATCACGCTGGCCGCAACGTTCACGCCATTCACCACGAAGTCCTTCCACATCGAACTCATCGAATCCTGCATCCCGACGAACCATCCGCTGAACGCCATGAGGGAAAGCGTCGCCGGAGCCGCCCAGATACGGATGAAGAAATACTGCCCGGCAAGGGCCTCAACTTCCGGAGAGGCCTGTACCAGAAGCAGCACCAGCTTCACGAAAGGCCATTGGAGCAGCAGGGTGACCACGGAAATCCCGAGGGCAAGTCCCAGCCCGCGGCAGAGGATGCGTCCGCAATCGTGCATGTCCCCGCGCCCGAAGGCCTGGGCCGTAAGCCCGCCAGTCCCGGTGCGCAGGAAGCCGAAGTTCCAGTACAGCAAGTTGAACAGCATGGCGCCCACGCTGATGGAACCGATAAACGCAGCCGCGCCGGCAAGGCCCAGCCCCGCGAGTTCCTCGGAAGGCAGATGCCCGGCCACGGCAGTGTCCACCAGTCCTACGAGGGGCACGGTGAGATTGGCCAGTATGCTGGGGACGGACAGCCGGAGGATCTCCCGATTGAGAGAGCGGTCCATCACTGGCGGAATTTACTGTCCTCCTCGAGCATTCCGAGGTAGGAATTGTATCTTTCGGGACTCACCCGCCCGTCATCGACCGCGGCCTTGACCGCGCATCCCGGTTCATGGGTGTGCGTGCAGGGAACGAAGCGGCAGGAATCGGCCAGGGCGAGCATCTCGGGGAAATACTTCGATATCTCCTCCTTCCCGAGATCCACGAGGCCGAAGCCCCTCAGGCCCGGAGTGTCTATGAGCCAGCCCCCGCCGCTGACGGGGTACATCTCGTAGAGGGAAGTGGTGTGCCGCCCCTGCAGATGGGCGTCGGAAATGCGCCCTATCCGGGGTTCGAGCGAAGGGTCGACGGATTTCACGAGGGAAGACTTCCCCACCCCGGACTCCCCGGAAAGCAGGCATACACCCTCACTGACCAGGTCCCTGAGCCTGTCGATCCCTTCTCCCGTCTTCACGGAAGTCTTCAGGACCTCATAGCCGGCGCCTTCGTAGATGGAGCAGAAACGTCCGACTTCTTCCGGGACCTCATTCCCGTACATGTCCATCTTGTTCAGGACTATGGTCACGGGTATCTTGTAGACCTCGCAGGTGACGAGCATCCTGTCCAGGAACGGGATCTTCACTTCAGGGAAATAGAGGGTCGTCACAAGGAAGGCGCGTCCGATGTTGGCGGCTATTACGTGCGACTGCCGGGAAAGGTTGGTGGACCGGCGTATGACGTAGTTGGAACGCGGATGGATGGACGTGATCACCGCCGGATGCAGGGCGTCCACGGGACCGTCCGCCTGCCAGTCGACAATGTCCCCGACTGCCACGGGATTCGTGGACGTGCCGGCCCCGAGCCTGACCTTGCCCCTCAACACGGCAGGAAAAGGATCCCAGGCGGGCAGGCAGCTCAGAAGGAAGTGGCTGCCGGCATTCTTGACGACGACCGCTTCCCCCATCATTCGCAGCGCCACATCTTGTCGGCCAGATAGAAATACAGGGTGCCGTAGGAATATCTCCCAGTCAGGGCTCCCCTGTCGAAGGTGATCCAGAGGTAACGCTCATAGTTCCCGTAGCGTATGGGGACTATCGTGGGCCAGCCCCTGAAACCGCCGTTGGCGTAAAGCTGGTTGAAGGTCCCGACGTACTCCAGGGAAGGATAGTCGTAGATGTAGAAAGTCGTATCCGGCCCGCCGCTGAGGACATACCTGCGTCCTCCGACGGAAGTGATGCGAATGCCGGTGTTGTTATCCATGGGGGCCTTTGCGAGCAGCTTGTACGGACCGTTCCAGTTCTTGCTTTCGCAAAGGAAAGTGCAGTAGGACTGGTTCCTGTGGTCCTTGCTGAGGCCTTCCTTGGCGCAGTAAGCCAGCCTCCATCTGCGGGCCTTGGCGTCATAGAAGAAATCGGGATCTTCGGTGCCGAAACGGTTGTCCCGGCGTCCTTCGGCAAGTCCGCCGTGGGCGAAATCGTGGGGATACTCAAGCTCCGTGCACTCCAGATAATGCATCCCGTGCATCAGGTCGGCCGAAGTCTCGCACCAGGAAAGGGAATGGATGCCGCCGTGGCTGGTCGTGATTACGAGATATTTCTCCCTGTCCGGGTCCCATACGATCTTGGTTGCATGGTAGCCGTGGATGAGGCCGTCCCCGTCGCCGAAAAAGAGCGCCCCTTCCAGGCGGATTTCATAAGAGTCGAGGTCTATGGAATAAACGCCCTGATATGAATCCGGGATGAGCTCGAACCCGCGGGTGGTGAACGCCACCCAGAGCCGTCCGTCCCGGACAAGGGGACTTCCGTCCTTGTTCTGGAACACCTGGGGGTCCGCCTGGCCCGTGCCGCAGCTGAGAAGGGATTCCGCCTTCGAAAGGACAAGCCGCGTCCCGGCCGGAAGCTCGGTGCATACAGCCCAGGACCACTTTACGGGCACGTCGACGGCCCGCATGTCGGCATCGACGCTCAGAAGAAGCCTTGCCACGCCCTTGTCGCAGAGCTGGAAGACGTGGAAGCGCTTTCCCGTGTACTGGACCCTCAGCGAGATATCCTCCGCCTTTTCGGCCGGGGATGCCTTAAGGATCTTTCCGTCCCTTTCGGCAAGGATGCTCCCGTCCCTGTAACAGATGCGGATGCACCCGTCACCTTCGTTCTCGGTAAAACCTATTCCGACTCCGGCCCCGGAGGGCACCGCCTTGAACGAAACTTCGTAGCACAGGTACGGATGGAATGCGCCTACACGCACGAAGGTTTTTCCGGTTCCCTTGAAGACCAGCGTATTGCCGTCCTGTTCCAGAGCCCCTTCGCTATCGGCTTCGACAATCAGGTTGGCCGCATTATTCAGGAACAGGTCGGTCCCTTCCATGTTGATGCGGCTCATGACCTTGCAGTCGTTGTAGAAGTTGCGGTCGAAGCTCTGCCTGACGAAAGTGAGGTCGCCAAGGCTCAGTTCAGAAACGGGGATCTGGCTGAAAAGGGGAAGCGCGGCAAACGCAAAGGCGCAGATGGTGGTAATCCTGCGGAAAAAGGATCTGTTCATGACAGGAAGGTTATGGTACACAAGTAGTCAATACTTTCATCTTCGGGCCCGAGGGGTCCAGGACAAGTTCTCCTCCGCCGGCGGCCGGAACAAGAACGGCCTCTCCGGGGGCAACGCGGCAGGCTTCAGCGCCGCAGCGCAGTCCGCCCTCTCCTTCCAGCCCTATCACTATGAGGAAATCCCCGCAGCCGCGCAAGGGCTTCGCGAAGGGCGCATCCAGGTCCAACAGCGTCGTCCTGAAGCATTTGCAGTCCACAAGGAGGACATCCTTGCCGACGGACGGCTCATAACGGGTCCTGTATCCGTCGTAAACCTTATAGTCTATCGCATCCTTCGCAAGCTCGGTATGGAGTTGGCGGGGCTTGCCGTCCAGGCCCGGACGGTTGTAGTCGTAGATGCGGTATGTGATGTCCGATGTCTGCTGTATTTCTGCAAGTCGGCATCCTCCTCCGATCGCATGGATGCGGCCGGCGGGAAGGAAGAACACATCTCCGGCGGAAACGGAATGCGACGCGAGGACCTCGGTGATGCTGTCGTCTGCGACCCGGCGAACGTATTCATCCGGGGTGAGCGGGGCTTTCAGCCCGCTGATGAGGCTCGCTCCCGGCCGGGCGTCGATGATGTACCACATCTCGGTCTTGCCCTTGCAGCCATGGCGCCTGGCGGCCAGCGCATCGTCCGGATGGACCTGTATGCTGAGGTCACGCTGCGCATCGATGAACTTTATCAGCAGCGGGAACTCCCCGGGCCAGATCTCGGTGATCTTGCGGCCGGCGTCGGGGCCTTCCGCGACTACGGATTCATTCCCGGGTACCCCGGAAAGAACCCAGTCCTCCGTGCCCCAGACAAGGGTCTTGCGTATCGGACGGAACTTGTACATATCCTATATCAGTGGTTCGGCGGTCATTTCTGCGGGCTGGGGTATGCCCATGAGCTTCAGGATGGTCGGCGCGACGTTGCAGAGGGCTCCGTCCCTGACGGTCTTCACTTCCGGGCCGGCGTTGATCACTATGAACTGCACGAGGTTCAGGGAATGGGCGGTGTTCGGAGTGCCGTCCTCGTTGACCGCGTAGTCGGCATTGCCGTGATCGGCGGTCAGAAGCACAGCGTAACCGTGTTTGACGGCAGCGTCCACCACCTTACCGGCAAGTTCGTCGATGGTCTTGACGGCCTTGCAGATCGCTTCGTAAACTCCGGTGTGGCCGACCATGTCGCCGTTGGCGAAGTTGAGGATGATCGCGTCTTCCTTCTCGGTTTCTATCGCAGCGATGAGCTTTTCAGCCACCTCGGGCGCGCTCATCTCGGGCTGCAGGTCGTATGTCGCCACCTTCGGGGAATTCACCAGTATGCGGTCCTCGTTCTCGAAGGGGGTCTCGCGGCCGCCGTTGAAGAAGAAGGTCACGTGGGCGTATTTCTCGGTCTCGGCGATGCGCAGCTGCCTCTTGCCGGCCTTTGCGAGGGTCTCCCCGAGGGTGCCGTGGATGGTCTCCTTGTCGAAGAGTATGTGAAGCCCCTGGAAAGACGCGTCGTACGGAGTCAGGCAGCAGTAGTACAGGGGAAGGGTGTGCATCCCCTCTTCCGGCATGTCGTTCTGCGTCAGCACGGCGGTAAGCTCGCGGGCGCGGTCGTTGCGGAAGTTGTAGAAAATCACGCAGTCGCCTTCCTCGACGGTAGCGACGGGCTTGCCGCCTTCGGTGATGACTATGGGCTTTATGAATTCGTCGGTAACTTCAGCCTCGTAGGACGCCTTGATGCCCTCGAGGGCGGAACTGAACTGAGCCCCCTTCCCTTCTACGAGCATGTCGTAGGCCTCCTTGATGCGGTTCCACCTCTTGTCTCGGTCCATCGCATAGAAGCGGCCGCAGACCGAGGCCACCTTTCCGGTGGTTTCCTTCATCCTGGATTCGAGTTCTTCGACGAAACCGTAGCCGCTGCGGGGATCCGTGTCGCGCCCGTCCATGAAGCAGTGCACGAAGACCTTGTCGAGGCCTTCGTTCCTGGCCTCGGCGAGGAATTCATAAAGATGGTTCAGGGAAGAGTGCACTCCTCCGTGGGAGCAGAGGCCGAAGAAATGGAGCTTCTTCCCGCTGGACTTCACATAGTCGTAAGCCGCACGTATCTCCTTGTTCTCCATGAGCTTGTGCTCACGGCAGGCGATATTGATCTTCACGAGGTCCTGATAGACCACCCTCCCGGCGCCGAGGTTCATGTGTCCTACCTCGGAGTTGCCCATCTGCCCCTCGGGCAGCCCCACGGCCTCGCCGCAGGCATTCAGGTGGCTGAAGGGGTATTTCGCGCGCAGGGCGTCGATGTGGGGCTGACCCTGGGTCCATATTGCGTTCGAATGGTCGTGGCGTCCTTCGCCCCAACCGTCGAGTATCATCAGAAGTACTTTCTTGTTCATAGTCTATATTACGATAATCTTTATTCAAGTCCGCGGGCACGGAGCAGGGCCGCGGGGTCGGGATCGGCACCGCGGAAGGCCTTGTACAGGACCATGGGCTCCTCGCTTCCGCCCTTTTCGAGTATGTTGCGGCGGAAACTCATCGCCGTATCCTTGTCGAGAACTCCCTTCTGCTTGAAGAGCTCGAAGGCGTCCTTGTCGAGGACTTCGGCCCAGAGGTAGCTGTAGTAGCCGGCGGAATAGCCGCTGGAGCCGAATATATGGTTGAAATAGGTGCTGCGGTAGCGGGGAATGATTTCTCCGATAAGTCCCATTTCCTTGCAGAATCCTGCCTCTAGTGCATCGATGTCGGCGTCGTCGGACAGTTCCGCGAGTTCATGCCATTTCATATCGAGGATCGAGGCGGCGGCAAGTTCACCCGTGGAAAAGCCCTGGTTGAAATTGGCCACCTCCCCTATCTTTTTCACGAGGGCCGCAGGGATGACATCCCCTGTCTTCCAGTGGAAGGCGTAGGTCGACAGGACCTCGGGCTGGAAGGCCCAGTTCTCGTTGATCTGGGAGGGCAGTTCCACGAAGTCGCGCTTCACCGCAGTCCCGCTCAGGCTCCTGTAGCTGCACTTGCTCAGAAGTCCGTGCAGGGCATGGCCGAACTCATGGAACATGGTCTCGACCTGGTCTATGGTCAGAAGCGCGGGGGTGTCTTCCGAAGGCTTGTTGAAATTGCCCACGTTGACTATCACGGGGCGCACGTCGCTTCCGTCGGGCAGACGGTACTGTTCGCAGAAGTTGGTCATCCAGGCCCCGGCCCTCTTGCTGTCGCGGGGATAGTAGTCCGTAATGATGATGCCTATGAGCGAACCGTCGGAGTCGCTGACCTTGAAGGCCTCAGCCTCGGGGTTGTACAGGGCGACGCCTTCGACGGGCTCGAACTGCAGGCCGTAGAGACGGGATGCGTTGCCGAACACGCCGGCGCGCACGTTCTCCATCTTGAAGTACTGCATGGCCTCGCTCTCATCGAAATCGAAGCGGGCCTTGCGCACCTTCTCTGCATAGTACATATAGTCCCAGGGCTCTATCTTCGAGCCGTCGGGAAGACGTCCTGCGGCGATATCGGCGTCCATTTCCTTCTGCATGTCGGCGACTTCCTGCCGGGCGCGCTTCATCGCGGCGTCCATTATCTCGGCGAGGAAAGCATCCACGGTCTCAGGGTTCCCTGCCATCTTGTCGTGCAGGATCTGCGCCGCCGGGGTGTCGTAGCCGAGCAGGCGGGCCTTTTCGATGCGCAGCTGCAGGATGCGGCGGAGGACAGCCTTGTTGTCATTGTCCCCGCCATTGTCGCAGCGGGTCGAATAGGCCTTGAATATCTTCTCGCGCAGGGCCCTGTCGGCAGTCGAAGCCATGCGGTCATAGTAGTTGGCGACGGAGAATCCGAATTCGGCCTTGAAGGCGTTGCTTTCCGCAAGCAGGTTGTTGCCGAACTTCAGGGATAGCGAAGAAAGCTCGCTGTTGACGGCCTTGAGCCGCTCCTGCGAAGCCTCGTCGAGGCCTATGCCGTTATCGAGGAATCCCTCGTAGAGGTTCTTCAGGAGCATTTCCTGTTCCCTCGACAGTCCGCTCCTGTCCCCTTCCCACACGGCCTTCACCCTTTCGAACAGGCGCTTGTCCATCATGATTTCGTCCCCGTGCTCGGAGACGAGGGGCATGGCCTTCTCGACTATGGCGTCCAGCTCCGGGCTGGAGTCGCTCTCACTGAGGTTGAAGAGCACTGCGGTCACCCTGGCGAGCACGTCTCCGCTGCGGTCGAAAGCCACGACGGTGTTCTCGAAGGTAGGAGCCTCGGGATTGGAGACTATCGCCTCGATCTCGGCGTCATGCAGGGCTATGCCCTTTTTGACGGCCGGAAGGTAATGGGAATTCTTTATCTTGTCGAAAGCGGGGATCCCGTAAGGGGTATCCCATTCCGAAAGGAAGGGATTGGGTGCGCAGGATGCCATAAGCAGGGCGGTCAGGGCCGCGGTAATGATTCGTTTCATTGTTTAGGAAGGGTCTTGCCGTTATCCGAATAACGGAAATCTTCGTATGAATTGACTGTAAACTGGATGGATCCCTGATAAAGGGAGACTATGCCGGTGACGTCTATCTTGCGGCCGGCGATCACGTCGGCCGGAATCTCGTAGTCACCGAATTTCGAGAAGCCGCTGGTGCGGATCTGTATCTCGGTACCGTCCTCCATCTGGAAATACTGGCTCACGGACACGGCTTCCGCGTTCTTGCGCAGCTCGTCCTTGTGCTCCGCGACGGTGCCGTAGTTGTAGTCCCCGGAGTTGCCGAGCTTGATCTCGTCCCATACCCCGGAATCCAGGGTTTCCTTGAACTTCGCCTCGGAGAGGGCCCAGGAAGTGATGCCGAAGACGCCATCAGAGATGAAAACGCGGTTCGACGAAGCTTTCTTGTCCTTGTTGGAATCGACATACAGCAGGGCGAACACCTGGGCTCCGTAACTGAGGTTCTTCAGGGTCACGAGACGCCCTACGTTGCTGTTGGTCGCCTGGGTGTCGCTCCACTTGGGAAGGGCGGCGGAAGAGGAAACCACCTTCGGGGCAACGGGAACGCCGGGAGCGTCCTCGACTATCTCTCCTTTGAAGAAATGCTCGGAAATGAAGCGGGACTCCTCGATGTAGGACGTCTCGTAGCTGTTCGAAGGATCGTCCAGCCCGAGCTGGACCATGCCGTTGCCACCGTTGTTGTAAGTGGTGTTGCGGGCTTTCCAGCCATACATCCCGAGATACAGTCCGCTGCAGTTCACATATACCCACTGTCCGGGCCTGTAGTCGTTGTAGAGGCCGTTCTTGCCGAACTTCAGCTCGATGCCCCCGGTCTCGTCCTGGATGTAAAGGCTCTTGTAGAAATTACCGGCCTGGTCGGAAGTGCAGACCCGTCCGGCTATGATGATGTCCTTCCCGTTCTTGGGAGTGAGCTTGACCTCGTTGTCGTCCCCTTCGCCGGGGGTGTACAGCGCCGCCAGCTGGGCGATGCTGTGGGTGCGGGTCATGGTTTCGGTTTCTTCAGCCGGGACGTCCTTGTACTTCCCGGTGAATACCGGCTGGAACTCTTCGATCAGAGACTGGCAGGAAGCGAGCGTGAGCAGCGCCAGGGTTGCGTAAAAAAACTTCTTCATGGCCTTAGAATCTGAAATAGATGTTCAACATGTAATTGGCCCCGCACATGTAGAAATACTTGGGGTCGAAGCGGTAGTAGCGGTCCTTGCCGGCGCTCTTGATGAGGCGGGTCTGCTCGTAGCCGCCGGTCCTGACGCCGCGGTTGTTCAGCATGTTCTTCACCTCGAAGGAGAAACCGAGATTGTAATCGCCTATGAACCAGCTCTTGCCCGCGCTGAAATTGAGCAGGAAAGCAGGGGCGAATTCCTCCTGCGAGGCCATGTAGCCGACCTCCGCCGGAGTGATGATTCCGTCGATTCCGCCGACCGCGAATTCAGTGCGGTACAGGGGGTTCATGTCTAGGTAAGAATGGGCGAAGTACTGCCCGTTCAGCTCGAAGAACCAGTAACTGTTGGTCCTGTAGTTCAGGGCCAGCTCTGAAGCCAGCTGGGGGGTACTCGGCACATAGTGCTTCTTCCTTCCGGAGGCGACATAATCCCCGTTCAGGGTCAGCTCGTAATTGCCGTCCACGTCCGTGGCATAGACCGGATGGTCCTTCCAATAGGGAACGTCCTCGCTGCGGACGACCTCGGAGCTGTTATCCACGGTCTGGACCATGTGCGGAGTGCTCGTATAGACATACTCGCCGAGGCTCAGGACCGCGGAGGCGGTAAGGCCGCTGATGAACAGGGGGACCTTCACGCCGGCTTCGACGCCCACATGCCTCTGGTCGATGCCCGTCATGGCGAAGTTCGTGAACGAATGCTGCGAATCGTCGTAGAAACTCATGATGTCGGTCTGGTCCATTATCTTGGTCCAGTAGCCCGTCACGCGCGCGTCCACTCCCCCGCCGCTGTACTGCCAGGTCAGGTCGGCAGAAGCCGTCTTGATGGTGGTAAGACCCTTGACGAGGGAATTCCTCGTGCGGGCGGAGATGAAGGCCTGGCTGAAAGTCGGGGCGTCGTTGAAGTAACCGATGGTGGCGGCGACCCTCTGGCGGCTGCCGATGACATACTGCGCTCCGGCCTTGGCGGACCAGGTCAGGAAGGTGCTGACGGCGGAACGGCCCTTCGAAGTGATGACGTTCCCGTCCGCATCGTAGGTGGTGAGTTTCGCGCCGGTAGAGAGGTCATACATGTCGCGCCCCATGTCGTCCAGGCCCGCGAATAGGCCCTTGCGGACATGGCCCGTACGCCAGAAGGATTCGACTCCGAGAGTGGCGGCACCGGTCAGCGTGAGGTTGTCGGAAGTCCAGCTCCCGTCAGCCCAGGCGCGGGCCTTGCGTATGCTCGCGGAATAGTCGTAGCCGTAACGGTCGCCCTTGCGTATCTTCTGCGCCTGCCCGTGATCCATGTACCAGTCGAGGTCGTTCTGTATCTTGAACTCGTTAGTGGCGAAGTCCCTTTCGGCGAAACTGTCGATGTTGAGGAAGTACTCGCCCCCGAGCAGGTCGTTCATCTTCTTGTAGTTGCGGGTCTCGTTGAGCTTCAGGTCGATGCCGCCGTTGAGCCGGGCCGCGTCGGACGGACGCCAGCGGAAGTTCCAGACGAAATTGACGTCGTTCTGGTCCACATGGCGTTCTTCGAGGGCGTATTTGCTGCGTCCTCCCGCATTGTAGTTCACGTTGTACAGGCGGTCCCAGTCCAGGTGCTGGAAATTGGCATAATCCCGGATACGGGGATTCCAGGTTTCACGGGCGAGGGCGGCCTTGAATTCGTTGCTGCGGTTGTAGTCCTCATCCTCCATATAGAAATAGGAAGGAAGGTTGTGGTAGTAGTCGGGCCTCGGGTCCGAGGCGTCGTACCAGTCGAGGGCCGTATAGCCGTTCCAGCCGGTGCGCCACAGGAGGGTCGTCGAGGTCTTGAACTCGTCGGAAGGGGTCTTGTCGTACTTTATGGCCAGGATGGGCTCGAAGGTGGAACGCACCCTGGAGTTGCGGACCTTGCCGTCCTGGTAGCCCCAGTTCGAGTTGTAGAGATTGTCGCCCATGAGGTCGTAAACCTCCTGGGTGGAGGCGTTCTGGGCACCCCTCTGGCCGGGAGCCACCATCACGATGAAGGCGATGTTGCGCTCGCTGTCGATGCGCTTCTCGGCACCGGCATACAGGGCGAAGGAGCGGTAGAACACACCGTCGATCCAGTCGTTGCCGCCGAGACGGGCGCTGGCGTTGACCGCATAGGACCAGCCGTTGTCCTTCCTGCCTGAGGCGTAATTCATCATGAGGCGCAGGCGGTACAGGGCGCTGTTGCTGAGCAGCGAAAAACGCAGTCCCGGACGCACCGAGTTGGGATTGGCGTGGATGAAGGTGGCCCCGTTGTAGCCGCCGGGACCAAGCTCGGAAATGTCCAGGCCGGTCACCGACTCCTTGCTGCGGGTGGCCTCGTTGAGGCCGCTCCACAGGGAGTAGGGACTGTACCCGGTGAGCGCGTCGTTCATGCGCACTCCGGCAAGATACACGTCCTGGGTTTCGGAATTGTAACCGCGGTTTTTGAAACGTATGGCGCTGAAGCCGTATCCGGCCACGTTGCTGAACACGTCGTTGGCCGCAAACAGGATGGTCGGGGCGTCGTTGTAGCCGGAATCGTCGAGGTCGAACTCGGCGAAATTGGAATCGTCCGCCTCGCTGACCTGGGTCGAAGGGGTCATGGTCACGAAGATCAGATCCCGCATCAGGCCCTTCTCGACGGTGACGTTGATTTCAGTCTCCGTGAATCCCGGGGCCGAGACCCTTATGTTGTAGTTGCCGTCGTCCAGGCGGTCGAACAGGAACCCGCCACCTGAATCGGAACGGGCGCCGGTGATTTTCTCGCCGCTACGGTACAGCTCGACGGTGGCTCCCTCGATGGGGGCCCTGCCGGCGCGGCTGACGATAGAAGCCTTGATGCCGCCGGTCAGGCCCTGTGCCGCGGCCGGCAGGACGACGGACAGGAGCAGCGCGGCTGCAATGATTATCTTTTTCATTTGCTGATCACGATATAAGTCGGATAATGGTCGGAATAGCCGCCCACGAAGGCGCCTCCGGAGAAGGTGCGGAAAGGAGTGCCCTTGTAGGGACCGCTCTGCTGGGTCATGAAAGGCTTGACGAAAATGCGTCCATAGTACTTGCCCTTCACGATGGGACGTATCCTGAGTCCGCCGGAGGGGGCCGCAGCAAGGGTATGGTTGACCTGGATGATGTCGAAGATGTTCCATTTGCCCTGGTACGCGAGCGAGCCGTATCCGGCCTTGAGCATGACCTCGAAGGGATCGAAGAAGTCCCCGGGACCGGTCTCGGCGATGGTGGGCTTGCCGTGCAGCCATACCTTCTGGCTGTCGTCTGTCGGATCGTCGTTCATGTCGCCCATGACCACGATCTTGATGCCTGGATACTTCTGCTCCATGTAGCGGGAGTGGTTGTAGATTATTTCCGTGCAGCGGCAGCGGAGGTCACCGCCCTTGCCGCCGCGGCGGGACGGGGTATGGGCGACATAGAATGCAAACTCCTCCCCCGCCATCATGCCGTGGACCATCAGGATGTCGCGGGTGCGGAAATAGTCCTGCGCAGCCTGGTCGAGGGTGATCGGGACCTTCGTCCCCTCGAAGGTGAAGGGGATGGACTCGCTGTCGAGATACTTGAACTGGTCCGGCTTGTAGAGCAGGGCCACGTCCACTCCGCGGCGGTCAGGACCGTCATAGTGGACGATCTGGTAGTTCGCCGCGGCGATCTGGGGATCGCTCACGAGGTCCTCGAGGACGAGGCGGTTCTCGATCTCGCTCACGCCGAGGATGGTGTGCCAGCGCTTGTTGTCGTCCCTCATGGCCCGGATGACGCGCGCCATGTTGGAAACCTTTATCTCGTAGCGTTCCTGGGTCCACTTGTTCTTGCCGTCGGGCAGGTACTCCTCGTCGTTCTTCGCCGGGTCGTCATAGATGTCGAAAAGGTTCTCGAGATTGTAGAACCCTATCACATAATCCTTTTTCTGGGCGGACGCGCCGGGGCCGGGCATCAGCAGCGCGGCGGCCAGGATGATAAGAAATGCTTTTTTCATTTGTTTACGAATGATTTCCACCATGATTCCGAAGTGGACTCCACTAGGGCGGCCTTGCTTTCGCCTATCTTGGCGGGGAGGTTTACGAACAGGTCATAACCCAGGATCTCTTCCAGCCGGTCTATGGTCATCTGACCACTGGTCCAGTCGCGTTCGGAGACATCGTGCCTGTACCAGAACGCGACGCCGGTGTACCCGCCCGTCTGGGGCTGGACGCCGTAAGTAGGGTTCTTCTTGTAGCCTACGAGAGCCTTGAAGTATGCGGACGGGATAGCGACTTCGGTCCAGTCGTTGTCACTGGCATACCCGAGGGGCTCCTCCACCTGGCAGCCCGTCACGACATAGAGGGTATCCATCGCCCTGGCCCAGACGCGCACCTTGTCTTCGAGCGTACCCCACATGCCCTGGTTGAAGGCACTTTTCTGGGGAGTCAGGTTCGTGTAGTAGAAGGTTTCGATGTTGGCGATGCGGCTGAGACGGTCGGCCGAGGGCAACTGGTGGCCGCGGTCGTAGCCGGAGGTCTTGTAGCCGCCGGCTAGCCTCTGCTGGGCACTCTCCGGGAGCTTGGGGTCGTAGCCCCAGGCATCCGTGCGGGAACCGCCGCCGATAAGGTCGTCGTTCAGGGGGTAGGCCACCCACCACGAGACCAACTTCGAGCGGTCGTAGGCAAAGGAGTAGTTGCGGCAGTTGACGGAGCCGAAGTGCATAGGATGGGTGTAGAACTCGAGGCCGGACTTTTTCTCGGGCAGTTCCAGCCAGCCCGAAGGCATCACGTCCTCGTGGTAGCGGCCAACGGCGCGCCAGTACTGCACGAAGGAGGCCACGGTCTCTTCACCCTTGTCGGAAACTGCATGGACTTCCACCACCCTGTCTTCGGTGCCGGTGTTGGCATCGTAGTCGAGGATGATGTCATTCTTCTCCCCGTTTCCGGAATACACGGAAAGACGCGCCCAGTCTATCTCGGCGCCGTCAAGTCCCGTGACGCTGAGGGTCCAGTCCCCGCTGTACTTGACAGATACGAACACGTCGTCCTTCTCCGGGCCTCCGTTGGAATTGCGGACCGCTACGGCCAGCGGGACGGAAGGTCCGTCCTCCGGCTTCTGGCAGGCCCCGGCGAGGAGGCCCGCCAGAAGCAGCGGGACAAGGACTCTGCAGCGCATGGTTTATTCGCTCTTGAGATAAACCTTGATGGAGGACATGTAGACGGCCCCGTCGTAGGCTATGATCATGACCTGCTTGTGGCCGGGCTTCACTTCGATCGTCCAGGTTTCGCCTGCAGTCGTGCTGGTCTTGACGGACCCGAGGGAAGCGTCCGTGACGGCCTTCGAGTTGGGATTCTCGGCCGTAGGCTTGGATGCCGCATTATAAGCGTCCTGGTTGTCGGCATCGTTCTTGCCGCCGGGCAGTTTGAAGTCGGCAGGCATGACATGGACGGTCCTTGACTGGTTGCCCTTTGTCGCATCCGTGACGAACTCGATCTTGGTTATCTCGGTGGAGAACGCCGGGGTCATGATATATGCTCCCTTGCTGTTGCGGATCTGGACATATGTGTTGTCCTTGTGGGCGCTGACATTGGCGGCCCAGCTGCCGGATGCGCTGGGGAAAGTGAAGTCGGTATAAGTCGTGACAGTCGCGTTGTTCTTGGTCAAGGCGTCCACTATCTCAGCGTTCGTCAATTCGGCGGTCTTCGCGTTGGGATCGACCGCGGCGACCTGGCTGATCACTACGGAAGAGCTGATCTGGCCGGCAGTCACCACAACGGTCACGGTCCTGGCCGAGAACGCAGTATTGGCGCCGAAGGTGACCTTCACCTTGCCGTCGCCCTTGCCGCTGCTCTTGTCGAAACTGACGCCTTCGACGGCGGGGATGGTCCATTCGAGATCGGACTTGATGCTGATCTCGGCCCAGGTACTGTCGGCCCCGACCCTCATTTCGGTGGGAGAGGCCTGCAGATAGCCTGCCTTGATGGAAATGTCAGTGGCAAGGAAGGTGATGTACTGGTTGGACTTTCCGGAAGCATAGACGAAGAATCCGGTGATCGTGCAGTCGAGCCCGTTCAAGGCGGCGGGGCTTTCCATGCCATCGGAGGCAATGACGGAACCGGTCCTGTCGGTGACGCCGTCTACGTTGAAGTTGATGTACTCGCCGGATACCGAAATCTTGCCGTTGACCTTGTAGTACTTCAGGTACTTGGTCGCGGGGTCGATGCTGAACGTTCCGAAGGTCGGGGTAAGGTCGGAGGGCTCGGGCATGGTCACCGTGCGTCCCGTCGCCGTAGTCTCCATGTTCTTCGGGGAAACCAGCTGGGGATAGGTCTTGGGCGCTCCGCTAGTGCCGTAGAAGGTCAGGGTGGCATCCATGGACAGGACGTCTCCGGCCTTGACGGTCGGGGTCTCTTCTTCTCCGAGATAGACAAGGAGATAATCGGTCCCGTCGGAAACGAGATATCCGTGGGCATAGACGAGCTGGACGGTCATGTTCGACACATGGACCTTCGTGTTGTTCTTCTGCGCAACGACGTCGGCGACGGTCGCGCATTCGACGACGGGAGTAGCCTCGCGGCTGACCTGCACGTTGTCAACCTCCCAGGTGTCGCTGGCGGAGGCGGTGGAAGTGAAGCGGAAGGCTATCTGGATCTTCTTGCCAAGCCAGTCCTTCAGGTCGATGTCGCCCGCGGCGATGAATGTGTAACCGTTGGGCCAGGTTTCCGGCTCCAGCTTGGTCCACGTGGTCTGTCCCTCTTCGCGGATGAGCACCGACGCGTCCTTGGAGACGGCCGAACTGTAAGAGGCATGGCGGAACTGCAGCCATGCGGCGGCTTCCCCGTTCAGGTCGATGACGGGCGAAACGAGGTAGCTGTCGGAAGCATGGAAGGTGCTGCCTATCTTACCGGTGGCCTTGGCGTAGCCGTGGCTGTCGGCAGTCCAGATCTCGACGCCCTCGGCCAGGGTCATCTTGTTTTCGACGGTGAACCCGCTGAGGCTGTTATCGAACTTGGCCTGGAAAATAGGGCCGCCGGGGCCCTGGGGGCCGGCCTGGTAGACATGGACGGCGATGGTCTTCGTGCCGTTCGTAAAGCTGAGGTCCGTCTCACGGTCGTGGCCGGTGTTGGCGCGGACGGTGACGCTGAGTTTCTGCGCCTTCACGGCGGCGGAGCCGCTTTCGGGAGTCACGGAGACCCAGTCGACTCCTTCTTCGTAGGCGTTGAGCTTCCAGTCACGGGTCGAGGTCAGTTCAATCTCCTTCGTGCCCATCTCCTGGGTGAAGGTGACGGTCTCGACTGCGGCCTTGATATCGGCCTTGAGGGCCATGGGGTCCTCGTTCTTTTCGCAGCCTGCGGCAAGAAGCGCTCCTGCCAGCACGGCGAATAGGTAATGCTTGAGTTTCATATGCGGTTATCGTTTGTTTTAATGCTTCATCTGCATCTTACAAATATAAACAAATACTTGGAAAATCCGCGGGAATACGGAAAAAATCAGCCCCGCACCATTAGGCGCGGGGCTGAATATTCAAGATGTTTCAGGTCAGGTTATTTGTCCTTCTTAATGAACCATACGCCGTAGTCGGCCTTGGAGGTAGGGGCGTAAGACCTCATAAGCCTCTGGGAACCGCCAACGCTGCATTTGACAATGCCTCCGGAAATACCCTTCTCGAGGGTTCCGGTCATAAAGATACCCTCGGCCACACCGTCGGATGCCTTGAATATCTGTGCGTCGTCTTTGCTCGTTTTCCGGGTAAGGTTGGTCTGTGAGGAACCATGTGCCATATAGTACTTGGTGCTGCCGACTTCCCAGGAGATGTAGTATTCATCTTTATTGGTGGCCGCCTCAAGCGTAACTACGACGGCGTTGGTAATACCGCTGAGTTCTTCAGTCGTCTCATCATAGGTGACCTTCTCGGTAACACCCTGGTTGCTGGTAAACGATCCACAGAAAAGATGCCATCCTACCAGCGCCTCATTGTTATTGTTGGCTACGTCCTTGTTGGGGACGTGGCAGGCCAGGTAATAGTCACCGGGAACGAGTTTGGCGACCTTTCCGATATGCCGCTTGTCGGCGGCGGCAGTCACGGTCACCTTGAAGGTGATCGACGCTGCCGTGTAGGAGGGAGTTCCGGTCACAGCGGGAGCGCTGACCGTGATGGTCGTTTCACCGGCAGCGACACCGGTAACCTTTCCGTCTGCATCGACGGTAGCAACACCGGTATCCGTGGAGGAGAAGCTCAGTGTGGCGTCAGTATTTTTGGTGACGGTGACGGTCTTGCTTTCGCCGACCTCGATGGACAGGTCCGCCACCTTGAGGCTGGTTACGATCTCGGAGGCTGTGAAATGATCCTGGGCCCAGATCTGAACCTGCTTGGTGGTCTTGTTGTAAGCGGGGACGCAGACAAGGTCGCCCTTCGAGCCGGTAGTGATGGTGGCACTACCCTTGAGGTAGCTGGGGAACGTGATCTCGCCCTGCTTGACCTCGCCGGACTTGGCGGAGCTGCTGACTCCGGTAGTGATCTCCACACCCTTCACGAGAACGAGCATATTGACATACTTGTCGAAGTTAGCCTTGAGCTCTTCGAAGGTAATCTCCTTCGGGGCCATCTCGTCCGCAGTTGCGTCGGTCTCGGCGAAGTCGGATCCCTTCACGATGGAAGTCAGCTCGTTGAGGTTGTTGTACACGGTTGCGGTACCGCTGATGCCGCCGTTGATCTTCTTGCCTGCAGTGAGCCCGTGGCCGCTCTTGTAGAGCAGGATACCTCCGGTCTCATCCACGAGGAACGCGTTGCTGCCGTTGACATACTTGACGATGACATCCTTGAGGACGATCTCATAGTTGGTGGTGCCGGCCGCGACAGCCTTGTTGAGTTCGCCGATGGTCTTGCAGGGGGTCATCTGGACGAGGGTGACGAAGATGCTGGTCTCCTCGCCGATGATCTGGAACTTGGCCTCACGCGCCTTGCCGGTGGTGTTGGCCTCGAGGGTCACGGTGATGTCGCCGTCGTCGGTGCCGGACTTGGTGAAGTCCTTGACCCAGCTGTCATGGTTGCGGACGGTCCAGTCGCAGTTGGCGTTCACGCTGATTTTCACCTCGCCGGCGGCGGAGATGGCGGTGACCTTCTCGGCAGCCCTGAGGATCTCCATTGAAGGAGCAGCCTGGTCGATGTACAGGGACGGGATGATGCAAGGACCGAGGTTCTTCTCGACGTACCCGCCGAAATTGTTGTGGTCCTTGTCGTAGACGACGGTCTTGGGATTGCCCGTTGTCGAAGCGTTGACGATCTTCGCAGTTCCGTCCTCCTCGAAAGCGATGGTCCAGCGGCTGGCCTTGGTCGCATCCTGGGTGGAATAGAAGTTCTGGTAAGTGTCGTCGTTCTGGTAGAGATAGAAGCCGTTGGGCATCGTCAGGAAATAGCCCTCAGCACCGGTGGCAGTTTCCAGCGTGTACTGGATCTTGTTGCCGGCATACTCGATGACGCCCTCGTCATTCGCGGCCACTTTCTCCGCGTCGATGTAGGAATAGTATGCATCACCCTTGTCGGTCTGGTTGAAGAACGTCATGGCCTGCAGGGTGCCGCCGTTGTCGGCGACGATGATGAACTTCTTGGTAAGGTCGATATCGTCCGCCTTGGTCACCTTGGCATAGGTACGGGTGACGTCGAGGGCCTTCAGGCCGTTCTGGCTGACCGAAAGGTTGGCCGAAGGACCGTCGATGCTCCATACGGTCACGACATCCTTGCGGGGAGCGACGACTTCGCCGTATGAGTTGGTGTTGGCCTTGGCCGTGAGTTTGACCTCCCCGTTGCCGCTGCCCTCGACGGGCTCGGCGGTAATCCAGTCGGGAGCATAGACATACCAGTCTCCGTTGGCGGTCACGGTAAGGGTGACCGCTGCCGGAGATGTAGCCTCGAACGCAGCCTCGGCCTTGTTGAGCTCGATGCTGGAGGCTCCGATTTCGGGCTTGTAGCAGGATGCGACGAGCACACCGGCGACAAGGACCGCGATTATGTTGAATATACGTTTCATATCCTTATACGGTATCCGTTAGTTGAACAAATATCTTACACCGAACTGGAGCTGCCAGCAGTTGTAGAAGTCTCCGCTGTGGGTGTAGGTGTGGTCGTTGTTGCCCACGAACTGATAGACGGGGGCGACGGTGGAAGAGAGACTCTCGACATTGGTGCACTTGAGGAGCTTGCCGTTGTTGCAGTCGAGGACCTGGGGGATGCCCCAGTTCTGGTTGATGAGGTTTCCGATGTTCATCAGGTCGACGGAGAACTCAAGCTTGTGGAGAGTCTTGCCGATCTTCATGGCGACATCCTGCGCGACGCGGAGGTCGAACTGATGGAGCCAGGGGGAACGGGCGGAATAGGCCTCTGCATACTGTCCCTTGTGGGTGCGGAGGTACTTGTCCTGGTTGACGAATGTCCAGAAGGCCTTCATGTCCTCGGCGGAAGCCCACTTCAGTTCGGTCGGCTTGCTGGGGATATAGATGAGGTCGTTGGAGACACCGTCACGGTTCAGGTCATTGTCATAGTAGAAGGAATATCCGCCTGCGGAATAGCCTTCGTAGAAGAGGGAAACATGGGTGTCGAAGCCTTCGAGGCCTTTCCACTTCTGGGTCCAGGACGCGGAAGCGATGACCCTGTCGGGACGGACGTACCGCGAGCGCTGCAAGACGGCGAACTCAGGACCGTTGACGGTGTAGAGTCCGGTGTAGGCGGAAGAAGCGTCGGATCCCGGCATGCCGGTGATTTCCTTCTGCTCCATCTTCGTGTAGGAAGCCATCAGGCGCAGGGCCGGGATGGGAGTGGCGTTTACGGTGATGTTGGCGCTGTAGCCGTAGCCCTGGGTGGTGTTGGTCAGCACGAAGGCGTCGGTGGCGACGTACTTGTAGCTGGTGGGATAGATAAGGCGGTTGTCAGCTCCGGGCAGACGGTCCCAGTCGCTGTTGTCCTTGACGTTGTAGTTGGTCATGCGCACGCCGTAGACGGTCTTGTTGAAGACACCTTCCGCGCTTACGGTCATGGGGAAGTCCACGGGGACCTTGTAGTCGGCGCCGAGGGAGAACTTCGCCACGAGCGGCATCTTGAAATCAGGATCGACGCCGTTGATGGAGGAAGAACCGAGGACACCGTCCTCAGGCTTGATGTCCAGCGGGAAGAGAGCGGGATTGACCTCGTTCATCTTCTTGAGGAGGTCTTCCTTCTTGACGATCATCGGACCGGCGAACGAAGCCAGATCCCCGGACGGGGTGGCAACCTTTCCGTTCCACTTCGTCGTGATGACGCCCTTGTTCTGGATCATGTTGGAATTGGTCGGCATGTTCGTGAAGAACACGAGAGGGAGACGGCCGGTGAAGAGACCGGCGCCGCCGCGTACCTTCAGGCTTCTGTCGCCGAAGACATCCCAGTTGAAGCCGACGCGCGGGGACGGGGTGATGTGGGCGGCGGGCCACTTGCCGGTATCGACATGCTTGCCGTTGTAGTCGACGTCATACATGGCCTGGTTGCGCATGATGTCCTTCTCGTCGAAGATGAGGGCATCGAAACGCACGCCGTAGGTGAGCTTGAAGTTCCTGGTGACGTCCCATTCGTCCTGGAGATAGAAACCTATCTGGTTGAAGGTGACCTGGGCGGTAGGATTGGTGGCTCCGTTGTAACCGTAGGTAAGGTTCACGGTCTCGGGAGCTACGCTCATGTCGGGATCGATAAGGCTGTGGGAGACGGGATCGTAACCGTTGGCGGCATAGAAGTCGGCCAGGCTGCGATAGCGGTAGTAACCGGTGCCGTTACGCATGTAGGCGTTGTTGGCGAACTGGTGCTCGAAGCTCACGCCCGCGAGGAAATGGTGCTTTCCGAGGTCGTAGGTGAAATCATCCTTGACGTTGATGATCTTGTTGTAGACGCCGTTGTTGTAGGTGAAAAGCTCATAACCGGCGGAGATGTAGGGAGACACGCTGCCGCTGACTGCCGGATCCTTGTAGAGGATGTCGATGAAGGGGAACTCGTCGGAGTAGGTTCCGCGGATATCGGCGATGCTCGTGTAGGTGACGAGCAGCTGGTTGTGCATCTTGTCTCCGATACGGCTGTTGAGGTCGACCGCGATGGAACTCACGTTGTTCTGCATGTTGTAGCAGGAGTTCAGATAAGAGTGGCTGTACTGCGAACCGAGACGGTTGCCGGAGTGGCGGGTGGAGGCGTCGGAGGAGTTTCCGTTGGTCGGTTTCCACTCGAGGTTCTGGGTCCAGTTGTAACGGACGGCCAGCTTGTGGTCGGCGTTGATGTTCCAGTCGATGCGGCCGAGCAGCTTGGTGTTCGTGGTCTCGGCGGGGAAGGAGGAGTAGGAACCGGTGTCATAGCCGAAACGCTGCTTGAGGGCGTCGGCGACATTGGCCAGGTCCTCAGCCTTCGTGCGGGAAATCTGCTTCTTGGTATCGGCCTTGGGAGTGCCGTCGCTCTCGGTGGGATCGCCGTCCTGCCATGCCCTCCAGTTGGTGATCATTCCGGGCTGGGAGATACGTTCCGCGCTGACGAAGAAGAAGAGCTTGTCCTTGATGATGGGGCCGCCTACGGTGCCGCCATAGACATGGCGCTCGTACATGTCGGGGACCTCGGCCTTCGTGCCGTGGGCATTCACGCCGTGCGTCTTGTCATTGTAGTGGTAGGTATAGATCGTAGCCCTGTACTTGTTGGTACCGGACTTGGTGATCGCGTTCATTCCGCCGCCGACGAAGTTTGTCTGGCGCACGTCGAAGGGGGCGACCACGACCTGGACCTCCTGGATGGCGTCCATGGAGATCGGGCTGCCGCCGCCGGGCAGGCTGGAAGAAAGACCGAAGTTATTGTTGAAGTTGGCTCCGTCAACGGTGAAGTTGGTGGAACGTCCGTCACCGCCGGCGATGCTCATCCCGTTGGAATAAGGCGAATACTTCGCGATGTCGGTGATGCTGCGGCTGACCGTCGGCAGGGAGTTGATCTGGCCCAGGCTGATGTTGGTCGCGGGGCCGGTCTTCTCCTCGGAGAAACTCGTCGCGGAGGCAACCAGGACGACTTCCTTCAGCTGCTGGGACGCATCCTTCAGCGCTGCGTTCAGGCCGTATGCCTCACCGAGCTGCAGGGTGATGTCCTTGACGACCACGGTCTGGTAACCGAGGGTAGAAATGTTGACTTCATAGGGACCGCCGGCCCTCATGCCCTTGATGGCATACTGGCCCTGGCTGTTGGCGACTGCGTAGTACTGCGACCCGGTCGGTACGTGGACCGCGATGACTACCGCACCCGCAAGAGGTTCACCGTTCTTATCGGTCACAAGGCCGTTGAGAGCGGATGTCGTGATCTGCGCGAACGCAGGAACGACGAGGAGCATTGCCGCCAGAGACGACAAGAAACTCTTGAAAGAATGTCTCATGATTTTATTGATATGTTGGATAGAATTTTTCACGGCGCAAATTTAATATCTGACAACCGAATATAAAATAATTTTTGAAGTTTTTTTGGAGCATTTCCGAACTTTTTTCCGCTTTCGGCAAGAATCGGTAACAAGATAAAAAACGCGGCTCCCGGGATGGGGGCCGCGTTCTTCAAACGAACCTGACTGGCATTAATCCGAGGTGTATACCAGATGAATCTCAGAAATAGTGCCGTTATAGGCATTAGCCGTGGTAACCATGTAGTATCCGACACCGGGTGCCGCTCCGGTCACGTTGATGGTCTGATCCGTGGTCGAGCTGAAATCCATGGATCCGAAATTCGTCGCTCCTTCTGCAATCGAGCAGGTCGGAGGCGTCGCTTCGGTATTCGTAGTCACATTGGACACAAGAGCCCACTTGAAGGCGGTGTTCGCAGAATACAGGACCCACCTGACGGATTTAAGAGTCATCGATGGAATGGCCGGCAGCTGCATCCAGGCGCGACCGTCCTTGCCTCCATAGGGGTTACCGCTGCTGGTGCCCTGAGGATTAACGCGCATTCCGTAGAGATTGCCACTCCCGGTAGCCCTTGAGATACCGTATGTGGCCCAGAAACGGAAATCATATCCGCTCATGAGATCATACTCGATAATCCTGTTGTCATTACGATATGTCGCATTCGTGGAAGCCTGTCCGTTAGACGGGAAATAGTACGCATCCTTATGGGCAGGAAGACCGGTTGCATCTGTCACTGTCCCCAGAATAATGTCGATTGAAAGACCAGTATAGAAGGATACCGATGTCTCGACGCCATACTTCTTGACCCCACCGACGGAGACCCACGCCTTATAGACATAATCCCCGATAGGGAGACTGAGCTCCTTGCTGAAGGAGGCGGCGGGAGCGTCACAGGTGACAGTGGTCCAGGCGGAGGCGCTTTTGAGCTTATAGTCGAAACCGCAGGTGGTCTCCGACACATTTCCGAGATACATTCCAACGGAGCCTTTGAGGGTGGCGGAAGTACCTGCCTGCGCCGGACTTCCGGTCTTGACATAAGCAACCGTGGTCGTGGGAGTTCCCTCATAGTAGAGGTCAAGCTGCCTGAAGGCGACCCAGCGGCTGCTGGGGGCCACTGCGGTGATACGGCACGCGACATTGTTGCCGTTTCCTACGGGAACCCAGAGCGTCTCGGACCCCGTGGCAACAACACCCTTTACCCTATACGCCTCACCGCCGAT
>JAEEGL011063319.1_pt1 | contig 30755 bp, 30 predicted proteins | sample 9134231 | NCBI WGS metagenome assembly JAEEGL01 (sample SAMN16246548, study PRJNA631951) | gut metagenome | biome: gut microbiome; feature: rumen; material: fiber-attached | host: Bos | place: Iran: Karaj | collected 2018-10 | reverse complement strand
TTCCATTTATTGTTATTGGAAATAATGATGATGTATTAAAATCATATGTGTTACTTCCTACCTTTAATACTATTTGTTCTGTGCTCTTTCCACTCATCCCTTGAAATGCTGTATACATATTGTTTGTTCCACTTGCTGTTGCTGATAAAGTGTAATTACAATTATAATATCCATTTCCACTTACTGATGTGCTTCCCAAAGTCACTACATTTTGACTTGTACTTGGTGTTGTATTTGTTGCAACTCCCCAATATGTCGTGTCTGATGCTCCTTGCATCATTAAATCTCTATTTAAATTTAAATATAATGATGCATTTGTTCCACTTAGTGTTACTGAACCTGTGCTATCTGCTACTCCTGTTATTGTTGTTGTTCCAAAACTATTTGTTACTCCTACTGCAAAGTATGCATATGTTGCTCCTATTACTAATGTAAACATAGCTACTAGTACAATTATCATATATGACATTGCTTTCTTTCTTTTTATTACACTTTCTTCCATAATACTCTCCTTTTGTTAATAAGTTATTCTATACTTATTATGATTAAATTATCTAAGAATATTATATAACAACCCCCCCAGATTTCAAATGTTTTCAATTATTTTGTGGATAACTTGACATAAAAAAAGGAAGATAACTTCCTTTTTAAGCATAAGTCATTATTGTAAATAACACTAGTAATAATATTAGCATTGCTAATATAAATATCCAAGCATATTTAATCCATGACTTGTATTCAATATCTAGATAAGATAATCCAACCATTAATAATCCACTAGTTGGTATAACTAACATACTATATCCATATAAGCTTATAAATATTGTATGAATAACATTAACATTATTTGCATATAAAGTTGATAAGTATGCTGCAACTCCATAACCAGTAAATCCTAAATCTAAATGGAATATGTTGGAAATAAATGAAGCTAAAGATACTAGATATGGACTAAATGATTTAACATTTGTAAACATTGTATTAGTTATGCTTGCCATAAATGGACTCATTTCAGCAACTACTAAAACCATATAAATACCAGTATAAACTAATATAGGTTTAAGCATTTTCTTAAATCCTTCACCAAATGATTCAATTAACTCATCAAGTTTCATTCTATTTGCTAAAGCAGCTAATAAGCTAAATACTAATAGTAATACTGCTCCTATATATAAGCTCCAAGCACCAAATGCTCCATTAGTTGCATCAGTAACTTGAGTACCTAATAATAGCTTAAATATAGCAACTTTACCAACTTTTAAGCCTAATAACCAATTATGGAAATCTTCAAATGCTATTGTACCAAATAAACCTTTCCAGTTTAAGAATCCTAGAATTACAAATACAAATAATAATCCTAGAAGAATTGCTGTAGGCCATGCTTTAGCTTTTCTATCAGCATGTTCAATCTTAAATGGATCAGCATCAAGTTCATTTACTCTACTACTTTTAAGTACTTTCTTAATGTGTAATACCATTATTAAGTTAAAGATAATAAATCCTAAAACTAAAATTATTAAGCGATATATTACAGCACTTGAGCTACTTAAACCAGTGTAATAGTCAAACCAATAAACACCTTCAGATCCATAAATAGCACCCATAAGTCCTACTAATACAGAACCAAATGATACTGCAAAAGCAGTCATTTTATCTAACTTCATACTTAATATAATTGAAATTACAAATGGTACAAATACTAACGCAATAAATGTTTGTGATAGCATTGCAGACATTGCTGTAATTAGTAATGAAGCAATAACTGTAAATATTATTTCCTTTCCTTCAAATTTAGAAGCAATACTAGTTACTAACTTTTTATAACCTTCACTTCTACTTAAAACTGCATAAAAAGCACCTAAAGATAGCAAGAATATTATTTTTTCTCCAGCTAATCTAATAGCCCAATATGCAATATTTGGAATATCAGTCATTCCTTGTTCTACATAACCATAATCATTATAAACACCATTACTGAATTCTCCACCTGAAAAAATCCACGTAAATGCAATAGCTACTAGGATAAATAACATTATCCATTTAACTAAATCATGCTTTTTAGATTTTCTTACAATGAAAAAACCACCAACAAGTGCTAAAACTAATACAATTACAAGTCCAATAATTTGTGATGTTGTCATCATTCTACCTCCTATGGAAATTATAGCACTAACAAATGCAAAAAAAAAGCCTTTTGACAGCTTCTTTACACTTTAATCTTTGATTGATAAAAATCCCAGCCAATATAAAAACTACAATCATATCATTTTATTTATTCTTTCTATTAATTGTTTACAGACTTCTTTATCACTTATCAAATTAATGGAAAAAGTCTTATAACCGATTCTATTTATGCTTCCTCCACAATGATATACTACTTGATCATCTAATACAAAATATCTATCATGAAAGTCGTTATTAAACACTACTTTTAAATTATGATATTGGCTATTATACTTAGAAATATCTTGCAAGCTTAGTAAATTATCCTTCTTAGTTATAATTATTACATCAATATTTAATTTTTTTATAATATTCATTAGTGTAATATCTGCGTAACTATCAACAACTATCAATTTACTCCTGGCTGCTCTAAATATTTCATTTATTTTAAAGTACGCATCGTATATTTGACCATTAAAATAAATCTCATTTTCTTTTTTCTTTTCTTCTATCTTTCCTAATGATTCTTTTATCATCTTTATTTCTGAATCATGTTCTAAAACCAAACTATTAATATGTCTTTGTTCTATTAAACTATTTGATATATATTTTCTCATAACTACAAATGCGTTAATTACTTGAATACTCATTTTTACTGCTAGATTAGTGTGAAGCACACTTGAGAGCATTGCAACGCCTTGCTCTGTAAATACATATGGGTTATATCGCCTTCCACCTCTAATTTTTGAGGTTCCAATTTGGAACTTCAAATTATTATATTCTTCATCTGTTAGCTGAAACATAAAACTCTCCGGAAATCTTTCTACATTTCTTTTAACTGCCTTATTTATATCCTTTGTACCATTTGTGCATCCATAAAGCATAGCCAAATCCGAATCAAGTATTACTTGTACCCCACGAATCTCATGAATCATATTCTCAATTTTATAGTTAATTGTTAATTCTCTTGTTTCCATTTTTCCCCCTTAAAAATTATTATATATTATAAGCTTTTATAATCATATACATTATTAAGAAAAAAACAATAAAAAAAGCCTTTTGACAGCTTCTTTACACTTTAATCTCTAGGTTTCATAGTTGGGAATAAAATTACTTCCCTAATTGTTTCGCTTTCTGTAAACAACATACATAGTCTATCTATTCCATAACCTATTCCACCAGCAGGTGGCATTCCATATTCTAACGCTTCGACAAAATCCATATCAATATCATTAGCTTCAGCATTTCCTAAATCTTTTTCTTTAATTTGACTCTCAAATCTTTCTAATTGATCATCAGGATCATTTAACTCTGTATAAGCATTTGCAAATTCTTTTCCACCAATAAACAATTCAAAACGATCAACAAATCTTGGGTCTTCTGGATTCTTTTTAGTAAGTGGAGATATCTCAATTGGATGTCCATAAAGGAAAGTTGGTTCAATTAGAGTTTCTTCAACATACTTTTCAAAGAATAAATTAATTATATGGCCATAAGATTTTTGATGTTCTTCTACTGGTATATTATGTTCCTTAGCAAGTTTTAAACATTCATCAACTGAATCTATCTTCTTAAAATCAATTCCAGTAACTTCTTTAATAGCATCAGTCATACTGATTCTCTTCCAAGGTCCTTCTAAGTTAATAGTGTTTCCACACCATTCATAAGTCATTTTATGTGTTACTTCTTTAGCAATAGTTTGGAACATCTCTTCAGTCATATCCATCATTCCATCTAAATCAGAATAGGCTTTATATGCTTCAAGCATAGTGAACTCTGGATTATGTTTAGTATCCATTCCTTCATTTCTGAATACTCTACCTATTTCATAAACTGCTTCCATTCCTCCTACTAATAATCTTTTTAAAGGAAGCTCTAAAGCAATTCTTAAATACATATCTAAATCTTGAGTATTATGGTGAGTTGCAAATGGTCTTGCAGCAGCTCCTGATAAAAGAGTTGTAAGTATTGGTGTTTCAACTTCAGTAAAGCCAATATCATCCATATACTTTTGAATACATCTAATAATCCTAGGACGCATAAATGCTATTTTCTTAGCATTATCATTCATTATTAAATCCACATAACGTCTTCTATATCTTTCTTCAACATCAGTTAAACCATGAAACTTTTCAGGAAGTGGACGTAATGCTTTAACTAAATGAGTGTATTTAGTAGCATGAACAGTTAATGCTCCTGTATTAGTTTTACATACCCAACCATTAATACCAATAATATCTCCTAAATCACATGCTTTATAAAGTTCATATTCTTCTTCACCAACATCACTAATACTAATATATATTTGCATATTACCAAATTTATCTTGAATATCCATAAATCCAGCTTTACCACTACGACGTTTACTCATAATGCGTCCAGCTATAATAACTTCATTTTTTTCTTCTTCAAGTTCTTCTTTACTTTTATTCTCAAAATTTTCATGAATTATTTTAGAATTACTAGTAACATCAAATCTATGACCAAAAGGATCTAATCCTAATTTTCGTAAATTTTCTGCCTTTTCTCTTCTTACTAATTCTTGCTCTGTAAATTCACGCATATATAACACCTCTCGAAAATTATACCATAAAAAAATAATCTTTCAAAGAGAAAGACTATTTTATTATTAAATTAAATTTTAAACATTTTAGTTTTATTACGAGATACTACATATGCTACTACAGCAATTACAGCAATTGATGCAAGTGCAATATATGGTAGTGATGGTCCAGTTGGAGGGCATGCATTTTCATAAGCTTCTTTAGTTACTTCTTCACCATTAATATAATATTTTCCTTCATTTTTATCATGTACACATTTTCCAGTTGGAGTTTTACTTTGACTTGGAGTTTTTTCAGTTTCAGTTTTAGTTGTTCCTAAAAGAGTAACTTCAATACCACAATCTTCTTGTCCAGAAACTTTATATTTAATATTAATAAATGATTGTTCATTTTTAACTTTATTAATATTAGTTAAGTTAACTACCCATGTATTACCTGACTCTGAAGGAGTTCCATCTATATCCCAACCAGAACCTGAAACAGCAGTAACTTCTTGAATCTCAGCACCGCCTTTTTCCTCTATAGTGATTTCAGCTTCATCAATTCCATCTCCAGTTACATTATAAATAACCTTACAGGTTTTAATTCCATTGTCATCTACAGAAGTACAATCAAAAACTAAATCATCTGCAGCTCTAACTCCTAAAGGTAATATTAACATAGTAACCATTATAGCCATCATCCATAATAATTTTTTCATTTTTCCACTCTCCTACTCTTATTATGTCTACATTATAACATAAAAATACAAAAATCTATATATTTTTACAATTTTTTTATATTTTTGTGTCAAATTGTGTTATTATATATAATAGGAGATATAAAATGATAAAGATACGTTTGCAAATTAACAATAATAGATTAACATTCTCTATCAGAAAAAGACTTAATACAGAACAAAAGAATTTAATCAATACTAATGTCATAAGTCAAAGTGAACTAGTTTTTTCAGATGAATATATAATGCAAAACATTAAATTAGTTCATAATTTTATAAAAGAAATTGTTAATGATTATAATATAGATACCATAATTATTAAAGAATCATCTATAGCACCACTAGCGTTACATATTTCTTCATCTATATCACAAATTAAATACTTATATCTTCTTGAAGAATCAATAGTAAACTATAAAATATGTGAAAAGATAATTAATGCTAAATCTATTAAATATGTATCTTTATATAATATTCCCACATTTTTATTAGAAATGTTAGACAATGAAGATATTAAAGTGGAATCTAGAAATGAAATATTACTTCAAAGTAATTTTTCTAAAGAAAATAAATTAGATAATTTCTCATCACTATATTATAAATCAAACATTACTCTAAATTTTCCTTTATCAAGTGATGATGAAGAAGACTTAATATCATTTATTAATATAAATAAATACTTGAAAAAAATATATATTAAGAATTTTAATAAGAATGATATAGAGAATACACTTAAATTATTATATAAGAAAAGATTAAAAAATATTAAAATATATCTAGAGCAAAATATTAATGATCCAGAATTAATTGAATATCTAAAAAAGATTAATAAAAAGAACAGTAAGATTAATAATATTCAATTTAGAATTGATTATTCACAAGATTATATAGAAGATAATTTAATTGTTCAATTACATTTAAACACTATTAAAGTGTGTGTTATAATTGCTCTTATATTAGTTAGTTCTGTAGTATTCTACATATTCTATTCTAATTATAGATCTATGCAGAAAGTTGAAGACATTCAGAAAGATATACAAAGTACTATAGCAGAATATAAAGAGAAAAAAGAAAAAGAAACTATTACTGGAACAGGAACAATAATAGATAATATTAAAGTAGAAAACAATGAAGAAAAGCCAGTAGAAAAGCAAGAAAATGACGATGTTGTAAGTTTAAAAGAAATTAATGAAGACACTGTAGGTTGGTTAAAAGTTAATAACACTAATATAGATTACCCTGTAGTTCAGACAGTAGATAATGAATATTATTTAAAGAAGAATTTTAAAAAAAGAAATGATGTAAGTGGTTGGGTATTTATGGATTACCGATCTGATCCAATAAATTTAAGCCAAAATACAATAATATATGGTCATAATATGTATTATAGTGGTGTAATGTTTGGAACATTGTATAAAGTTAAATCAGCTAACTGGTATAAAGATCCTGATAATCAAATAATTGAATTTGATAATATATATAACAAAATGAAATGGAAAATATTTTCAATATATACTGTTCCAAATTCTAATGACTATTTAAAAACAAGTTTTGATACAGAAGAAAAATTTCAAGAATTCTTAAATTTGATAACTGATAGAAGTATATATAACTTTAATACTCCAGTAAGTACAAATGATAAAATATTAACTTTATCTACTTGTACTAGTAATGGAACCAAGAGATTAGCGGTACATGCTGTATTAATAACAAAAGAATAGTGTTCTAAATGAACACTTTTTTTATGCATAAAAAAAGATAACTTATAGTTATCTTTATTTCTAATATTAATCAGTTGATGTACAAGTAAATGCTGTTGCAGTAAATGTAAGTGTAATATCAGTATTTTCAAGAGCATCTTGAACAACTGTTTTCTTATTAACAAATTTTAATTGTGCTGTCATTGTTTTTGCTTGTGCACTTGTTAATCCGGTTACTGTTCCGGATACAGTTGCTGGGAATAAACTAGCAGTATTAAAGTCAAATGTTTGTGCAGATCCTCCAAATGGTGTTACAGTTAAAACTATTTGTCCAGTACTCTTTCCAGTCATTCCTCCGAATGCTGTATACATACTTGTTCCAGTTGATGATGCTGCAATATTAAATGTATAATCACAACTAAATGTACCTGTTCCAGTTACTGTTATTGTTGCCATAACTGGTGATGTTGCAGTAGTTGTTGTACCACTTGCACTAGCATAATAACTTACATCACTAGATTTTTGCATCATTTGTTCTCTTGTTAAATTCATTGTTAAGTTTGATCCACTTGATAATGCTACACTACCTACAGCTGGTGCTGATGCACTAATTGTCTTTGTTCCAAAATTATTTGTTTGACCTACTGTAAAGTAAGCATATGTTGCACCTACAGCTAAAATCATTATAGTAAATACAGCTATTATTGCAGGTACTAAAGCTTTTTTTGTATCCATATTATTCTCTCTTCTTTTATTTTTTTATACTACTATGCAGTAGCTGTACAAGTAAATGCTGTTGCAGTAAATGTAAGTGTAATATCTGTTCCTTGTAAATCATCTTGATTAATGCTTGCTTTGTTAACTAATTTAAGTTGTGCTGTAACAGTCTTAGGACTTCCTGAAGTTACTGCAGTAAGTGTTCCATTAATAGTCAAAGGGAATAAACTAGCAGTATTAAAGTCATATGCAGTTCCTCCAACAGTTAAAACAATTTGTCCAGTACTCATAGTACTCATATTTTGAAATTTAGTATACATATTATTAGCAGCTGATGTTGCACTAGCAGCTATATTAAGTGTGTAATTACAATTATATGTACCACTTCCTGTTACAGTTGCAGTTGCAATAACTGGTGATGTTGCAGTAGTTGTTGTACCACTTGCACTAGCATAATATGTTATGTCATTAGCTCCTTGCATCATTTGTTCAGCAGTTACATGTAAAGTTAAATTACTTCCTCCAGTAAGTGCTACACTACCTACAGTATCAGCAGTAGCTTCAATTGTAGTTGTTCCAAAACTATTAGTTGTGCTAACACTAAAGTATGCATATGTTGCTCCAGCAGTTAATAATATAAGTGTTAAAACAGCAGCAATAGTAGGTATAATAAATTTTTTCTTATCCATTTCCATAATTCTCTCTCCTATTCTTATCTATAGTTTAACCATTAATTATGAAAAAATCAATACATCTTTATCATTATTTACAGCACATTAACATTTTTGTTTACAAATAAAAAGAAGTATACACTTCTCTATCTTAATTTATTACATATATCTTTAAATACAAATATAAAAGTATCTATTTCTTTTTTGGTAGTTAAATAAGATAAACTAATTCTTATACTACTTTGCGCTAATTCTTTATCTTTAGTTAAATTATAAACACTTTCAGAATAACTATTTATATCACTACAAGCTGATTTAGTTGATACATAGATATCATGTTCTTCTAAAGCATGCATTAATGTTTCAGCTTTTATTCCTAATACACTTATATTTAATATATGTGGTATACAGTATTCATTACTATTAATGTATACATCTTTAATACTAGATATATTTTCTTTTATATAATTATTTATATTTTTAACATAATTATAATTATTATCTATATTTTCACTTGCTAGTCTTACTGCTTTAGATAATGACACTATTAAAGGATGAGCTGGAGTACCACTACGATAGTTTGTAGTACTTTTTCCACCATGAATAAGTGGTTCTAATAAGATATTATTCTTCTTTACTAATACTCCTATACCTTTAATACCATATATTTTATGTGCTGAAAAAGTAGCTAAATCAATATTATCAAAATTTACTTTTATTTTACCAATAGCTTGCGTTAAATCTACATGATAAAAGCATTTAGGATATTCTTTTAATATTTTACCTATCTCTTCAAATTGTTCTAAAATACCTATTTCACTATTAATAGCGTTAACACTAACTAATATAGTATCATCTCTTAATAATTCTTTTAAATTATTAAGATCTACTCTACCATATTTATCACTATTTACATAACTAATTTCAAATCCTAAAGTTTTTAAATAATCTAGTGGACCATATACACTACTATGTTCAAATTTAGTAGTAATAATATGTTTGCCTCTATTTTGATATTTTAAAGCTATTCCTTTTATAGCTAAATTATTAGCTTCACTAGATCCACTAGTATATATTATTTCACTATTATTAATATTTAAAATATCTTTAATTTGTTTTGTTGCTGCATCAATTAAATTATTAGCATTTATTCCTAATTTATGACTAGAATTAGCATTGCCAATAAAATCTTTATTTGCTTTTATAAATGTATCTAATACACTATCACTTACTGGTGTAGTTGCACTATAATCTAAATAAATCATAAAATCACATCCAGAAACATTATAAAACAAAAAGAATAATCTGTTAAGATTATTCTTAATTCTTATTAAATGAACAAGTATAACCTAAAGTATCAGTAAAGTATGATCTTATTGAACCATAATTTTGTAATACTGAACTTTCATACTCACTGCTTGCATCTTTTTCATTAGTTATCTTAATAGTTAAATTACTATCATCAAATACTGGAACTCCAGTAACTTCATTAATTGTAACACTACTTCCTTGTTCTTTATATGTATTGTAAGCCATTTCATCAGTAAATATAAATGTATGAATCTCAGAAGAAATATTTCCAAATCCATTATTACCATCATCAACTATTACAAATGTATTAGCTACTGTCATCTTCATAGTACTATCAACATTTTGTTCATTGCTTGTACAAATTAATGTACCTTTAACATCATATTGCATTACTACTAAATTTGCTTCTACTGTTACATTCTTATCATTAGCATCTACTGCTAATATTTTAACTGTATAAGTTCCATAATCACCATTTATTGCAGTACTTACTTCATCTTCATTAACAAATGAATAAGTTAAATTTGAATCAGCATTTAGAATGAACTCAGAAGCTTCTAAAGTACTTCCTTTAGTTTTATATACTGTTTTTGTATTTACTACCAACTCACTATCATCAGTTACAACAACTATTCCAGTTTTAACATTTTCTCCACAAGTAACTTTAAATGAATAGTTTCCTGCAGTAGAAACATCTACTTCTGAAATATCTAAACTACAATTTTTACTATCAGTTCCACTAATCTTAGCATAATCATCAATATTTGTTGATAATGTATCACCAACTTTTACTTCTACATTATTAACTACTACACTAACTTGACTATTATTCTTGATTAAATTAGTATAGTTAAGAACATAATATACTCCAAATCCTAATGCTCCTAAAAGTGCTAATATCAGAATAACAAATAATGCTGTATTAGGTTTCTTTTTAGGTGCTTGCTCTTTATCTAAACTAATTGGAGGAGTTGTTCCTATATTTCCAGTTGGTTCAAAACCAGGCATTGGACTAATTGTATTAGGATTAGTATATGCTTGTGGTTGAGCTGCAGCTTCATAACTATTTGCTGGTGCTACTTGTGGTGCAGTAGGTTCTATTGGTGCTTCACTAACTGGTGTTGGATTAACTACACTTGCATCAGCAGGATTATTTGGAATTACTTCAGGATTAACTGGAGTTTGAGGTACTGGATTAGGAATCACTTCTGGGTTTACTACTGGTTCAACTTGAACAGGCTCTGGTTGCACTACAGGTTGTGGTTCTACTACTTGAGGTTGTATTACTTCAGGTTGTGGTGCAGGATTCACTACATCTGGATTAATAACATTTCCACCCATATCTGGTGCACTTGCATTTCCTGCATCCATTGGAGGATTTGCATTTACACTTCCTAATACTTCACCATTTAGATTATTAGTATCATTATTCATATTTCATCTAGCCCCTTTGCTACTATATTAGTATTATAACTTCTTTAAAACATTTTTTCAACTAGTTTTTTAAATTCTTCTCCTCTTGTTTCAAATTTGTCATATTGATCCCAAGAAGCACTAGCTGGAGATAATAAAATTATCTCGTTTTCTTTAATATTATTCTTAATATTATCCATTGCTTTATCTAATTTATAACATTTAATACACTCTATATTATTACTCTTTGCATAATCATATACTCTATCAGTAACCTCTCCAATTGCATATATACATTTAACTCTACTAATAAGTTCATTAAGTTCATTAAAATCTTGTTTACGTTCCATTCCACCTAATATTAAATGAGTTGGTTTATCCATCATTTTTAATGCAGTCAAAGTAGATGCTGGATTAGTTGCTTTACTATCATTATATATATCTATATTACTATTATTATCTACTATTTCAATTCTGTGTTCTACTCCCCCAAATTTTCCTAAGAATTCTTTAATAATATCTATATTAAAATCAAAGTTTTTTAATACTAACAAACTAACTAATATATTTTCATAATTATGATTACCTTTAATTCTAATATCACTTAATTTTAATACTAACTCTTTATTAATAAATATTCCCTCGTCATTATAATAATTGTTATCATCATTAAAGAATATTTTTGTAGAATTAATATCTTTAGTTAAATTAACACTATCATTATTAGCATAGTTAATATATGCTAAATCATCTTTAGTATGATGATTAAATATCTTTTTCTTAGTATTTATATAGTTTTCATATGTACCATGAAAATCTAAGTGTGTTTGATATAGATTAGTAAGAACACTTATATTTGTTTTAAAATCTTTAAAATCATGTAATTGATGATCAGATATCTCTAATAGTAATACACTTTCTTCATTAATACTTTCTACTACTTCAGATAAAGGATATCCTATATTACCACCTAAAGTAACATCTATATTATGCATTTTTAATAAATTGTATAGTATTGTTGTTGTTGTTGTTTTACCATTAGAACCAGTTATACCAATTATTTTTACATTTTTAGGCAAATAATGATACGCTACTTCCATTTCATTTACTACTGGAATATTTAAAGATATAGCTTTTTTAATACACTCATGTGTTGGAGCAATTCCAGGATTTTTGATAAGTAAATCAAATGATTCATCAATTAATTCACTAGCAGTATCACTTTTAATAAACTTAACTCCAAGACTAGCTAGTTCTTCAACTTTCTCCCCATCTTGATCATTTTTATCAGTTACTATTATTTCATTTTTATCTGCTAGTAATTTAGCAACACTGTAACCACTTCTAGCCATTCCTAATACTAATATTTTCTTATCTTCTATCATAATACCCTACTTTCTAATTTTAAATTGTTAATAACTAATATGTTTTCAACATTTTTTCTTAAATTATCATCTATCTTACTAAAATATAACTCTAATTTAAAAACACTATCCTTTTCCTTTTTTATTTCATCACAAATAAAGTCATCTAATCCAATTATATCACCTTTATAATATTTATTTATATCATTTTTTACAATACCATAATGAGTACACCCAAGTAGTAGTGCATCACCAGATACATTATTTAAATACTTTTTTAATAATTTATCTATTTTCTTATAATCATTATGTTCAATAGATGATGCCAAATCATGACAAGGTATTAATTCTAAATTAGTATGTATATATTCTTTATATATATTTGTTTTTATACTTAAAGGAGTCGCTATTACACTAACGCATTTATAATTATCTAACTTATTATCAAGAAGTGATACTAAACTAATTAGTCTTTTATTACTATTTAAATACTTAATATTATTAGATAATGTTCCACACGCTATTATGATTAAATCTACATTCATACTTTCTAAAAATTTTATTACTTTATTACCACACTCAATTAATTCATCTTTTGTTTTTTCTCCATAAGGCATATTTAAAGTATCTCCAAAATAAATATATTCATGATTTGGACAGTTATCAATTAATCTTTTTAATATAGTAAGTCCACCAATACCTGAATCAAATACTCCAATTCTCATAATGCACCTCTTTGTATATTATATAATTAAAATTAAAAAAGAGAAATTAAATAAATAATTTCTCTTTCTTACTATATTTTTCCATAATACCATCACTTTCAGGTATTAACACTATTTTTTTACTCTTTAATGTTTTTGGCATATCAATAAGTCTTTGATTAGATGACCCTCTAAATAATAGATTTAAATCTTTTAATTCGTTAACAAATTTACCATCTACTAAAACATCAATATATTTTAAAAATTCTAAATATTTTTTATTCTTTTTACCTAACTCTTTTACTTGTTCATAAGTAAATCCCGTATAACACCATACATTTAGGCCTATTTTTTTAGCATATTTAACTATTTCTAAAACAGGATCTATTTGAAATAATGGGTCTCCTCCAGACAAAGTAATACCATCTTGTCCTTTTAAATGATCCAAATCATTAAAAACTTCTTCTAAATCGATTAATGCTCCACCTTCAAAATCATGTGTTTCAGGGTTGTGACAAAAAGGACAATTATGAGAACATCCTTGTGTCCAAATAACTGTCCTTACGCCAAAGCCATCAACAACACTATCACTTTGAAGTGGTGCTGCTAGCCTTATTTGCATACTACTTTACTCCAGTATGTTTAACACGATCTTGTTCTTCTGCTTTTTTAGCATTATTAAACCTGTCTGTTGTTCCAACTAAATAACCAGTAATTCTTCTGATTCTTTCGAATCCAACTCCTTCTCCAACAGTTTTTTTAGCTTTTACTACCTCCATAATTACCTCGCCTTTCTATTTTAACTTTCTAAATTTTCTAAATTATTTATTGTTTCTACTGGTACACCTTCAAAATTACGTCTACCACATCTTGGACACACATCACCAATAACTCCCACATAACCACAAACTGGATCTCTATCTACTGGATGGTTAATAGCACCATATCCAACATCACTATCATGCATTATTCTAACAATCTTTTCAAATGCATCAACATTATTAGCAGTATCACCATCTATTTCAATATAAGAAATATGACCAGCATTAGTTAACTTATGATATTTACCTTCAATTTCCATCTTCTTTTGAATAGTTGTATGATAGTATACTGGAACATGGAATGAATTAGTATAATATTCTCTATCAGTTATGCCTTTAATCTTGCCATATATTGATCTATCTATTCCAACAAATCTTCCTGATAATCCTTCAGCTGGTGTTGCAAGACAAGTAAAGTTTAATTTCTCTTCTTCACAATATTTATCACATTTTTCACGCATATGTTTAATTATTTCTAATCCTAATTTTTGAGCACGCTCTGATTCACCTTGATGTTCTCCAATTAAAGCTTTTAAACATTCTGCTAAACCAATAAATCCAATTGATAAAGTACCATGTTTTAATACTTTTCTTAATTTTTGACCAGGTTCTAACTTTTCTGAATCAATCCATACGTGAGAACCTAATAAGAATTTAAAGTTATTAACACTCTTACTACATTGAATATCAAATCTTTGTAATAATTGTCCTTTACATAAATCTAATACTTCATCTAGTTCTTCATAGAAGCCTTTCATATCAGCCTTAGCTCTTTCTCCTAAAGCTATACCATGTTTAATACCAATTCTTGGTAAATTAATTGTAGTAAATGATAAGTTTCCTCTTCCTGGTGTAACTGCTTTCTCTGGATCTACTACATTAGCAATAACTCTAGTACGGCATCCCATATAACCAACTTCATATTTAGGATCATTTCCATGAAGGAATGGTTTATTAAATGATGCATCCATAAATGAGAAGTTAGGGAATAATCTTTTACCAGAAACCTTACATGCTAATCTAAATAAATCATAGTTAGGATCTTCTTTATTATAAGATACTCCTTCTTTTAGCTTAAATATTGAAATTGGGAATATTGGTGTTTCACCATTTCCTAATCCTGCATCAGTAGCAAGTAAGAAATTCTTAATTACCATTCTTCCTTCAGGAGATGTATCAGTACCAAAGTTTACTGAAGAAAACGGTACTTGTGCTCCTGCTCTTGAATGCATTGTATTTAAATTATGAATAAATGCTTCCATAGCTTGATATGTTATTCTATCTGTTTTTGCTAAAGCCTTTTCATAAGATTTAACAAATATTTCTTCTAATCTTTCTGAAGTAATAAAATCTTTAAATACTTCTTTACTATCTATTTCAATAGTATCTAATCCATTTATAATCTTTTCAACTTTATCAAAATCAATTTCTCCTAAGAAACCATCTAAATCTAAATAATCATATGTCATTTGTTTTAATTGCTTTTTAAATGTTTTCTTAACTCCAGGAGCCATATAGTAATCAAACATAGGAATACTTTGTCCACCATGTTGATCATTTTGATTAGCTTGAATACAAATTGCTGCTAAAGCAGTATAACTCATAATATCATTTGGAGTTCTTAAATATCCATGACCTGTTGAAAAACCATGCCTAAATAATTTTTCCAAATCTATTTGATTACAAGTTGTAGTACCCATAGCTAAGAAATCTAAGTCATGGATATGAATAGCACCTTCATCATGAGCTCTAGCATATTTACTATCCATTAAGTATGCTTTACCAAACTCTTTAGATACTGTAGAACCAAAGTGAAGCATTGTACCCATAGGTCCATCACCATCAACATTAGCATTTTCTCTTTTAGCATCGTTTTCTTTTGATGTTTTAAGTCCTAGACTTTCAATTGCTTTAACAAATTTATGTTGTTGCTTTACTACGAACGCTTCTCTTGATGCTGCTCTTCTTTCACGATATTCTGAGAATGATTTATAAACATCTTCGTCATATTTTTTTAATTCATTTTCAATAATATCTTGAACTTCTTCTACACCAATAGTTTTTCTATCTTGGTAGTTCTTTTCAATATTTTTTAATACTCTTTCATATACAGTATTTACTTTCTTTTCATCATAATCTTCATAAACACTATCAAACCCTTTTTTAATTGCAATTGCCACTTTAGTGCCGTTAAATCCTACTCTTTGACCACTTCTTTTGACAACCACTAAATCTTCTAACTTCATAATATTACCTCTTCTTCCTGCATTATAATTATACTCACATCCATCAAATTAGTTCAATGTTTTTTTTGATATTTTTTTCTAAAATGTAAATCGAACATTATATTATTTTTTAAAAATATTCTAAAAAAAACATTTTAAGCTAGATTACATAAGGGTTTAATTTTTTTATAAAAAAAATAAATATTTTTGTTCGTTTTACAATTAAAAAAACGTAAACAAAAGTAAATCCTTTTTACTAAGAATTGTTGCTATATATATTAATAAATATTATAATATAATTATCAATGGAGGTAATTATGTTTAAAGATAAAGTTATACATTTTATTGGCATTGGTGGTATTAGCATGAGTGGTATTGCTATTATACTAAATGAAGAAGGTATAAAAGTTACTGGAAGTGATGCTAGTCTATCTAATAATGTTAAAATGTTACAAGAAAAAGGTATTGAAGTATTTATTGGAGAAAATCCAGAATTAGTTGATAAAGCTGATGTAGTTGTTTATACTGCTGCTATATCTAAAGATAATAAAGAATTAGTAAGAGCACATGAACTTAATAAAGAGGTATATGAAAGAGCTAAGTTTTTAGGATTACTTACAAAAGACTATGAAAATGTTATATGCGTTTCTGGTACTCATGGAAAGAGCACTACTACTGGAATGATATCTACTTGCTTTTTAGTAGATAAAAAAGAACCAACAATACAAATAGGAGCAATACTTCCAAAGATTAAATCTAATAGTTATGTTGGAGACAAAAAGTATTTTATTATGGAAGCTTGTGAATATGTTGATTCATTCTTATCATTCTTTCCTACTAGCGCAGTAATATTAAATATTGATAATGATCATTTAGATTATTTTAAAAATTTAGATAATATTAAAAAATCTTTTTCTAAATATGCTCACTTAATTCCTAAAGATGGTTATTTAGTATTAAATAAAGATGATAAAAACACAATGGATATAGATATGCCTGATTGTAATATAATTACTTATGGTATTAATAATGATGCTGATTTAGTAGCAAAAAATATTTCTTATGATAACTTTGGTCATCCAGAATTTGATATATATTATCATAATGAATTATATATACATGTTAAATTAAATATATTTGGTGATCATAATATATATAATGCTTTAGCGTGTACTTCTATTTGTATAATACACGATGTTAATAAAGAAAGTATTATTAAAGGATTAGAGAGTTATAGTGGTGTATTAAGAAGATTTGAATATATTGGAACTTATAAAGATAATGTTTTAGTGTATGATGATTATGCTCATCATCCAACTGAGATTAATTCAACATATAATTCAGTAAAGAATGTTAAGTGTAGACAAAATTGGGTAGTATTTCAATCACATACCTACTCTAGAACATATGAATTATTAAATGATTTTGCAAATGTACTTAAAAAGTTTGATAATATAATAATTGCACCAATATATCCAGCTAGAGAAACTAATATATGGAATGTTAAAGAAAGTGAATTGGTAGATTTAATAAAGAAAGATAATAAGAATGTAATATTTATTGATTCATTTTCTAAAATAGTAGATTATTTAAAAGAGAATGTTCAACCTAATGACTTTGTTATAACAGTTGGAGCTGGTCCAGTTAATGAAGTTGGATTACAATTATTAGATAAAAAGAAGTAAGCATATTGCTTACTTTTTAATTTAAATTATTAATACTTACTATCTCTTTATTTTCTATTACAAGTTCATATATATCTATAGGAGTTTCAGAATCATCATATATTACTTTATCATTATATGTGAGTATTAGATTTTCATCTAAGTTATAACCTACTTTAGTGTATTTTAAAAGTAATCCTAGAATAGCTCTTTTATGAGTATAAATAACTATATTATCATCACTATCAAATAATTTCTTAATAAAGTTATTCATTCTATTACCTACATCTACTAAAGATTCTCCCCCATTTAACTTGTATGTAAATTCATGATCTTGTAATCCCTTAACCATTTTCATATTCTTACTTCCTAAATAACCTACTTTGCATTCATTTAATTCCATAGACATATTAATTGAGAGATTTAAAGCTTTAGATAAATATTTAGCACTAGATAAAGCACTACTATAAAAAGAAGAATATATTTTATTAACATCATTTAAATATTCGTTTTTAAGTATTCCTTTAGCAATATTTTCTCCTTCTATACTAAGAGGTCTACTCATTCTAATAAAATCTAAATTAGCACTATTATCATAGTTTAAATCAGTAAGTAAAGTATTATTGCTTATTAAATATATTTTCATTTAACATCTTCACTTTCTTTTAATAATTCTTGTTTATCTTTTATATCTAATTCAACATTTCTAATACTTTCAAATCTTTTTGTAATTTTATTAGTAGTAGTATGCAATTCTTCAATACTATCATTAACTGATTTAACACTTCTAGATAGTTTTTCCCATCTATCTTTATACCTTGCAAACTCTACTCCTAATTTATCTAATTCTTCGTGAATTACTTTAGCATATTTATCTCTTTCCATATTCTTAAGTATCATACTTATAATAGATAATGTACTAATTAATGTAGTTGGTCCAGTAATCCATACTTTCTTTTGATAAGCAAACTCTAGTAATTCTGGATGATAAGCATTTATTTCAGCGAATATTGCCTCTGCTGGTAAAAACATAATAGCTTCATCACTAGTTTCTCCAGGAATAATATATTTTTCTGCTATATCATTAATATGTTTTTTAACATCTAATACAAATTTCTTTTCAAATAATACTCTTTCTTCTTTACTTCTATTTTTATCAACCATTCTTTGATAATCTTCTAATGGGAATTTACTATCAATACCAATAGTTCCTAAAGGTGCTGGTGCATATAAAAGAGCATCTACAATAGCGTCATTGCTCATTTTATGTTGAACACTATAAATACCAGATGATTCTGGTCCAAAAGCATTATTTAATATATACTCTAAATTTACTTCTCCAAAAGTACCACGAGTTTTCTTATCTGTTAGAACACTTTGTAATGATACTATCTCACTAGATAGTCCATCTATCTTCTTTTGAGCTTCATCTATTTTATTTAATCTCTCTAATACATTAATAAATGTCTTATTACTCTTTTCAAAGTTTTCATCTAATCTATTATTTACTTTTTCATTAATTAAATTTAATCTATACTCTATCTTTTCATTTAATTTTTCAAAATCAGTTCTTAAATCTTTACTAAAGTTAATTTTAAAATCACTAATATCTTTAGTTAAACTAGTATCTAATTTACCCATTCTTTCAATCATATCTTTGTTATCATTTCTTTTTATTAAAAACACTATTAATAGTATTATTAATATTATAATAATAACTCCTAATAAACTAATAATAATATAATCCATAATAATCCCCTTTACTTAACTTTCTTATTTAACATATTAACAAATGTATCTTTATCTTTAGGATATAATTCTAAATTAAATAGTTTCATACTTAATTTAACTTTGTCTGGTAATACTTCTACTTTCTTAATATTACTATATTTAAATTTAAAAGGAATAAATCCTACTTTTACTACTAAATGATCTTCTTTAAGTTCATATGATGTAACAAAATAGAAATACATTACTATTAATGTTAATCCCATAAATATACCAAAATATAAATATTCTTTTAACATTATCCATACTACACATGTTACAAATATCATAATAATAGTAGATATCATAGTAACTAAATTATTTCTACTAGGTTTAACTTCAAACTTCATATTATCACCTAATTATATTTTACTAAATTTTATAAATTATTTCTAGATAAAAAAGATAGTAGCTTATTCTACTATCTAATATTTTCATCTATTCTTAATACTCTTTGATATCCTCTATCATTATATACTTTCCAATTATCAGTATTATTCTTATTCAAATCATAAAACATAGGGTATCCTCCACAAGATGTCCATTCATCTAGATTTCTAATGGAATCATCTACTAATATGTTACCTTTAGCCATAACTACTTCACATTTCTTAAGTGGATATGGAACTAATATAACACTTTGTTTAACACCATTATCTCTTAAATATTTTATTTTTTCATATCCTTCATTTTCTAAAGAATGTACTTTAGTTAAGATAACATTATTTAATATATCCATATTTTTAAGTAGATATATTGAATCACTTAATACCATAGATTCACTAAGTATTTTATGCCAATCACAATTCTTAATATACTCTATTTTCTCATCTTCACTTAAATTCTCATAATTATCTATTTTCATCCATTCATAAAATAAAGGATCATGAGTATCTAAAATAACTCCATCAAAATCTATATATCTCATAAAACCCTCCTGCATAATTATTATACTATAAAAAAATTAAAGAGAAAACTCTCTTTAATTTTTACTAACTTGAAATAATTCTACATCAACAGATGTTTCTTGACCAAATAAATCTATTATAATATTTAAACGATTATTTTCAGTATCAATATTATCAACTTTACCCATCATACCTTTAAATGGTCCATCTACTATAGATACTGAATCTCCAACCTTAAGATCATTTTCAACATTAACACGACTCATACCCATATTAGCTAGAATACGATCTATTTCTTGAGGTAAAAGTGGTGTTGGTTTAGCACCTTTTCCACTTGAACCAATAAATCCAGTAACTCCTGGAGTATTACGAACTATATACCATGCTTCATCAGACATAATCATTTCTACTAAAATATACCCTGGGAACATCTTTTTAGTTTTTTCTTTCTTTACTCCATCTTTTACTTCTACTTCAGTAGTTTCAGGAATAACAATTCTAAAAATATAATCTTGCATTCCCATAGATTCTATTTTAGCTTCTAGTTTTTCTTTTACTTTAGTTTCATGTCCTGAATAAGTATTTACTACATACCATAACTTTTCCATTAATTAAATAACCCCTTTATAAATGCCATTAATAAGTTAAGTAATTCAAAGAATCCAACTAATATAGCACAAAATACTATTGTTGCAATTGTATATTTAATAATTTCTTTTGCTGTAGGCCATTTAACTAGTTTTAATTCTTTCTTTACTCCTGCAAAGAAACCTTCTTTTTTAACTTTTTTCTCTTTTTTGTTATCATTTTTCTTTACTTCGACTTTTTTTACATTTTTTTCTTTAGCCATCTTTACCCTCCTAGATTTTTCCAATTAAAAAACTCTTTCGAGTTCATTAATAATATATCATAAATTATCTTTTATTACAAGTATTTTTTCATCTATTAGCTTACTTATAGCTCCCATTAGTGCTATTTTACCATAATCATATGATAATCCCCCTTGTTGATACGCTATAAAAGGTTCACGTAAAGGAGCATCACAAGATATCTCTATTGATGAACCTTGAACAAAAGAACCAGATGCCATAATTATTTCATCATCATAACCTGGCATATCAAATGGAAGAACTATACTAGATGCATCTATTGCAGAACTTTCTTGTATACCTTCACAATATTTAACTACACCTTCTCTTGTTCCAAATACTATATTTTGTACTATATCTGCTCTTTCATCATCATATTTAGGTTCTACAGTGTAACCTAGCTTTTCCATTACTATACTCGTAAGTACTGCTGTTTTTAAGCTACTTGCTACTACATATGGAGCATGATATAGTCCCATTAAGAATTCTCTATTAGCACCCAAAGAAGCTCCTACTTCTTTTCCTTCTCCTGGAACAGTAAGTCTTTCAGAAGCTAAATGTACTAACTCTTTTTTACCAACTACATAAGCCCCATTAGAAGCAATACCAGCACCTAAATTCTTTATTAAAGAGCCAACCATAATGTCTGCTCCTACTTCTAAAGGTGTAGTTACCTCAACAAATTCACAGTAGCAATTATCTACCATAATTATTACATCTTTATCAATACTTCTAATTAGCTCAATTACTTTTTTAATTTGACTAACTTTAATACTTTTTCTAGTAGAATATCCTTTACTTCTTTGTATTTCAATTAATTTATATTTTTTATTCTTTATAGTACTCTCTATTTTCTTATAATCAAAATCATTATCTATTAAATCTATTTGTTCATAATTAACTCCAAATGATTTTAATGAGCTAGGATTCTCTCTAATACCTATTATTTCATGTAAAGTATCATATGGTAGCCCTGTTATACTAAGCATAGTATCATTTGGTCTTAGTAATGCAAATAAAGTGACTGTAAGAGCATGAGAACCAGAAATAAATTGATTTCTAACTAAAGCATCTTCTCCTTTTAGGACTCTTGCAAATATTCTTTCTATTTTATCTCTTCCCATATCATTATAACCATATCCAGTTGTACTAAAGAAATCTCCTTCAGTTACTTTTTCTTCTTTAAAAGCACTTAATACTTTAGATGAATTTAAAAAAGCATTATCATCTATTCTCTTAAAAATACTAGTTAAATTCTTCTCTTCTTTACTTACTAAATCATATACATCTTTTCTTATTTTAAAACTATCTAAATAATTATTCATTTATATCACCCATCTTAATAATCTCTCCACTTTTAATATTATCATTAATTATCATATCAATTATCTTTAAAGAAACATCTTCTTTTCTTAATAATTTATCTTGATGTATTCTTTTCATTTCTTTTACTAAATACTCTTTATCCATACTAAGTACTGTATCAGTATCAACCCAGTTAGGTGCTAGAGCGCATACTTTTAAGTTAGGAAACTTTAAAGCCATATTCTTAGTTAAGTTTTCTACTCCACTTTTACTAGCACAGTAATCCATACTAATAGGAGAATAAGTAGTAGATGCATCAGTTGATGACATATTAATTATTACTCCTTTTTTCATATTTAAAGAAGCATATTTATTAATTAAAAATGTTCCTCCTAAGTTAGCTTTAACTACTTCCATAAATTCATCTATACTTTTATCTTCTATTTCATTATCGATACTTAAAGTAGCACAGTTAACTACTACATTTACATTACTTATATCACTAAATAGTTTTTTAACTTCTTTTTCTTTAGTAATATCACATTTATATATATCAAATGATGCATTACTAATAAGTGTATTATTATAAATACCAGTTACTTTAGCACCATACTTAGATAACATACTAGCTAGAGTATATCCTATTCCTTTACTAGCACCAGTTACTATAACAGATAGATTAGATAAATCCATATAATCACTTCCAAACAATTAAGATTATAACTTATTTATTAGTAAAAAAAAAGATGTTAATATTTAACATCTTCTAATAGCTTATCTATTTCTTTAGAATATTCATTAGTACCAGCAATAAATATAACTGTATTCTTAACACGAGAAATAACTATATATTCATCTGTTGATACTGCTACTGTTTTAGAAAATACTGCTCCAGTAGTTTCTTTATTTTGAGAATCAGTAGTTATGTATTTAACAATATTTTTCTTATATTTTTCATATACTTTTTTAGCTTCTACTTCATTTTTAAAGCTATAGTATAGAATCTCATATGGTACTTCGCTTTTTCTTGCTACTAAATATGAATCTGATTCATACTCACTTTCTTCATTTTCACTGATAGTGAAACCAGCATCACTAAACTCCTTCTTAAAGTCTTCTGGTTTTAATAAATTATAAAAACCACATCCAGTAGCTAATATAACTATTAAAATAATAATTATTCCTAATGCAACACTCTTTCTATTCATTTTCAAAATCCTTTCTATGTTTATCTCTAAATGCCTCTAAAATACTTTGCAATTCTTCTTCACTTTCTAATTTGGTTATATATTCTTCTCCACTTTCTACTATTACTTTTCTAACCATTAAATCTTCATAATCATTTTCATTTCCCATTAATAAATATCTATTATTATTAACTTCTAAAGCATCTACTATTATATAATCTTTTCCATCTATCTTGATAATATTCATCATTTTGCATTACTCCAATCATCAATATAAGAAGGATCATTTTTCCTTTTCAAATCCTCAAGAATTACCTTACACTTTTCATACAATACATCATGACTTCTTATACACTTTTTAACTAAATTCTCAAGCATCTCTTCTTCATTATTTGATAAATGACTATAAGGATCATCATTACGGAAATTATAATACTTTTGAGCTGCTCTTAAAAGATCTGAATAATTAGCATCATCAGGAGATGCATAAACTGTTACTAAATGTTCTAAAAAACTTTCCTCATGTATTTGGGAAGCTAAGTCTTCTCTACTTTCAAACCTAGCATAATTTTTTAAACTGCCATAAAATGTAGTACCGTTTTCAATAATCAAATCTGTGCTAATTCTTGGTTCCCAATCTAATCCCCAAGCAAAATCACTAAGAACATACTCAACATCAACACCACTATCAATAAGTTCAACATATTTCCTAGCATCCAATTCATTTTGACTATACTTTACATTACTCTGTGGAATATACTCTAAGTTATTATAAGATATTGGCTTTTTTGTGATACCGTCTAATGCTTCTTGAGTATATATTTGTGGATCATTAATAACATCTTTACCTTTACCTTTACCAAAAAAAACAGCAATTCCCATTACAGTTAATAAGATGCCTACTACTGCTTTTTTATTAGCTTCAGCTCTTCTAGTCCTTATTCTTTGCCTAAAATCTCTAGCGTGTTTTAAAATAGAGTTTTTTGATATTGCCGCTATTGCCCTTTTGGGTATAATTACCTCGTTTTCATAGCTATTTTTATTATATGCATCTTTATTCATATCATACTCTCCTAAGATAACTATACTATAAGTTTAATCTTATTGTCAAAGTATACATACAAGATTTACAATTATTTTACTCTACTTCTAACTTTTTGTTTACTATTTTACTAAGTATATAAGATGCTAATAACATGACAACTATAATAACCATTATCTTAGGATTTTTTAAACTTTCTACTAAGCTAGTTCCAATAAATCCCCAGAATGCTACTAAAAATAACTTTCCTATTAAAATAGATATCATATATTTTTTAAATGACATTTTAGATAACGCTGCTGCTATATTAATTACAAATTGAGGTGTAAATGGTATAGATATTAAAAGAACAATATTACTTAAAGACATCTTATCTATCTTTTTCATAAACTTATCAAAGAAATTATTTTTTCTTATTTTCTTTTCAAAGAAGTTCTTTAAATATTTACGACATAAGAAAAAAGCAAAAAAACATCCTAAACATGTTAATATATAGGATAATAAGAATCCTACTACATATCCATAAGCAATAAATATAATAGTAATAAATACAAATAAAGGTAGTACTGGAAATACAGATTCTAAAAATATTAATAAGCATGCCAAAATAGGTCCAAATACTACTGAACTACTAATTAATGTCATTATATAATTATAAATACTATTTAATATACTACTCATACATATTCACATACTTATTATAATATAAGTATGCAAAAAAATCACGAATTTATAACATATGTTACATCATATCCGTAAAAAGATAATATTCTTACTGCTTGTTTACTTTTATATCCTTTATCACACATTATATAATATTTATTATTCTTATCTAATATATTCTTATAATTCATTAATAATTTATCATAATATATATTAATACTATATGGATTATGCTTACTATTATATTTAACTGGATCTTTAACATCTATTAATATGCCCATATTAGGGTTATAATCACTCTCTTTAATAGTTTTCACTATATCACCATAGGTAATATATGATAATAATTAAAAAAAGACAATGAATATGTCTATTCATCGTCTCCAAAAAAGTCATCAAAGAATTCATCATCTGTTATAACATTTTCATTTACTATAACACTATCAACATCTACATTAACTTTTGGTTTATCATTTTCTTTTTCTTTTGTTTCTTCTTTTTTAATCTCTGGCTCTATCATTTTTACTTCTTCTTCCTTAGATGAATCCTCAATTAACTTATTAGTTTCAGCTTTCATCTTTTCTTTTTGTCGTTTTTCTTCTTCGTCAAGCTCTTTTAATCTTTCATCTATGTCTTTCATCATAGCATCAATATCCAAACCACCAAGTCCTCCAGCAAAAGGATTGTTAACTGGTCTATCCATTCTCATATCATCATGCATCATAGGATTAGGTCTCGGATTCATAAATGGATTCATTGGTTCTCTTTCCATACCAAGAATACCTTCACCACCAGAAGCCATCATTTTTTTACGTTTTTCTTCAGTAACAAATTTCTTTAAATCAAATAACTCAACTGGTTCAGTTTTTCTTACTGGATAACTAGCTTCTGGATAATCTTCTCCCCAATCAATCTTAAAGTTAGGAGTATATTTAGTTTTAAATGGATGCATTCTTAAACGAATAATTATTGCCTCTCCTAATTTTAATTTTTGTAAATCAGATACAGTAATAAGTGGCCTTGATGCAGTCTTTTCTTTATCCTTTGACTTAACCTCTCCACACATTTCGCTTATTTCTTTTAACGCTGCAAGTTCTGTACTTATTAAGTAAATTAGATTACCACAGTTTCCACGAATAACTTGTGCTACTTCTTCACCATATACATCATTTAATTGAGCATAGTTTTGAATAATAAATGTAAATCTAATATCACGAGAACGCGCTGCAGATACCATACTATCAACATCTTTAAGTGGTGGCATATTAGCAAATTCATCTAGAATAAAGTTAGTACGATACTCTAGTTTTCCACCATTTTCTTGAGCAACATCAATTAAGGTTTCATAACATTGTTTAATAAATATTGTCATAAGTGAATGGTATGTTGTTTTTTCATCATGAATAACCATAAATACTGCTGTTTTACCTTTACCAATATCACGCATATTAAAATCACTATGAGAAAGCATTTCAGATAAACTTTCACGAGTTGAGAATATTCTTACTTTTTCTTTAAATGTTGAAAGAAGTCCTCCCTTAGTATCACTAGGAGCTGTTATTGTAGTACTTGCAAATGTATATGCAGTTGATTCTGCTCCTTTCATATTAAAGTATTCTTTAATAAAATTACTAGTTGAATATCTTTCTTCTCCAACAGTACTCATATAGTTAATACTATTAAAGTTTATTTCTTTTTCTTTAGCATCTTGGAATAACCCTAAAGCAAGTCCAGAGAAATAGTCAGATGCTCCATTTTGCCAGAAAGGATCTTTTGATTCAGAATCTCTAAAGATACTTTGAGCAACATCATCTAATAACTCTATTGACTTATCTATATTACCTCTTTTATAAAAATCATATGGTATAGCTAAAGGATTCCATGCATTACCTCGAGTTGGTTCACGAAAGTTTAATACAATAATCTTATAACCACGAGATTTTAAGTTCTCAGCAGTTTTGCGATATATTTCACCTTTAGGGTCAGTAATAATCATTGACTCACCCTTTTTAGCAAGTAAATTAACCATTGGAAAAACTAAGTTTTCAGTTTTACCTGAACCAGTAGAACCAATAACTAAGTTATGATAACTACCATTATCTACCCATATTTGTTTACCATTATTAATAAGTGGTATACCAGCAGCTTTTAATTCTTTATCTAAAGGATTAACTTTTTCTACATCTCTGTCTTTTTTAATTTCTTTTTCTTTACTCCATCTAGCATAACCATCAGATGGCTTATCATCACTTATTTTAAGACCAATTCCATGCCCTTTTTCTTTATCAAATATATAAGATGATACACTAGTAAAAATAAGAATTAACGCTCCAAAAAATAATCCTAGAGTAATTACTATATATCTTGTAAAAGCTATTACAGGTATAAGTCCATAAAAAGTACCTGTATTAACTAAATTTAATAAATTAGCCACTATTAAAGCACATAAATATAAAAGTATTAAACAATACAATATAAATAAGAAAAAATCTTTAGTTTCTACTTTAAATTTCATATCTACATCCCCAATACATTTTTATTATACTATAAATAGTATTTAATATCAAAGTAAATATATTAAAAGTAATATGCTATTACATATTACTTTCACTATTTTCATTATTAATGATATTATCTTGTGAATTCCAGAATGCTGAGACATTACAACTAGCTGAATATGGTCTAGGATCTGGCATTTTTAGTTTACATATCATTGGTATTTTAAATGCTGTTCCAAATGAAACACAAGTTCCTGGTTGTAATACTTTCATCTTCTCTATTACATCTTGACTAATATTAGGTAACATTTCTTCAATATATTTTATATCTTTAGGGTGTGTCATTTTAAATATTAAGAAGTTAGAACATTGTGATATAACTGTATCACTCATTTCTACTGGTCTTTGACTAATAATATTTAATAATACTCCATATTTACGACCTTCTTTAGCAATACGATCAAATATATTATAACCTAATAAGAATACATCATTATCATTTTGAACATATCTATGAGCTTCTTCTAAGAATAGATGGAATGGAACAGTTGCTCTTGTTGAATTACCCTTAGCAAACTCAAATAATAGTCTAGCAAATACTTTAACTAATGATTTAGCATAAGTATCATCTAGTCCTTCTAAACTAATATTTATTATTTGTGATTTCTTATTATTAGAGTTAATTAAACTATTAATAAATTCACTACTAGACATATATTTATCTCCAGCAAAGAAATCTTTTATATTACTGTGAATTATATTATTAAGTCTAACCTTTAATAATTGAGCATCATCATGCATGAGTGCATTTTGATTAAATCCATCACTTATTAAAGTAAACTCTAAAGATTTAGCTAAATCATTTAATGTATATATAGCACCTTCAGGATCTGGAAAATCTTCTATACTTTCATCTATAAATTTAAGTATATATTCAGTTATTAATACTTCTTCTCCAAATTTACCTCTACTATCTATTTGAAAACACTCACTAAAGCTTCTAGTATATCCAACTCCTGGTATTACTGAATCAAAATTAAATTCATTTGTATGACAAGTATCTATAATACTAAATATTTCATCTTTCTTTTCCTTAGTAGTATTATTACTATATAATACAGTAAGTAATGCTTTTGCTATTATATTATTTTTATATCTATTAGCAGATTCACTTTGTATAGAAAATATCTTAGCATATTTAATTGCTCTAGAAATAATTGTTAATTGAGAGTGTTTTTCTGCTTGTAAAAGTATTCCTACATCATCCACAGTAAGTAAATTAACAGGTATTTTAATAAGTTCATCTGTTTCATCTTTTATACTAGGTGCTAAAAACTTATAGTTATATGAAGGATTAATGTTATTAATACTTTTAAAAGCATTCTTATATTCACCAAAAGAATCAAAGAAGAATAAATTAGCATTATATGCTAAAGCATTCTTGTTCTCTAATATATTTTGAATAATTCTTGCTACACCACAAGATTTACCTGAACCAGAGTTACCAAATATACATAAGTGATTTGCAAATAAATCATTAATATTAGGAAATACTTCATATCCTCTATAAATAGCACTTTCTCCTAAAACAAATGTCTCACTAGAAGGAATGCCAATTATTTCTTTTAATTCTTCTACATTAATAGAACGTATTTTACTATTTAAACTAGCTTTTCTAAGTAAACCATTTAAAAATTTCCCATTAACAAACTCCCCTAGAAATTTAACTTCTACGGTATTATCTTTTATTTCAGTTATTTCACCTAATATCTTTTGACCATTATGTTCAAATATTAAATGTAAGTTAAGTAAATCACCAGTTTGTTCAGTAGTTCCTTTATTTTCAACTAACGCTATATTATCACTTATATATAAAATCTTCCCTAACATTTTATTCCTCCGATACTACTATCATAGAAATTATAACATAAAAAAATCAACTTTAAAAGTTGATTTTATAATCATTTGGATAATATTCAATAATTTCTATGTCTCTTTGACTACCATCTTTTATTTTATAGTATTTATTCTCTTTTTCATAACTAACTGAATATCCGAATACAACACTATCAAAACTAGAATATATACTATTAATATTATTCTTAAATGACTCATAAGTTGGATATTTTTTTAGTGTACTTTCACCAAGCATACTATATGCTTTCTTAGAATCAATTATAGACAAATTCTTAAATTCAGCTATATATCCACCTAATATACTCTTTTCGCTAATACTTTCTTTTTCAAATGCTTTATCACTACTAATACTAACATTCTCTATTTTATAGTTTTTAGCATATTCTTCCATATTATCTATTTCAGGCAACTGTATAATGCCATAATAATCATTTTTAACTATTACTAAACAATTTTTACTATTAGTTTCACTACCTTCAAATCTATCTGTTTCATATCCTTTAGTAAAGTAATAAGTTACTTTACTATTAGGATTATAATAAACCTCTTCAGCATGAAATATAA
>JAEEGL016617260.1_pt1 | contig 30756 bp, 30 predicted proteins | sample 9134231 | NCBI WGS metagenome assembly JAEEGL01 (sample SAMN16246548, study PRJNA631951) | gut metagenome | biome: gut microbiome; feature: rumen; material: fiber-attached | host: Bos | place: Iran: Karaj | collected 2018-10 | reverse complement strand
CACCCATGATCCATCATTAATGGAAAAATGTGATGGCAACTGGTATTACGAGATGATTGAACTTGGCTTCAACTATCGTTTGACGGATATTCAGGCAGCCCTTGGTGTCAGTCAGATGAAAGTAGCCCGTCAGAATGTGGAGCGCCGCAGACAACTGGTTAAACAATATAATGAGGCTTTCAAGGATATTCAGGGAATCAAAACACCTTATGAGGCAAGCGATGTCTATCATGCCTATCACCTCTATATTATTCAGGTAGAGGATCGCAAGGGCTTATATGATTACCTACGCACTCAAGGCATCTATGCCCAAGTGCTCTATTACCCTCTTCACTTGATGCCATATTATAAGCAGTTTGGTACTAAGGAGGGTAATCTTCCTGTTGTGGAGAATTACTATAAACATTGCTTGGCTCTGCCTATGTTCCCAACATTGACAGATGAGCAACAGGGGTATGTAATTGAAAAGGTTAAAGAATTTATTAGCAGATGAAGAATCTCTGCATAATCCCAGCACGTGGTGGGAGCAAACGTATCCCTCGTAAGAATGTGAAGCCATTCTTGGGTAAACCAATGCTGGCTTATTCGATTGATGCTGCGCAGAAATCTGGTCTATTTGACGAGATTATGGTCTCTACTGATGATATTGAAATAGCCGAAGTGGCAAAACAATATGGTGCTAAGGTGCCTTTTATGAGATCGGCAGAGGCAGCAAGTGACTACGCAACTACAGCAGATGTACTGAAGGAAGTACTTATGAAGTATAAGGAGATAGGGAAGGAGTTTGATCATTTCTGCTGTTTCTATGCAACTGCTCCTTTAGTTCAGAGCAAAGATATTATTTCTGCCTATGAACGATTGCTTCAGTCAGATTTTACATGTGTTTATCCTGTAGTGCAGTTCTCATATCCTATCTGGCGTTGTCTTGATCTTGCTGAAGATGGCACAATGACACACCATTGGCCAGAATTTGAAAATAGTCGTAGTCAGGATCTCCCTAAGGAATATCATGATACAGGAACTTTTTATTGGCATAAGGCCAAGGAGTGGTTGGAAGGGAATGTCAAGGTTGGAGGTATAGAAGTAGATGAAACGACTATTCAGGATATTGACACTGAGACCGACTGGAAGTTGGCTGAAATGAAATATAAACTTCTGTATGAAGAATAAACGGAAGATTTTTTTCAGAGCTGATGCCAGTGCAGAGATTGGGTACGGACATTTTATCCGTACCCTCGCTTTGGCTGACATGCTCAAGGATGATTTAGATTGTGTGTTTTATACTCAGGATCCAACTGAATATCAAAAAAACGAGATGTCTGCGGTTTGCCCTTATGTGGTATTGCCTGCAGATGATAGGAAGTTTAAACTCTTTCTTGATGTTTTAGATGGTGATGAGATTGTAGTTCTAGACAATTACTTTTATACAACCGATTATCAGCGACGGATTAAGGAGAAAGGCTGTAAATTGGTTTGTATAGATGATATGCATGATAAACATTATGTGTCAGATGCAATAATCAATCACGGTATCGTTAAAGACAACGAACTTGATTGCGAACCATATACAAGGTTGTTTTTGGGGAGAGATTATGAATTGTTGAGAAAGCCGTTTTTGCAGCCAATACGTGGTCTAAAGCGTAACAATAACGTTGTTATCAGTTTTGGTGGCGCAGATCCTTTGCATCTTACCGAAAGATTTGTCTCTCTTCTTTTGATGATAAAGATTCCCTATCATATAATAACACTAATAGGCGACAAAACATACCTTTCTGAAGAAAATAGAGAGAAAGTAGAGATACGCAAGAATCTTACTGCTCAACAAGTGGCAGATTTATTTGAGACATCAGCATTTGGTATTTTTTCAGCCAGTTCTGTAAGCTTAGAGGCCATGAGCCGTGAACTACCAATAATGATAGGATATTATGTAGATAATCAGAAAGAAGGATATGAAAGATTTATGAGCCGAGGTAGTTTTATACCTCTCGACTATCTACCAGACCTGTCAAAAGAAAAATTAGTGCATGCTATAAAGAGTCTTGATACCTTTGAACCATCGAAACGCGATTCTAGTGCTATTATAGATAATTTTAAACAGATGTTTCGCTCATTGTAATATGATACCAATATTTGATTCCTTATCTCATCCGACCATCAATAAAGATTGGATACTCCCTAAATATGCAGGTGCTTCATCAATAGATGTTCTTATTAAGCAGATGAAAGAAGCTGGGATAAAGAAGTCATTGGCTGTAGGTATGAAAGGAATTGGAGACTATGATCAAGACAGGTTTATTTCTTTAATCAATCCACATCTTGATTGTTTGGTACCTATAGCATATTATGATTTTAATGAGAGTGATAATCTCCACGATATTCATCAAAATCTGGAAAGAATTAAATCTCAAGGATATAAAGGTATTAAATTGCATCCTCGATTCTCAGATTTCTCTTTGACATCTAGAAGATTGGCAGATACAATAAATAAGGCAACTGAGCTTTCATTGGTGTCTTTATTGTGTACTTACTTCACTCATAACTCTAATTCATCAACCAATAATAATTTAGATACACTTTGTACTTTATTGATGAAGGTTCAAGATTGCAGGTTGGTTTTATTGCATTCAGGAACAACTCATGTACTTGATATGATTGATATAGGCCGTTCATTCAAGAATGTTTTGCTTGATATGTCATTTACGATGAGTAAATATGAAGGAAGTTCGATAGATTTAGACCTTAAATTTGCCTTTAGGACATTTGATCAAAGAATATGTATTGGAGCAGACTGGCCAGAGTTCTCAATGTCTAAACTCCGCGAGCGCTTTGATTATTTGACAGAAGGACTTAACGATGAGAAAAAAGAAAATATAGCATATAAGAATTTAGATAACTTTATTTTTTAGTTTCATGAATATACTTGTAATAGGTGCAGGAATACATCAGATTCCTGGCATACTAAAACTAAAAGAGAAAGGTCATTATGTAATAGCAGTAGATGGCGATTCATCTGCAGAAGGAAAGAGTATTGCTGATGAGTTTTATCATGTAGATATTAAGAATTCAAAAGAGGTAATAACTCTAATTGAAGAAAAGAATATCCAAATAGAATCAGCAATGTGCTTTTCAACAGAGATTGCACTTAGAACGGTTGCAGACATTAATGGACATTTCGGCTTGGTGGGCCTCAATCAAAAAGAAGTATTAGTAGCAACTGATAAAGCTGCTCAGAGGAAAGTTTTAAAAGACTCAGGTCTTCCTACTCCTGGTTTTATAGAGTTACACAAAGGTTATGATGATAACCTTATATCTTCACTCAGATTGCCTGTAGTAGTAAAACCAACAGACAATGCCGGTAGTCGAGGCGTGACTTTGGTAAGAAAAACAGAAGAACTAAAGACCGTTATTGCTGAGTCTTTAAAAGAATCAAAATACGACGGAAAGGTGGTCGTAGAAGAGTTTGTTCCTGGACTTGAATTTACAGTAGAAGCTCTAATCATAGATGGGATAGTTCATGTACTGGGGATTTCAGAAAAGAAAAAGCCAATTAACAACTATACAGTATCTGTAGAGTTATTTTATAATTCGCCTTTTGTAGAATTACATAGGGAAGAGATTGAATCGGTAATTAAGCCCTTCTTAATACATTGTGGATTTGATAACACCATTACCCATACGGAAATTATATATTCCTATTTGGATCATCGCTTCTATGTTGTTGAAACAACAGTCAGAAGCGGTGGTTTCCACATTTTCGATAAAATTCTACCTGGCATAACGGGGCTTGATATCATAGGACTGACCATTGATACGTTATTGGGCAAGAAACCGTCATTGGGGAAAATAGATAAGAAACCAGGAATTCTAGGCTTTTTCTATAATAGCTTTGGTGTTATTAAGAATGTTACCACAGTGGATGCAGCATTACCTTCAGACGTGGAATATGGTCTTTTCGTAAAAGAAGGTGATATTATAAAGGATCTCAGCACAGATGGTTCTCGCTTGGGATATTTTGTTACTTTTGGAGAAACGTGGAAAGATGCATATTGTAAAGCAAGAGAACTTGAATATGCGATAAAGTTTGAGATTGTTTAGTGAAAATATGGAAGGTAGAAATACATATATTGATTTTTCAAAAGGTATATTGATATTTCTGATGGTTCTAGCTCATTTTGCTGTGGGAATGCAAGATATACCGTTTCAGGGGGGGCTAAGTAATGTGATATACACCTTTCACATGCCGGCATTCATTTTTATTTCGGGATACTTGTCAAAAAACGTTAAGGATCACAGAGAAAAGGATATCAACTTACTCCTATATCCTTTTGTCATTTTTCAAATGGCGTATACCTTATTTTGTTTAATTATAAGTAAAGGATCATTCAATGTTAACTTATTTACACCTGTCTACTTGACATGGTATTTAGTGACACTTTTCTTTTGCCGACTATTCTTGCCATATTTGAGAATGGTGAAAACAAAGTATTGTTATATTTTATTATTAATAGTAGCTTTTACCTCAGGTTTTTTTGTTACGAATGAATTTTTAGCATTCTATAGAACTCTATATTTTCTGCCTATTTTTTATTTTGGATTTAGAATTGATAATATTGAGGTGTTACTCTCAAAAATTAATTGTTATAAAGTAGTCTTTTATTTGTTGTTTGCCATAGTGAGCACTGGAATCTTTTCCTTATCATATTTTGATGCGAAATATTATTCTGTAATTAGGTTGTTTATTACGACAGACCATTGTTATGAAGGTTCCATTTTAGTAGCTATTGGAAAACTTGCTGGTTTTTGCTTGTCATTATTTATGTTATTGACATTCTTTCTTATTTGTTACAATATTAACCGAAAGATTAATATGTCTTTTTTTATAGAAATAGGCCGTAATTCGATGAGTGTCTATGTATTACATGGTTTCTTTGTTATAGCAACAATTCCCTATATTGTGAAATATTTGCCATTTGGAGCAAATGCTGTGGTCTGTTTCGGTATGACGATATTTCTATGTTGGCTTTTCTCAAGGAAGAAAGTCGCTGATTTCTTCACATTATTCTTTGATTTTAGAAAGTTATGTAATTTAATGAAAATAAATATTTATAATCATTGATTTATTATGAAATATGTAGAGGAAGCTATTAGGCTTATTGAGGCAAACAGAATTTCAACAACTGAAGTCGGAGATGTGTTAGGCAAAACAGGACAAATTGAAGGGGTACATTCACTGATACCAGGCATGTTTAAGGCGGGTGAGGTTAAATTTGTATATGCTATAAATAATAGTAATTATGAGGTTCATCAGCAACTGGCAGAAACTAATGATATAGAAGGAAAGATACTCTTCGTGTATAATGTGAATTGTGATCGATCAATATTTGGTGATTTAGTAAGTAAATACATATTACTATATAAGCGGGCAAAGGCTATTGTCATCAACGGAAAAATGCGTGATGCTCATACTCTTATTAAAGAGAAGTATCCTATTTGGCTCCAAGATGTAAGTCCCATAGGTTGTGTTAATAGAGTGAATGGGCTCGCTATTGATGAAGGCCTTTATAATGAATTGAAGGAGAAATATGATGGCTCAATTATGGTCTGTGATGATAGTGGCGTTGTGATGATACCAAAAGATAAGATTAACGAAGAATTAATAAAAAAACTGAATTTCATTGAACTGCAGGAAGATATTTGGTTCTATTGTGTAGATACCCTGAAGATGTCCACTTTCGATACTGTCTGTAAAAAGAAATATTTGGAAGAGGATATTCTTCCAGCAGCTATGTATGAGAAATTGAAAGAATATCAGTAATCAAGGACATACGAAAAGGATGAATCATACATTTATTATTGCAGAAATGTCTGCAAATCATAACCACCGTCTTGATGTGGCGATAGATACGATAAAAGCTGCTAAAAAGGCTGGCGCTGACGCTATAAAGATTCAGACTTATACTGCAGATACAATCACTCTGGATTGCGATAAGCCAGAGTTTATGGCTGGCGATCTATGGAAGGGGCAGACACTATATGATTTGTATAAACAAGCATATACCCCATGGGAATGGCATAAGGAAATCTTCCATGTAGCAAAAGAAGAAGGAATAATTTGTTTTTCCACGCCATTTGACAAAACTGCTGTCGATTTACTTGAGAGCCTTAACAATCCTATCTATAAAATTGCATCTTTTGAAATAACAGATATTCCTTTGATTAAGTATGTCGCATCCAAGCATAAGCCTATTATAATGTCAACGGGAATTGCGATGGAAGATGATATACGACTTGCTTTGGACACTATACGAGGAGAGGGGTGTGAAGACATTACCCTGTTAAAATGTACATCTGAATATCCTGCCCCAATAGAGGATGCTAATCTGGTTACTATTCCGGATATGAAATTAAGGTTTGGATGTAAAGCTGGCCTGAGTGATCATACGATGGGAAGTATTGTACCTATGGCTGCTGTAGCTTTGGGTGCGGAAGTAATAGAGAAACATTTTATTATTGATCGTTCTATAGGTGGGCCCGATTCTGGATTCTCAATGGAGGCAGAGGAGTTCAATACTATGGTTGATGGAATCCGTATGGTGGAAAAATCATTGGGCGAGGTTAAGTATCCTAATGCACCAGAGCAAATAAAAGGGCGAACAGCTTGTCGCTCTCTTTATGTCGCAGAGGACATGAAAGTTGGTGATGTGATTACAGAAAAAAATGTCCGTTCAGTACGACCAGGTTATGGACTTCATCCTAAATACCTGCCAGAATTGTTGGGAAAGAGGGTTAATCGAGATGTTGAGAAAGGCACTCGATTCACTTGGGATTTAGTTGAATAAAGGTATTCAAAGAAAAGTCGCGTTGTATGATGAATATAATGAATGTAGATAAAACAAAGTTGTTTCTATGGGGCTTTTTGGTTGTAGTATGTTTCTTCTTTGTTTCTTTCTTTTCTGGTACTACTTCTCCATTCTATAATAATTCCTATACGACAGATTCTTCTGTATATATGATGCTTGGAAGGGCAGTCGTAGAAGGCAAACTGCCATATGTTGATATTTGGGAATTAAAAGGTCCTGCTATCTTTTACATTGAAGCTTTTGGTTATTGGCTTACTTACTCCAAACTCGGCATATTCATGATTCAAGTGATATGTCTATATATTACATTCTATTTTGTTTACAGGACATTCAGAATAGAATTCTCAATAGGTAAATCTATTCTTTTGGTGTTTTTTTCGTGCTTATCTCTTTGCCTTAATTATCAAGATGGTAATTTAATAGAGGAATATACACTTCCATTGATAGCTCCATCAATATTCCTTTTGTATAAATGGTCAAAATGTCCGTTGCGAAATAATATCCCGAGGCACAACCCCTATTATGCGGCTTTGTATGGAATAGTCTTGGGGTTTAGTCTGATGACTCGGTTAACGGATGCCTTGGGGATATGTGCAGCGGTAATGGTTATTGCAATATATCTTATAATTAAGGGACAATGGAATAATCTTCTCCAGAACGTTTTTGCTTACTTGTGCGGTTTTGTGTCCGTGGTAATTCCTTTTTGTCTATATTTCTATGCAAAAGGGGCGTTATATGAGATGTGGTATGGTACTTTCATTTTTAATCTGTCATATACTGCGGAGTCATCGACTGGCGGGATTTCAGACTTGTCGTCTTTCAGGGGCTTTTTAGTGGCTTTCTTTAATTCATATACTTTATTCTTTATTGGACTTATTACGATACTCTTTAATAAAAACCGTCGTTTAGCAGGCACGATGTGGATGGCAATGGGGGCGTTTCTATTTGCATGGTTTATCAATAGTAATGGCTATGCTCATTATGGGATGTTAGCCATGCCATGTTTATGTTTGATAATAAATGAATTGTATTTGTTAGAGAGGGAAACCTATGCAATCAAGCAAATATTTGCAAAGACTGTTCTTGCAATTTATATGTTGATTATAGTTTTCTTTGGTACATGGATTAGTTTTACTCAGTACCAGAAACGACATAATCCTTTCAAAGAGTATACTCTATTTACTGAGATATTGTCCAAAATCCCTTCTCAGGATCGAGATAAATTTATAGCATATAATATAAGTCCTATAATATATGAAATTGGAGATCTTTATCCATGCTATAAATATGGCGGTAGTCAAGATTGGTTGATGGGAATGAGTAAAGAACAATACGGACGTATTTATGAGGAGTTTCTGACATGTAGGGCCAAATGGATCCTTGTGGCAAATCCTAATGATAAATTCTGTGTTAATATCTCCCCAATACTATACACTCATTATAAACCAGCATACCGATGGGATGGTTATGTCTTGTATAATCTGAAAGATTGAATTATTCTAGCTTTTAATTGTTCCGAGTTCCTGTAGATTTTATATGCTATTCAATTCATTCGCTTTTTTGGTATTTTTCCCAATTGTGTGTATTGTTTATTATACATTGCCCACATTAAAGTTAAGGAATTTATTCTTGTTGGTTGCCAGCTACTATTTTTATATGAACTGGGAGCCGATTTATGCATTACTTCTTATTTCAAGTACGAGTATTACTTATTTCGCAGCACTTGGAGAAAAAAAATATACAAGATATAAAAAGTTAATACTAACGGTTGGTATTATACTAAATCTATTAATTCTGTTTTTCTTTAAATATTTCAATTTTGTAGCCGAGAATATCGTTGTTGTTATGGAGTATTTAGGAGTGAGAATGTATGTGCCAGAATTTAAAGTCCTTTTGCCGGTTGGTATTTCTTTCTACATATTCCAAGCTTTAGGTTATATGATAGATGTTCATAGAGGTGACATAAAACCAGAAAATAATTTCTTTACATATGCTTTGTTCGTATCTTTCTTCCCTCAACTTGTTGCTGGTCCCATTGAAAGAAGTACAAATTTGCTAGTGCAATTCTATAAAAAGCACAAGTTTGATGCTGAAAAGGCTATTAGCGGTATTAATTTGATGTTATGGGGATATTTTCTCAAATTAGTTGTTGCAGACAGGTTAGCTATTTATGTTGATGCTGTATACAATAATATTGGGAATCATAATGGTAGTACTATAACGCTCGCTTCTTTTTTCTTCTGCTTTCAATTGTATGGCGACTTTGCAGGATATAGCTATATTGCAATTGGTTGTTCAAGAGTTCTTGGTTTTAAACTGATGGATAACTTTCGCAGACCTTATTTCTTTTCAACTTCTGTTCAAGATTTTTGGAAGAGAAATCATATCTCACTAACTTCATGGTTTATGGATTATGTTTATTATCCAATGGTGGGAAGTAGTACAAGACTCTGGTGGTGGTGCTTAGCAATCTTTATTACTTTCTTTATATCAGGATTCTGGCATGGTGCTGCATGGACTTATGTGTGGAGTTTCTCTATTTTCGGTTTTTACTTGGTTGTTTGTATATTAAAAGACAAACGCCAAAGAAAGTTCGAAAAGAAATATGGGTTGAAGAAAAAAGAGTGGTGGTTGTGGATCAACAGATTTGTAACTCTTTTTTTAGTTATGTTAGCTCTTGTTTTTTTTAGAAGTAATGATTTAACTGATGCTTTAGAAGCAACCAATAGAATGTTATACGATATGTGTCAGACTATATATATAGGTGATATGGGCCAATTTTATCAGATGATAATAGTTCTGTTTATCTTATTTGTCGTTGAATATATAATAGAATATAAAAAGATTGAGGTTTCTAATAAAAATTCTCTCTTTATATATTCTGTTTCAAGTATTTGCTTACTTTCATCAATCCTATGTCAGGGTGTTTTTGATGGTAGTCAATTTATATATTTCCAGTTTTGAATAATGAGAAAATTTGTTCTATATATATTTTTTACCATATTGGGGGCGCTATTTATTGATTCCTGTTTTGGTGTCATCATGAAGTCAGTCTTAATCTCCACAAATAAAGGCGATTGGGGCAGACGGAATTATATTATAAATACATCAGATGAGGATTTGTTAGTTTTTGGCGCATCACGAGCAGTTCATCATTATGATACCAAAATTCTGTCAGATTCTTTGTGCTTGAGCTGTTACAACTGTGGTGAAGATGGTATGGGGATCTTAGTGCATTTACCACGCCTTAGGAGAATAATTCAGAGATATCATCCCAAGGTTGTTATTTATGAAGTTGCTCCCAAATATGACTTTTTGAATTGGGATAACATCTCCTGTTTGAAGTTACTGCGCCCTTATTCGGATGATTCCTTGGTTGCAGAGGTTATTCGTGATATTGATAAAAATGAACTATTGAAACTATATTCGAATCTTTATAAATATAATTCTTCCTTTCTTGAAATATTATCTCAACGTTTTTCTCGTGTTCCGGCAGTTGCAAAGGATTTTACGTATAGTCCGATAACGTCTGTCATGAATTATGAACCAGGCCCTGCCGGTCAGTTTGAGGGAAATGGCGTGGATTCTATTAAATATAAATATTTAGGCGAGTTGGCTGATTTATGCCATTCTTACGGTGTGAAACTCTATTTTACAGCTTCTCCATGGTATAAAATGGAAGATTCTGCTGCTTTTGTACCAATATATCAACTGTGTGAAAGAAAAGGTATTACTTTCTTGAATCATAATTTTGATACTGCTTTTAACTATAGAAAAGAATATTTTCATGATGCAGCCCATTTAAATAAATTTGGCGCAGAGACTTTCTCAAAAGTTATTGCGCATGAGATTAAGCAACAATATAACGTCAGTAGTAGATAAAATGTTTGCAGGTAATTGTGCTTGCTGATGAATATATTTGCCAGTGTTGAAGAAGAAAGGTTTATAATATAATATTTTTAATGATATGATGAATGATTGTGTACATATGATAAAAGAGTTTAGCCTTGTGGAATATTATCATAAAATTGACACAAGATATAAGGTGATCTTGTTGAGTTCCTTTCTTTGGGGGGTAATTGCGCATGGTATGGCTTCATTTAATCATTTCTATTACCATGATGATGTGAACTTATTATTCTGGAGACCAGATTTGATTTATCAAGGGCGTTGGATGGTTAGTATGTTGACATTCATACAAAATATAATATTTGGTGTTCCTGAATATGTACATCCGACAATTCATACTTTCATTCACTTTTTCATATTATCTCTAGTTGTATATGTCATTGCTAAGTTTTTAGAAGTTAGGAATTTGTTTTTATGTGTTCTTATCACTGGATTTGCTATCGTTCATCCTTCTGTTGCTTCACTTTTTGGTTATTTGAACGCAATCCCTTACTTTTCAATTTCTCTTTTATTCGCCGTAATTGGAAGTGTACTTTGTTGCGATAATAAACCACGGAAAATGGTAATAGGTGTTTCCTTGATCGTTCTTTCATTAGGAATATATCAAGCATACTTGCCTTTTGTTGTATCTGTATTTCTTTTGTCTCTTATTAAATTGGTTATTGATAATCCGAGGATTGAATGCAATATACTTTTTAAAAAAGCTATTTGTTACATTCTTATTGTATGTATTTCTGTGGCAATATATCTCGCCTTTGTTAAAGTTTCTCTACTATTGACACATCAACAATTGGGAGATTATAAGGGGGCAAATAGTTATAGTATGAACATAATGGAGTATATTCAAAGAGTTCCTATCATATATGAGAAATTTCTATTTGGGGATTCTAAGATTTTTATTCCGATAAGGTTTAAGATTTACCCGGTTTTATTCCTGATGATAATCTATATTATTGTGATCTCTCGAAGAGTATTTGTTATAAATAAACTTAACGGTTTAATTGTTTCCACTTTATTTATAATGATGCCGTTTACAATTAATTTTATATATTTTATGTGCCCTGAAGATATCATATATTCTATGATGTTATATGCCTATATATTAATTTTTGTAGCACTTATTTGGTTTGTAGATATTTGTTCTTTTAGCAGTACCATTTTGCATAAATGTTTGAGATATGTTTCATCTATTATTTTATTATTAATATTGTTTGCATATATTCGCCTAGATAATACTTGCTACATGAAAGCAAACTTTATGCAGCATCAAACTATAAGTTATTTTACCACTCTTATTACTCGAATTAAGAGTATTGAAAATTACACCACGGATAAGAAAGTCGTTTTTATTAATCCTTGGAATATTGAAGATAAGTCTCTAAAAACTATTCCTTACCTTGCGAATTTCGATATAGCACCATATTATAATGTTGATGAATATGTTAATAACTTTAGGTGGTTGAGGTATATGTATTATTGGTGTGGTTATAAGCCAGAATTAGCAGATAGAAAGGAATTTGAAAACCTGCAAGAAGTTAAAATGATGCCATCTTATCCCGATGATGGATCAATTAAAATAATAAATAATACTATTGTGGTAAAGCTTGGGAGCAAGTCTGTTGTTTCTTATTCTGTTTTGGAATAAAGAAGTTTGTGTATACAAAAATAGAGGAACTGCATAATTTCGAAATCAGATGAAGGATATTAAGATAGTTGAGCTTACAAAGATCTCTGATCCGAGAGGAAATCTTTCGGTTGTAGAGGAAACGAAGGATATTCCTTTTAAAATAGAAAGGACTTATTGGATTTATGATGTTCCTGGGGGGGAGGCTCGTGGCGGTCATGCGTATCGAGAGAATGAGGAATTTATCATTGCTTTGTCTGGTAGTTTTGACGTTATTCTTGATGATGGTAAAGAAAAGAAAGTTTTCCATCTGAATCGTTCCTATTATGGCCTGTATGTTCCAAAAGGAATCTGGCGCGAGATGGATAACTTCTCGACGAATTCATTGGCTTTGGTTTTAGCATCCACACAATTTGATGAGAATGATTATATTCGAGACTATGATGTGTTTAAGAATTTTATGAGAGAAAAATGATAAAGAGCCTTCAGTCTATAAGATTTATATTTGCATTGATGATATTTGCCTGTCATTTTTCTTTATCACAGATAGAACAGCTTGCCACATTTCCAGTCGCTTTCTTTTTTATTTTAAGTGGCTTTATGTTGGCCATGGGTTATTCTGAAAGGATTTTGAAAGGTGAAATTACCTATTTTAAATATATTCGTAAGCGCATCATTCGTATATTTCCTCTTAACTGGGTGGCACTTATACTTGCGCTATTTGTACCAATAGATTGGAATATGAATCTTAATTATTATATAGCCCATATTCCTAGTGCCCTTCTTCTCCAAAGTTGGATACCACTTTCTTCGATATATTTCTCGGGAAATGCTGTGGCTTGGTTCCTCTCAGATATTTTCTTTTTTTATTTGGTTTTCCCTTATATTTTAAGACTTCTTTCTTCAAAATACAAGCATTTCGTGATGGCTATGGTATTATTGTTATATTTAGTTTTAATACATATTGTTCCTGATAGTTGGAATCATCCGTTAATATATATCAATCCGATGTTTAGAATAGTTGATTTCTGTATAGGCATATATTTGTGTCTGTTATGGAAAGCATTCCCTCATGAAAATAGCCCATTTTATTTTAATTCTGTCATTGAGCTTTTAGCAGGTATCATATCAGTATTCTTTATTTTAGTTTACCCATTCATAGCCGTTAGATATTCCCTTGCTTCTTTGTATTGGATTCCATCTGTTATCCTGATTCTTGCTTTTGTGAAAAGCGAATCAGGTGGGGGGGGCATATTTTCAAAGATGTTGTCATGTAGATATCTTACTTATCTGGGGTCATTGAGTTTTGCTTTTTATATGTTTCATTTAATTGTGATTCATTGGAATCGGGATATTAGTAATGGTACTTGTGTTGAAAACGCCACTATTGGGGGAGCATTATTATGTGTGTTAGTAACCCTTCTCCTATCTCATGTTTATTCGTTTTATTTGGAACCTAGAATTGTCCAGTATTTAAACAAGTATGAATAAAGTATCTGTTTATGATTGCTCCTTCGTGGAACTTCCAAAGATTACGGTAGATGTCCGAAAGGGGAACTTAACCCCAGTATATAATAATGAGCATATTCCTTTTGCTGTTAAAAGGGTTTTTTATACTTATGATATTCCAGGAGGCGAATCTCGTGGTGCTCACGCCCATAAAAAGTGCCATCAATTTCTTGTTGCGGCTAGTGGAAGTTTTGAGGTAGTTCTGGATGACGGTAAGAATAAACGGACGGTTCTACTGAATCGTCCTTTCTATGGACTTCATATACCTCCTGGTATTTGGGCTGCTGAACAAGGTTTTTCTTCTGGAGCCATATGCTTGGTACTGACCTCTGAAGGCTATGATGCTGAGGATTATATTCGGGATTATAATGAGTTCCTGAATTTTATAAATGTAAAGTAAAATTATGAGAATTTGTATAGCAGGAAAGAATACCATAGCTGTTGGGGTATGTAAATATATAAGAGAAAACTACCCCAAAATCCCTGTTTTTTTTATACCAAACAATACTGATACAGGCGAAAATGACTTTCAGCCTTCATTTAAGAAGTATTGCCAACAAAGAGGTATTCCTGAGGTGACATTGAAAGATATATATGACTGGGATGATCTTGTTTTTCTATCAATGGAATTCAATCGTATAGTGAGGCCAGAGAAATTTGTCTCAAAGAGGCTTTTCAATATACATTTTTCACTTTTACCTCAATATAAAGGCATGTACACTTCAGCCGTGACTTTGCGCAATGGAGAAAAAAGAGTTGGAGTTACCTTTCATTATATAGATAGCGGTATAGACACGGGTTATATCATAGATCAAGTAGGTTTTGAAGTTGACAAAGATGAGATAGCATATACGCTTTACAGAAAATATACACTCTATGGTACTCAACTTGTGATTAAAAATATACCTGATGTTATAGCTGGTAAGGTGAAGGGACATCCCCAACCAATATTAGGCTCTTCCTACTATTCAAAGAAAACTATAGATTATTCCGATTTAAGGCTGGATTTAAATCAAACAGCCTATAATATTGATTGTCAAGTTCGTGCCTATCATTTCCGTAATTATCAGTTACCAAAGTTTGAAGATTATAAAATCCTTTATAGCAAATATACTTCTGATAAAAGCAACCATGCGCCAGGAACTATTGTAGAGAAAACAGAGAAGTATCTTAAGGTTGCAACGATAGATTATGACATTCTTCTTTATATAGATAGGTTTGCAGAATTGATGGAGGCTGTTCGTAACAATGAGATAGATTTATTAAAGTCAGAAGAAGACCTTAGTTACTATAAGGAGGAAAAAGAAACTACTCACGGCTGGACGTTGCTAATGGTGGCTGCCTATTTCAATCATTTTGAAATTGTGAAATTATTGATTGGTTGCGGTTTTTCAGTTAATGAAGTGAATTATAATGGAACAACTGTGGCTATGTATGCTAAAGATGGTGCACTGAAAACAAATAATACAGATAGTCTTCTTTACATTATAGGAAAGGGGGCAGACTTGTCAGTCAAGGATTATAATGAAAAGGATTTATTTGATTATTTAAACGTGCAAGATAAAGAATTAGTAAAAAAAATTAAAGATAGAATATGATACCTTTCTTGTCACTAAAAGATGTGACGGCTCTTCATGGAGTTGAAATTAACGAGGTTGTAACTCGTGTTGTTGATGGCGGATGGTACCTCCAGGGGAAGGAGAATAAGAAGTTCGAGGCAAATTATGCCAAGTTTATAGGAACCAAATATTGTATAGGTTGCGCCAATGGTCTGGATGCTCTCATCTGGATATTTCGTGCATATATTGAAATGGGCGTAATTCAGCCAGGAGATGAAGTTATCGTTCCTGCGAATACTTATATTGCAACAATATTGGCAATTACTGAAAATGGATTGACTCCTGTACTTTGTGAACCAAAACCCAATACTTTGGAGATTGATGACGATTTGATAGAGAACTTGATTACACCAAAGACAAGAGCCATTACTATCGTACATCTATATGGTCGTATAGCTTACACAGAGAAGATAGGTGAGTTATGCAAGAAGTACAATCTGAAGTTGGTTGAGGATAATGCTCAGGCGCATGGCTGTAAATTCTATGATGGTAGAATGACTGGATCCATCGGCGATGCAGCAGGTCATAGTTTCTATCCAGGTAAAAATCTTGGCGCGCTTGGTGATGGTGGTGCAGTGACAACTGATGATCCTGAATTAGCTGCGGCTATTCGTGCTTTAGCAAATTATGGCTCTCAAAAGAAATACGTTTTTAAATACACTGGTCGTAATAGTCGTTTGGATGAGATTCAGGCTGCAGTGCTTGATGTGAAACTAAAATATCTTGTTGAGGATAATCAGCATCGTAAAGTGGTGGCTCATTATTATTATGAGCATATCAGTAACCCTCTGATTACGCTTCCAGACTTGTTGCCTGACGAACAAAATGCTTATCATCTGTTTCCGATCTTGGTTGGAGAGGGCAAACGCGATGACTTCCATGATTATTTGGAGCAGAATGGTATTGGTACTGTATGTCATTATCCGATAGCCCCTCATAAGCAGGAATGCTATGCTCTGACAGCTTGGAATACGCCGCAGTTATCACTACCTATAACAGAACGTATAGCTGATGAAGAATTGAGTCTACCCATTGGCCCAACTATCAATAGAGATGAAATAGAATATGTAGTCAAATGCGTTAATAGTTTTTGCCATGAGTAGCCGAGAAATTAAAGTTAGTATAGTTGTCCCTGTCTATAATTCTGCAGAGTTTTTGGATCAGTGTATCGAATCGCTCGTTAATCAGACATTAAAAGAAATAGAGATTATCTTAGTTAATGATGCATCGCCAGATAATAGCCAAGAGATAATTGATAAATGGAGACAGAAAGATGACAGAATCGTTTCTATTATTAATCCTCAGAATATGTTATGCGGTTATACTTTTAATACAGGTATAAAATGTGCACGAGGGAAATATATTGGTTTTTTGGCTGGCGATGATTTCGATGCCCCCAACCTGTATCAAACATTGATAGACAATTCTGATGGTATGACCGCAGATATTGTGATGGAAGATTCCTTGTTTTATTATTATAATGATAATAAAAAGAATATGGTTACATATTTGGATCAAGGAATGTCTTTGCAGGAGATTAAAAGAATAATGACCGCTTATGGGGGAAGTAACGTTTGTCCATGGATTGTCCGTCGTGATTATTTTATCAATAATAATCTTTTTTTTGCTGAGGGTATTTTTTTTGAAGATAATCCAATTGTTTCAATTTGGATATTATTAGCAAAAAAGATTAATACAGTTCATCAGGCACATTATTATTATCGCCAGAATCCAGATTCCCAGCTCCATAAAAAAAATAATCCCCGTGTTTTTGATAGGTTGGTTTCTGCGAAATTGTATCTTGATAATGTACATAAATACAATGTGTATCATGAGTGGAAAGAAGAGATTGACTATACTTTCTTCCGCATCTTCATTTTCAATACCTTGTTAAATGTCGTAAATACATTCAAGAACCTACCTATAGCACGATTGCGTGATGCAATAAAAGAATACCTTACAATAGCAGGCAAGGGAATCAAACATAATAAATATTATGTTGCGCGTAAGATGACTTTTGACGAGAAGATTCTCGATTACATATGCTTTCGACCTAATGCCGTTTGGCTGTTGTACTTTTATAGGTTTTATGTATGGTCTGTTAGATTGGCATATAAGTTGATAAAGGGTTAAATCTGCTTATTGTTTATGGCAGCATCGAATAAGAAACTAATCGCAAAAAATACTTCCATACTATCAATTCAGATGTTGATGAGTATGGTTGTTGGCCTATATACAGGACGTATTGTACTCAGTACATTAGGTACTGTTGATTATGGTGTTTATTGTGTGGTTGGAGGTGTCATAACAACATTAAGTTTCTTTTCAAATGCGTTAGCTGCATCATCTTCTCGATTTATAGTATATGATTTGGGAGTGGGGGATATGTCGGCATTGAAGAAGACTGTGAGTAATATCATGGCTGTTCATATTACTTTGGCTGTCATCGTACTACTCATGGCTGAAACAATAGGAATCTGGTTTGTGAAGACGCAATTAGTTATACCAGAAGAACGCATATTCGCAGCAATATGGGCCTATCAATTCTCTGTTTTTAGTTTTATTATGAGCATTCTTAGTGCTCCATATAACGGAATGTTGATGGCGCATGAACAGTTCACGATTTATGCTGCTGTCAATGTGGTCAATTTAATATTGAAGTTGCTTGTCGTTTTTGTTATTATTTACATGTCATTTGACAAACTAATTTTGTATGCATTTCTAATCCTATGTGTTGACATTGCTAACAGACTTTATTATGGAATATATTGTTCCCGCCATTTTGAAGAAGCCAGAAGTGGCTTATCTCTTAATAAAGTACAATATAAGAAAATATTGTCGTTTTCTGGCTGGATGTGTGTGGGCAATTTTGCTACCATGTGTAATAATCAAGGTTTTAATATATTATTAAATATGTTCTTTGGCCCGATTGTGAATGCTGCATATGGAATGGCAATTATGGTTATTGGACAGGTGTCATCATTTGGACTACAGTTGCAGGTCTCTACGAGACCACAGATTATTAAGAGTTTTGCTGAGGGAAATTATAACCAAATGCAGTCATTGATGTTCATGGGTGCGAAATTTTCTTTTTTCATTCTATTGGCAATCGCATTACCAACAGTGATGGAAATTCATCAATTCTTAAATTGGTGGTTGGCTGAGGTCCCTGAATGGACGGTGCAATTTGTCATTGTGTTTGTTTGTATCTCTTTGATTCAAATAATTGGTGTCTCAATGTATAATGGAGCATTAGCATGTGGTTATATAAAAAACTATCAGATTCTTCAATCTGTGGTTATGATTTCATTCTTGCCTGTAACATATCTTTTGCTAAGGTTTTCAAAAGTATCACCTCTTTACCCGTTCTGTATGCTGTTTGTTTTTAACATAATTAGTGAGGGATTAATTGCATTTATGATGTTAAGACGATTGAAAATATCAATTATTTCATATTTAAAAGAGGTTTTGCTGCCTATTATGAAAGTCTTGGTTTTATCATCTATTGTCCCTATGGTCATGCGTATCAATATGGGAGATGGACTTTTTCCATTCTTAAGTATATGTTCTGTAGCTTTTTGTTGTGTAATTGTATCATCACTTTATGTCGGTTGTAATTATAATGAGCGGCATTTACTTGTAAGTTGGTGTAGAAACAAACTATTCAAGAAATGAATACTTTATAAACCATTACAAAATATAATAGATTGTTAGTTTGGTAAATAATGAATGTATAATGAAGAGAACTCTCAGAAAACTTCTTCCGCAACCATTAAGGAATGCATATTATATTGGACTGTTAAGGGAAAGTGATGTGGCACTCCCTATAATTGAACGCTATAGAAGGATTAGATGGTTAAATGTAGATAGATACAACAATGAAGGATGGTTCGCAGACCCTTTTATCGTCTCTGTAAAAGATAACATCATTGAACTGTTTGCGGAGGAAATGATTTTTAAAACTGGCCGAGGAGTTCTGGTTTACTTAAAAATCGATGCAGAATCGTGTGAAATAATAGATAAAAGTACAATATTAGAGCTAAATACTCATCTTTCATTCCCTATATATATTCGAAAGGATGAAAAGTTGTATGTATACCCAGAAAACTATCAAAGTGGGTCATTAAAGATTTATGAATACGATGAACGCTTGAAGTGTCTTGTGCATCCTAAGAAAATAATTGATGCGCCATTACTTGATACTCAAATTGTGAAATTTGAAGACTCATATTATGCTTTTGGAGTAATCTATCAAACTGGTTCTCAAAAAGATACAAAGAAACTATTTGTATATAAAGCGGATACTTTGTTTGGCGAATTTAAATTGTTACAAGTAATAGAGAACTCTCGTTGTGAAGAACGGGGAGCGGGGCATATTTTCAAGGAAGGGGACCGATTAATTCGCCCATCTCAAAGTTGCGAAGGAGGATATGGCAGAGAGATCATTCTGTATGAGCTGCAGAAATGCGAGTATGGATTTAAGGAAATAGAACTAGGTCGTGTAATTCCTGATAGAAAAGCTAAGAATGGTAATGTACTTCATACTTATAATAAGTTGGATGGTTGGGTGGTTGTTGATGGGTGGTGTTATCAATATCCCCGCCTGGCCTCATTGTATAAAAAGATACGTAGAATAGATATTGAATAATGGAAAACTACACTGTCCGTAAATATATTCCTGAAAATTTGCATTTGCTGAAAAATGACTGGCAGATCCTTGAAAAAGGAAAAGATATGTCTTTTTTTCAGACTTATGATTGGTATGAATCGATTAATACTTCTATCCCAAAGAAAGGTGAAGTTGTTTTTTTGCAAATATGCAGAAATGGGAAGACTGTTTTAATCGCTCCATTATGGATATTAAATAGAACATATCTATTTGTAAATAAACGTGGAGTTTATTTTTGGGGGAAAGATGGTTATAGCGATTATCTCAATTTTGTGTATTCTGATTTTGATGGCGGAGCTTTGGAAACTGTTTTCCAATATCTGCGCATAGAATATGTATCTACTCATTATTATCTAGAATTTCTTCAAGAAAATCTCGAAGTAGTTTCTTTTCTTGAGAATTATGTTCCTCATATTGCTAAGATCTCGTTTTCTTATGCCGCCATTCATCTCCCTGATAATATTGAAGATTATACTTCGAGACTTTCGAAGCATACCAAACAAAATTTGCGCACAGCTCATAATCGAATGATTAAAGATGGAGTGTCTTTTGAAAGTTCTATTATAGAAAGCAATATAGATGAATTTATTCGTCGAAGATGTGAAGTGATACGGAAGAATAGATTGCCATATAAAACACAAACAGAAAAGAAACAGTGGTCTATTAAAACAAAGATACATATGTTTCTTGATGATAAATTAAGAATTCATTTCCCTTATAAAAGTGTTGTGGAGGTAGATAAGAAGGGGCGTTTACTTCTTATTACATGTGGGGGCGATATAGCTGCTTTCTTTTATTTTGGATATGAACAGCAAAAGAAAAGAATAGTAGTAATGACTGCAGGTACAAATGAAAAATATGCAAGGTATTCTCCTGGTTTTTATTTTATGTACCAGCAAATCATGAAATGGATTGATGAGAAATCTGTTGAAGTCGTAGATTTTACTCGTGGTGGTGAACAGTATAAATTTTATTTGGGTTGTGAAAAAATACCTGTATGTAACTTGTCATTTGTTCTAGGGAAATAACCTTTGCTTTACTAATAATTATGGCTAACTTGTTTTTTGTATATACTCCAATGCAATTACTTGTTGCACAACAGATCATCCATCAAGAGAATCTTAGTGATAATATTATGCTTTATGGATATGTTGAAGATAATATCCATTTTCTTGATATATATGAGGTAACTATGATTAATGCTTATTGGAACGAGAGAATTCTGATGCCTCAAGTTGGTAGTTGGTCTGATATCTCACGTAAACATCTTATGAGAGATTGCAAGTGCGTCATTAAAAATTTTGCTTTTATTTCAAATATTATAAAGAATAAAAAAGTAGATACAGTCTTTTTAGGAGAAATTGCCAATCACTGTTATCATTTAGCTGCTATGAGTTTTCATCGTATTGGTATGAAAGTTTGTTTTTTTGAAGAAGGTTCTAGCCATTATATTAATAATTTGGGAATGATCCCCAATGGTGGCGTTCTTGATCGTGTATTCGCTTTCTTTATAGATTTAGTTTTTTATAGACCTTTCTTTAAAATTTCTTTTGGTAAAATGCTATTTGTTAAAGGGATTGGTTTGGATGACATACCAATGGATATTCGTTTTAGTATAGTTCCGTTATATCATGAGCCTTATGATAGATTGATAACATACAAGCCTTTATTTTCTGACAAGTTGAAAAAACTCTTGAATAGTGAACTTATTCAAACTAATAAAAATCGCATTCTTCTACTCACAACTCCTTTCTATATTAATGGAATTGATGATAATGCAGTCCCATATATTAAAACTATTATTGATTTCGTAAAATCCATAGATTGTATAACAACTTTATACATTAAATTTCATCCTAGAGAGAAGAAAGAAGTATGCAATGAGATACTAGATAAACTTGATCTTGAAGAAATTGAATATGTGCAATTGGGTAATACTTATAATATTCCAGTAGAGTATTATCTTCAATTTATTCATTTTGATAAGATAATTATGTTTTTTTGTTCAACATATTTTTATAATGGTTATCTCTTCCCTAAAACCCAATTTGTTTCTCTATTAAAGGATTTTTACGAAAATTGTAAAATTGCCGGCTCTATGAGTATGCATACCGTTGAACCTTTACTCAATAAGATTCCACAAGAATGAAGAAGCGCTTTTTTATTTCCATGCATTATTTAGAGCTTGGCGGGGCTGAGGCTGCGCTGATAGGGATGCTTCAAACGATGGACTATGATCATTTTGATGTGGATTTGTTTCTTCATAGCCATCAGGGTGAGATGATGCGGTTTATTCCAAAGGAAGTGAATCTATTACCAGAAATCAAGGAATACTCTATGATAGAGAGACCGATAAGGGAAGCCTTGAGATCTGGATGCTTTCGAGTTGTTCTGGCTAGGCTCAAAGCAAAATGGCAGTTCAAACGATATCTGAAGCAGAAAGGATTGAAAGAGAGTTCTGCTTCATTTCAGTATGTAGGTAATGCCGTTACACCAGTTCTTCCTTCTTTGGAGAATCTGGGTGAGTATGATGTGGCTATTAGTTTTCTGAATCCTCATAATATTGTACGTGATAAGGTTAAGGCAAAGAAAAAGATCTGCTGGATTCATACGGACTATACACGTATTGATGTAAACGCTGAATCGGAATTGCCTGTTTGGGCTAGTTATGATCATGTGATATCTATCTCACCCGATGTTACAAGAACCTTTTTGCAAGTGTTTCCATCATTGAAAGACAAAATTGTGGAAATGGAGAATATTCTTTCCACAGAGTTCGTCAGAACACGTGCAGATGAGTTTGATGCAAGTAAAGAGTTGGTAGGGGATGGTGTGAAAATACTATCTGTTGGTCGTTTCTGTGAGGCTAAGAACTATGATAATGTACCTGATATTTGCTGCCGTATCCGTGAAAAAGGAGTTAACTTACGCTGGTTCCTAATCGGATATGGTGATGATTCTTTGATTCGTCAACGTATCCATGAGGCTGGTATGGAGGATTATGTAATCATTCTGGGTAAACGCTCTAATCCATATCCATATATTAAGGCTTGCGATATCTATGCTCAGCCCTCCCGCTTTGAAGGTAAATCTGTAACTGTCCGTGAGGCGCAGATTCTTTGTAAACCAGTGGTGATCACAGACTATCCTACGGCAAAGAGCCAGATTCAAAATGGAATTGATGGGGTCATCGTGCCGATGGATAATAAAGAATGTGCTAATGGTATGACAAATTTTATCCTTAACCATCAGTTGCAGTGCCAAATTATGGATTATCTGCAAACCTCTGATTTTGGAAATATGAATGAGATAAAGAAATTGTATAATTTGATATGATACCTAAGATAATTCATATATGCTGGTTGTCAGGAGATGAATATCCTGACAGTATAAGAAAGTGTCTGAATTCCTGGCATGAACACCTGCCAGACTATGAGATTTGGCTTTGGGATACTAAACGCTTTGATATTCATAGCACAAAGTGGACAGAGCAAGCATTTACAACAAAGAAATATGCATTTGCTGCTGACTATATACGTCTTTACGCTTTATATAATTATGGGGGGATTTATATGGATTCTGATGTTATGGTATATAAGAGTTTCAATGATCTCCTTCATCTGCCTTATTTTATAGGTGAAGATGCGGTCCACTGCTTTGAGCCAGCTATCATTGGTGCAGAGCCACATCAAGAGTGGATTAAAGTAGTGCTTGACAGATATGAGGGTTTAGAATTTATCAATTCTGACGGTAGTTATAATATGAGAGGATTGCCTGTCGTGTTTCGTGACAGATTGATATCTCGCTATCAGTTCCGAAAGGTGGTCATGCCTTTGAGTGTTAAAGATTATCAATTTGATGGCTTAAATATCTTCCCGTCCGATTACTTCAATTCACGGGATTATATCGGTTCGATAAAAACTGAGAATAGTTATTGCTCACATAATTTTGCTGGAAGTTGGTTAACGACTAAGAAAGGATTATTCGCTTTTTTAAAGAGATTTATTCCACGCTCAGTCATGAATCTAATATATTCACTAATGATGAGATCCTTCTGGCGCAAGCGACTTTCTGATATTCAGATTCCTTATAAATAGGGATTACCTTCTTGTCGGATATCGAAACCCACAGACTCTTAAAAAAATCTTAGAATGGAATTTCTAGTACCATTTGCAGAGTATTATTATTTTGTTTACTGGTTTGTCGTAATGTTGATGACCGTTAAGCAATTTAATACGATTTATAGATACCCAAGGTATGGTGTAATCAAACGCTCGTTCGACTACCACCCCTTATTGATGTTCTCTGTATTCTTTACTTTTATTTTTGGTCTTCGCCCAGTGCATGGCGTAGCAGCTTATTTCGGAGATACAGGTAATTATGCTGGTAAATATGAGCGATATCAAAACTTTGGGGTATTTAAAGCGGATGGCTCTGTCGATGGAGGGGCAGATTGGCTTTTTACCGTTATTGAAAAGATTTGTGCGGAAATCATGGATGTACATCTGTGGCTCTTGTTGATGATGTGTCTCTTTATTATTCCGACGTATAAGGGATGCAATCAGATAGATAAAAAACATGGGGCATTGTTGATGCTGTTTTGTATTGGATCATTTATTTTTTATTCATCTGCAGTAAATGGAATACGTAATGGTATTGCCCTGAGTATTGAGATCTTGGCGGTGGCAGTATTGTGCAAGAAGAAATCAGCGCTTGCTGCCATTTTGTGTTTTATTGCTGTAGGATTTCATAAGTCGGCGCTATTGCCAGCTGTTGCTATGTTTTTTACATATTTTGTAAAAAGTCCCAAATATATGCTGCTAGCTTGGATAGGCGCCATTGTCGTAAGTCTAGCTTTTGGAGGACAAATAGGCGAAATATTGTCTGCGATTAGTTATGATGAACGTCTTGCGAATAATTTACAAGGTGATGGTATTGGTGATTCGGGCGAAGTTATGGAAAGTCGTTTCCGTTGGGATTTCTTACTATACAGCTCTATGCCCATTTTATTAGCATGGTACACTATATTTAAAAGAAAACTTTATGATAATACTTATCTTGTTCTTTTGGGTACTTATATGTATGCTAATTCGTTCTGGGTACTGGCAATTCGAGCTTTCTTTTCTAATCGCATTGCCAATCTTTCATGGTTTTTGTATCCTATCTTATTAGCATACCCGTTGTTGAACTTCCCGGTGTTCAAGAAGAATCATAACAAAAAGACGGCATGGATATTGCTGGCACATTTTGGATTTACATCTTTATTGGCATTGTTGGGATAATTTAGAAGTATGAATGATTCTGTTTTAAATATATGTCAATTTTCGACCAATTTGCTGGAGCAGTTGTGTGAATTTAATAGACGTATTTACCCCCAGAAATTGATTCCTGTACAAAACTATTTGGACTTCTTTTTATCGAAAAGCACAACAGAAAAGGATTCTTTTATTGTGTTGAAAGATGATGAAGATAACATATTGGGGCAGATTCTTGCTTCTTCGATGTCTTATTTTTACCAACAGACAAGGGTAGAAACGGTATGGCTATTTGACTTAATTGTTGATGAGCGTTTGAGAAAGAGTGCATGGGGAATTGATTTGTTGCTGAAGTGTATGGAGCTTCATCCCATGTCCTGCTCCACAGGATCTGGGCCTACAGCATTACCGATTCATCTGAAATTAGGGAATTCTTATCTTGGTGATATTAGAAAGTATGTGGGAATACTAAATCCCTTCTATCTACTAATATCATATAAGAAAAGGGTCATTCCAATTGATAAATTCCCAATGAGTATTCACATGAAGCAATGTACATATCATAAAGTTGGTATAGATCAACTGCCGAAGTATGATAAGCCAATTAATGAAGATCTGTTTGAAATATGTCGTGATCATGATTTTTTGAGGTGGCGTTATTTCAGTAAGTTGCATAATTATGCTTTTTATCTGCGTGATGATAATATCTCATACTTTGTGTTAAGGAGTATTGATATAAAAGGATTTAGAGTGATGGAATTAGTGGATTATCGTTGTAAAAATACAGAAACAGATTTTGAAGAAATATATCAGGGCGCTGCTAAAGTAACACGAAAAGTGAGATTGCCGATATTGGTTTGTGGTTCTTCATTAAAGACTTTGGATAGAGTGCTTGAGGGGCATCATTTTAAATCCATTGGTAGACCACGTCCTATTTTGGGATTTTTGAAATGTAAATCACGAAAGGAAGATATCGAGAACAGGAAATTCTGTTTTGTGACATTTGCTGATTCTGATGGTGAAACGAATTGGATATGATGGATAAGGGTAGTCTTGTTATATCACTTGACTTTGAATTGACTTGGGGAGCTATAGACTTATGGACACCAGAGGGGTATGGACAGAGTCATATTCTTCAGGTTCGTGAAGTTGTTAAAAGATTAATCATGCTCTTTGAGAAATATGAGGTGAGAGTTACGTTTGCTACGGTAGGCTTGCTGATGCTTCGTGATGCCAATGATGTCAAACTGCATATGCCGTCGAAGCCCCCAACCTATTCAAATGAGACTTTGCGACCATACGGAGCGTATCTTAACTATGTAGAAAAGCAAAACCCACATCTCTTCTTCGCGCCGGAATTGGTGGAATTACTAAAGAGATCTCCTAATATCGAAATTGGCACTCACACCTTCGGGCATTACTATTGTTGGGAGCCGGGGCAGACCTTAGAACAGTTCGATGCGGATATAGCAATGATGAGAAAGGTGTCAGAAGAGAATAGTTTAAAAATAGAGAGCATCGTATTTCCTAAAAATCAGGTTTCTGAGAATTATCTTGCTATCTGTGCTAAATATGGCATTACGACCTATCGTGGTAATGCAAAGAAATATTTCAAAGAAACTCAAAACAGATGGAAGGCACTTTATTATAAAATTGCCCGTCTATTAGATGCATATGTGAATTGGGGTGGTAATACCAGCCACTCGTATGCATCCCTTCAAATAGACAGTCTGCCCATGAATGTGCCTGCCAGCAGAATGCTGCGACCCTATATGCGGCGGTTACGTTGGTTTGAAGGTATGCGACTTCGAAGAATCAAAAAAGAGATGAAATATGCTGCAATACATCATGAGCTTTATCACATTTGGTGGCATCCTCATAATTTCGGGGCTGATATGGATAAGAATTTTACTTTTCTTGAAGCAGTGTTGAGATACTACAAAGAATGTCACGAGGATTATGGTATGGAGTCCATGACAATGAATGAATTATATTATAAACTTAACAACAAATAATTATGGAATTAGAAGTTTTTATTGAGAATTTTGCGAATCAGTTTGAGGATACGGATGAAAGTGTGTTTACTCCAGATTGCCAATTCCAGGAACTGGAAGAGTGGGGGTCATTGGCAGCCTTGGGAATCATTGCTTTCGTAAAGACGGAGTATGGTAAAAAGATTACAGGTCATGAAATCCGTTCTTGTACTACTATTGAAGATTTGTTTAATCTGATTCAGACTAAATAATGGAGGGTAATCCTTTTTCTTTGTCAGGAAGAACAATTCTTGTTACAGGTGCATCTTCCGGTATAGGTCGTGCTACTGCTATCGCCTGTTCTCAGATGGGGGGCAGCCTAATCATTGTTGGACGTAACGAACATCGGTTACAAGATACGCTATCTGCACTCGCAGGTGAAGGGCATCAGTCTGTCATATGTGATCTGACCGATCAAGGTTCAGTTCAGAATCTTGTTGCTCAGATTGATAAGGTGGATGGCATCGTTTATTGCGCTGGGACTCAAGAAACCTGTATTACAAAGATGCTTACAGAAGAAATCGTTCATAATGTGATGGATACGAATTTTATATCTGTAGCTATGTTGAATGCTGTTCTTTTGTTGAAAAAGAAAATTGCGAAAGGGGCTTCTGTAGTGCTGGTTTCTTCTGCAGCTGCAAGTAAGGTAGCGGAAATTGGGAATGCAGCCTATAGTGCATCCAAAGGGGCCCTATCTGCTTTTGGTCGCGTTTTAGCAGCAGAACTGGCTCCACGTAAAATTCGAGTGAATATAGTCGCTCCGGCAATGGTCAGAACAGCCATTATGGACAAGTTCGATGTGACGAAAGAAGAGTTTGATGCCGATGAAAAGAAATATCCATTGGGCTATGGGGAACCGGAAGATGTGGCTAATACCATTATTTTCCTATTGTCTAACGCGTCAAGATGGATGACTGGAACAGAGCTGATTATTGATGGAGGACTAACGCTACATTAAAAGTTAAGAATGAAGGCATTTATAAAAGCATTATCATATTATCTGCCTGAAAAGGTGGTAACCAACGAGGAATTAGTAAAGGAGTTCCCGGAATGGAGTGTGGAGAAGGTGGCTCAGAAAGTGGGTGTGGATTCCCGCCATTTGGCGGCTGAGGATGAAACAGCAGGTGATATGGCAGAGAAAGCAGCAAGAAATCTTTTTGAGGAATATCATATTGACCCTAGGTCGATTGATTTCCTGATTCTTTGTACGCAGAGTCCAGACTATTTCCTGCCATCAACAGCATGTCTGCTTCAGGATAAACTTGGAATACCTACTTCTGCAGGAGCTTTTGACTATAATCTGGGCTGTTCGGGCTGTGTATATGGAATGGCTATAGCCAAGGGTTTGATAGTGGCAGGAATTGCGAAGAATGTGCTTCTGCTGACAGCAGAGACATATAATAAGTATCTACATCCGTCAGACAAAAGTAATCGTTCAATCTTTGGCGATGGAGCTGCTGCCTGTCTGATCTCTACGGAAGGGTTTGCCGAAATCGGCGAATTCTCACTTGGCACAGATGGCAGTGGTGTCAACAACCTGATTGTAAAAACGGGCGCAGCCCGACAAAAGGAAGCAACAGGCAAATTTGTCGAAGATGAAGAAGGTCATATTTGGTATGATGATTATCTTTATATGAATGGAGGCAACATCTTTAACTTTACACTTGATGCAGTACCTGCTATGATGAAGGATATCTTGGAGAAAAATGGCATGGAAAAAGACCAGATAGACTACTTTGTTTTTCATCAAGCCAATAAGTTTATGTTGAGTACCATCCGCAAAGTTTGTGGCATCCCTAAAGATAAATTTTATAATAACATGGCAACGACTGGTAATACAGTTTCTTCAACCGTTCTTATAGGTTTAAAGAAATGTTTGGATATTGGTACTGTCAATTCTGGTGATAATGTGATGATTTCCGGCTTTGGTGTAGGTTTGAGTTGGGGAGGAACGTTGTTGACATTCAAATAAAAGGAAATTAATGGGACAAAAACCAATATTAACGGTGTTTACACCGACATATAATAGAGCACATACTTTAGGGCGTGGATATGAAGCGCTTAAACGTCAAACGTCGAAAGATTTCTGCTGGCTTATCATTGATGATGGTTCCACTGACAATACACATGAATTGGTAGAAGGATGGATAAAAGAGGGTTTAGTACCCATAGAATACTATTATAAAAAAAATGGTGGAATGCATACTGCTCATAACGAGGCATACCGCCACATTGACTCCGAACTGGCTGTTTGTATAGATTCGGATGACTATATGACTGACGATGGTGTGGAACTGATTATTTCACGATGGAGGAAATTTGGAAAAGAGCGATTTGCAGGAATGATAGGCCTTGATATCTTTGAGGATGGTTATGTCGTCGGTACTTGTTTCCCTAAAGGGCTGACGGAGTGCAAAACATTCGAACTTGCCCCCAAATATGGAGTGGTATGTGATAAGAAGTATGTCTATCGCTCTGATGTTATAAAGAAATATTTGCCTTATCCGGAGATAGAAGGTGAACGGTATGGAACGGTTAATTGGTTGTACCAAGTGATTGACCATGATTATGATATGCTGTGCTCTAATGATAGATATTGCGTCGTGGAATATCAGCCTGACGGTCTGTCTGTAAATATTTTTAACCAAATGAAACAGTCTCCACGAACAAGAGCTATTGAGTGTAACTATCATATGAAGTATCAAGGATATTTTATTGACAGATTTAAGAAGTCCATACAATATGTTGTCTGTGCTATATTGTCGAAAAACAAAAGATTCATCAATGAAGCATCCTCAAAGTTCCTTGTTGTTGCAGCTTTACCATTTGGAATCGGTTACTACTTCTATTTGAAAAAAAAGAAATTGCAGGAAATTGATATTTCCAAAGTGAAACATCCCTATCAGTTTGTGAGTGGGGATGATAATGAATGAGCACCCCAAATGAATATACGTTTATGAAACTGAAGCTTTGTACATTCCATCGACTGGAATGACCTGATGATAGTGCTTGAATTGCCTGTATTCAGGCAACTTACGATGTTAATCTAATATCAATGATACATTTCGTTGTTAAATGCGAGGAGGATTGTGTTCAGAAGAATAGGAGCTGAAGGATCTGTTTTGACAGCTTACAATTAAAAATATATTGTCATGAACTATCTCGACAGAAATGAATTTAACTTTGAGCCCAGCCAGAAAGTGGTGGAGGCTATCAAGAACTTCGATCCTAAGACGTTGTGCTTCTATACCCGCATCTACGACCAGGGTAAGAAGAGT
>JAEEGL016458387.1_pt1 | contig 30756 bp, 28 predicted proteins | sample 9134231 | NCBI WGS metagenome assembly JAEEGL01 (sample SAMN16246548, study PRJNA631951) | gut metagenome | biome: gut microbiome; feature: rumen; material: fiber-attached | host: Bos | place: Iran: Karaj | collected 2018-10 | reverse complement strand
CGCGGACTCCATATCCTTCGCTTCCTCGCAGGCTCGAAAGCTCACTCATTCCGTCGCTCCTCCTCTCCGCAAAAGGTCACGCTCGGCTCGGCTGTTCGGTTGTAAACGCCCTCACGACGCCTCGCTTTCGCTACCAACCTTTTGCGGTTTATTACATCGTGGACTACATCTAAATTTGCTTTGATCAACACCTCATCCGTCACCGTGCCGCTCTGCGCGTCACGGCGCCACCGAGCGAGCTTGCTCGCTGCCACTCAATAGGGGAAGGCATGCGACCGGCTGCGATTGATTCTCCGAAAATGTTCCGCTTGCAGTTTGGCCGGCGGCAATTGCCTTCATACACTGTTTTCATTGCAGATTCAGGTCGAACATCTGCTTCGGTATGCCCGCGGCGAGCTTTTCCCTTGCCGCCGCCTGGCCCTCGACCGCCGCCCGGAGGCTCTCTTCATAGAGGTCGTCGCCGCCCGAAACCATATCGTAGAGGAAGAGCTCGGCGCGCTGGAACGCGAGCAGCGCTTTTTTAGGGTCCGCGTCCGTGCCCTCGCCGGCGAGCAGGCATTCGCCGACTCTTAAGTAGACCGGTCCCGCGGCGCGCGGCGCGAAGGCGTCGGTCATGAGATCGAGGCAGCGCGTGTAGAGCCGGTACGCCTCCTCGGGATCCTTCTCGACGAAATACCCGTTTCGGTACATATCGCCGATCTTGTAGAGCGGAGCCGGGCGGCCTTCGAGGGCGCCGGGGATGAAGCAGCGGAACGCCTTCTCGTAGTCGACCGGCACGTCCCTGCCGTAGTAATAGCAGTAGCCGAGGTTCTCAAGCGCCTGAGCGCTGCCCTGCCGCGCGGCCGCCTCGTAGTATTCGATCGCCTTTTTATAGTCCCTTTCGCAGCCCCGGCCGCAGTAATAGAGGGTGCCGAGATCGTTCAGCGCCGCGCTTTCGCCCTCCGCGGCCGCTTCGAGATACAGCCCCCTGATGAAGCCGAAGAGCGCCTTGGGCATGGGCAGCGCATCGTCGCACTCGACAAGCGCCGAGGCGAGCGCATAGGGCGGCATAGCCTCGATATCGTGGGTGCTCAGGAACTCGTACGCCTCCGGGCAGGCGCTTGGGACCAGTTCGCTTAAAATGTTTTTCCGTTCAGACATTTTCTTATCCTCCTTATATTCCTTACCCTGATTATATGCCCCTTCCCGCAGGATTTCAAGACGCTGCCGGTACAGTTAAGCGTACCGCCCCGTCCTTTCGGGCTCCCCCGCTGCCCGGAAAATAATATATTTTCATTTTATTATAAAGGTACCTTGACAAATGGCCGTCGCGGTATTAATATTAAGGTACCTTAATAGTGAAAGGAGAAATTAACTATGTGTGAATTCAAGAATGAAATGAGAGGCCGCTGCTGCAGGCATGAGTACGGCGACCGCGAGCCCGGCTTCTGCGGCAAAGGCGAACCCATGATGCACAGGCATCACGATCACGGCTGCGGCGGGAGGGGCTTTGACGGCCCGCATTTCCCCCACCGCATGGGACCCCACCGCCCGATGGATGAGGAAGCCTACAACGCGCTGGACGCCGACGCCAAGCTCGGCATCCTTTTCCACCAGACCCACCACATGACCCGCTTCTTCTTCGAGAGCCGCGGCGGTCAGCACAGGGCGCTCGCCATCCTTGCCCGCGAGGGCGACATGACCCAGCGTGAGCTGACCGAAAGGCTCGCGATCCGCCCCGGTTCCGCCAGCGAGCTGATCGGCAAACTGGAGCGCGCGGGCTGGATCACCCGCACCGAGAGCGCCGAGGACCGCCGCACCGCCGACGTGCACCTGACCGAGAGCGGCAGGGAGCAGGCCGAGAACGGCAGGCCCGAGAAGCCCGAGCTCTTCACCGCGCTGAATGACGAAGAGAAGGCGCAGCTCGTCGCCCTGCTTGAAAAGCTGCGCGCGGACTGGCGCGGGAAGCTCTTCGCCGACCGCCCCGAGCGCGGCTGCCGCAGGCATGACTGCCATAGGCCCGACGAGGACTGACGAAAAAGAAAGCCGCATTATGAAAGAGCCGTAACGCGGCGCGCCGCCTCCGGATACTCCGGGGGCGGCCTTTTCTTTTAGCGCATCTTGACGGAAAGGGGCGGAATATGCTATCATCTATAAGGTTTTTCCGTTCCCGACCGGGACCCTTCCCCGCTGGGACCGTTTATGATGAGCTGATAGGAGCTTTGCATGGATATTTTTAACGTGATATCACTCCTGGGCGGACTTGCCATGTTCCTTTACGGCATGCGCCTGATGGGTGACGCGCTGAAGGAGAACTCTTCGGGAACGCTGAAGAAGGCGATGAGCAAGGTCACGAACAACCCGCTCAAGGCGTTCATCCTCGGCATGCTGGTCACGGCGCTCATCCAGTCCTCGACGGCCACGATCGTTATCACGGCGGGCCTCGTCGGCGCGGGCATCCTTTCGCTGCATCAGTCCCTGGGCATCATCGTGGGCGCCAACGTCGGCACCACCGTCACGGGTCAGATCATCCGCCTGCTCGATATCGATTCCTCGGGCTCGACCGTGCTCCGCTTCTTCCAGCCCTCCACCCTCGCCCCCATCGCGCTCATCATCGGCATTGTGCTGATAATGGGCAGCTTCTTCAAGAACGCGCATTCGATAGGCAGGATCGCCATCGGCTTCGGCATACTGTTCTCCGGTCTGCTCAACATGACGGGCGCAGTCAACACGCTTGCGGAGTCCGGCGCGATCAACAGCCTTTTCTCCGGTCTCGGCAGGAGCCCGTTCCTCGGCTACGCGACCGGCGCGGGCGTCGCCTTCATGCTGCAGAGCTCCTCGGCGACGATAGGTATACTTCAGGCGTTTTCATCGACGGGCATGCTGACGTTCAAATCGATCTACACGGTCATCGTCGGCGTCTACCTCGGCGACTGCGTGACCACGGCGATCGTCTGCTCCATCGGTGCAAAGCCCGAACCGCGGCGCGTGGGTCTGGTCAACATCATCTACAACCTCTGCAAATCCGCGCTGTCGCTGATAGGCGTCATGGCCGCGCACAGGCTCGGCCTGCTGGACCGCCTGTGGGACGCGCCGGTTAATTCGAGCATCATCGCCAACACGAATACGATCTTCAACCTCTGCTGCGCGCTCGCGCTGCTGCCGATGCTCGGGTTCTTTGAAAAGCTGACCCTGCGCATCATCAAGGACAAGCCCGCGAAGGAGAGCAAATACAAGCACGTGACCGACGCGCTGAATCCGGTCTTCTTCAACACCCCCGCGCTCGCGCTGCAGAGCTGCTACAATACGCTGCTCACCCTCTTCGGCGCCGCGAGGACGAATCTTGAAAAATCCTTCCGGCTGATCGAGAGCTATGACGCGGACGCCCATAAGGAGATACTCGCCGAGGAGGACGAGATCGACCGCCTGACCGACCGCGTCAGCAACTATATGGTGGCGTTCCTGCCGCATCTTCAGCTCGAGGATCACGTGGCGATACTGAACCAATACTATAAGATCACCTCGGAATTCGAGCGCCTGGGCGACCACGCGGTGAACATCGCCTCCCATGCCGAAACCCTGCAGAAGAACAACACCTCGTTCTCCCACTCCGCCGTTTCGGAGATCGCTGTGCTCGAGAACGCGCTGATGCAGATCCTCGACGAGACCGAGCAGACCTTTGCCAAGCGCGACGTGGACGCCGCGGCGCGCATCGAGCCGCTGGTGCAGGTGGCGGGCGACCTGATCACGACGCTGAGGAAGAATCACCTCAGGCGCATGAGCACGGGCGAATGCAATTCCTATGCCGACACGACCTTTACAGACCTGATGGTGGAGTTCCACCGCATCGCGGACGTCTGCTCCAACGTGGGCGTGGCGACGGTGGTCCGCGTGCATCCCGAGCTTGCCGATCACGAGCATCTCTATTTCGAGCGCCTGCACGCGGGCGGCGACGAGACCTTCAACGCCGCATACGAGCGCGCCTACCAGAGGTATTTCTCCCTGCTGAGGAAGCCCGCGGCCGAAGAAAAGCCGAAGGAGCAGCCCGCGGACAAGGCGGACAAGGCCTCGGACGAGGCCGAAAAGGACGGCGCGCAGGAGCCGAAGGAAGACTGAGAATAGAATACCGCAATATGAAAGGACGGTCCCGAAGGATCGTCCTTTTCGTTATGCCGCTTGTATTTTTCAGCCTTCGACCGGGAACTGCTGGATAAGCCCCATCGCGCGGCGCATGATCAGCACGGCATCGTCGAGCGATACGGTGCCGCTGCCGTTGACGTCGGCCGCCTCCATATCGAGCGCGTCGTCTAAGATCAGCCCCATCGCGCGGCGCATGACGAGCACCGCGTCGGAAAGATCCACGTCGCCGTCGCCGTCGACGTCGCCCCAGAGGATCGGGGGCTCGGGCTCGCCGCTCGTGACCTCGACGTAGTCGACGTTGAGCTGGAACATATCGGACACGTTATAGTGGCGGATCGCCATCTGAACGATCCGGCCGTCGTACTCCGAGATATCGTACTCATACTGCAGGTCGACGCCCCAGGTGTAGTCGTCCGACCCGATCTGGACCCATTCGCCGCCGGCGGGCCTGAGGTAGACGCCGAAGACCTCGTAGGGATAGTCGATATCCTGACCCTGCGCCCAGAAGGTGAACAGGCCGTTCTCGGGCACCTCGAACTCGGGCGTGACCGCCCAGTTGTCGGGATAGAGGGGACCGTAGTCGTTCTCGTAGGAAAGGGACATGATGAAGCCGCCGCCCTCGTGGAAATTGTATTCATCGTACCAGTCGAGCATCCAGGTCCAGTTCCTGCCGTCGCCGTCCTGGTCGACGAAGGTCCAGCCCTGCGCCTCGGGATCGCTTTCGAAATCCCAGATCGGGCCGACGGGCTCGGGCGGGACGGGCGTGGGATCGACGGTGCCGGGATCGACCTCGTATTCCCTGGAATAGATGTAGAAATAGCCGAAGATGCTGTTGCCGTAGGAGCCGACGGCGGTGGTGGAGCCGTTGATCAGGGCGGTCGCGTCATCGGAAATGACGCAGCCCTCGTTCGGATAGATGCGCACGAGGATATTATAGGTCGCAAACTCGTTGTCGAAATACTCGTCCTCGTAGAGCTGGCCGTAATCCTCGTTGAGCTCGTCGGCATACTGCCACATGATCTCGCTGATATAGTAGTTCGCGCCCTCGGGAACGGTGACGTTGTAGTTCGGGTGCTGGCCCCAGAGCGGGGACGAGAAGCCCTCGATCTCGATCAGGTCGATCGTTTCGGGCACGAAGGGGATCCCCTCGATTATCTCGACGTTGTCGACCGCGAAATAGTCGCCCGCAGGGTTGGTGGAATGATCCTTCTTATACTGCCACTCAAGGGTATGCTCGCCGGGCTCGAGGCCGTATTCGAAGCTCTCCCAGGTTTCGTCGTGAGCGCCGTATTTCATCACCATCTCGCCGTCGACGAACAGGCGGCAGGTATCCCAGTCGGTCGCGTCGTAGCCCTCGCCCCTGGCGATAAGGTCGAAGCGGAGCATCATGCCCTCGGCTTCGACGGTGACCTCGGCCGTGATGGTGGAGGTGGAGCTTTCAACGCCCGCGTTGCCGCTCTTTGCATAGACCCTTTCCTCATCCTCCAGGACGATCCAGGGATAGTCCTCGTCGTTGACGAAGTGGATCGCGCCGCCCTCGATATTGAGCGCGGCGTCGAGCTCCTCCTCGGTGGGGGGCTCGGGGGTCGGTTCGGGGGGCACCGGAGTGGGATCGGGCTCGACCGGGATGGTTTCGCCGACCGCAACGTTATCGACCATGAAGCAGTCGCCCGTGGGGTTGACCGAGCTGTCCTTGGTGTAGGACCATTCGAGCACGTGCTCGCCGGGCTCGAGATTTACGGAGAAGGTCTGCCAGCCGGCGTCGTATTCATTGCCCTTGTTGAACTGCTCAGCGCCGTCGATCTTGAAGATGCAGTGGTCGAAGACGTAGCCGTAGTTGCTGCTCTCGCCGCAGGCCATATAATCGAAGGTGAGGCCCGCGCCCTCCTCGCCGACGGTCACGCTGAGCGTCATGACCGAGGTGGACGAGGCTGTGCCGGTGTTGCCGCTGACGCCGATGAACGGGTGTTCCGCGTCATATTCCGCGACCGTTGTCCACGGGTAGGCGCCTTCTGTCACGAAGGTGAGCGTGCCGCCCTCAACGTTGAGCGCGTCGTCGAGATCGGCGTCCCGATTGCCCGCGAGCAGGCCCGTCGGGAGCGCGATAGCGAGAAGCATGACGACGATTATGCCGATGATCCGTTTTGCCATGTTCTTTCCTCCTGATTTCGTTTGATGTGTTCCGTGGTGTGCAAAGCCTTGCTTTGGTATATTTATTATAGCACGAAGGGGATGGAAAAGGAAGTCCGAAAGGCGGGCTTCCCTGCTGTTGCTTCATTAATTCTTATTTCTTTACGGCTTCCTGAAGCGCTTCGGCTATGCCGGCCATATCCTCCGGGGCGAGCTTCATTACCCTGCGGTCGTAGGTCAGGATACCGTTGGTCTCGTCCTCAACGTCCGAGACCTGGGTATAGACCGCGGCGGAGAGCCCCTTTTCGGCGAGCGGAACGACTTCTTCAAGATAGAGCTTACGGAGCGTCGAAACGAAGGCGTCACGGCTTGAAAAGAGCCTGTAGCCGAAGGTCTTCTTGAGATTGAAGCTGTGCTCCGGGAGCTTGAGGACGTAACCGCCGAACTCGGAGACGACCTGCGGGAGCTCGTGCCTTTTGCCGAGGCGCAGCTTTTTGAAATAGATATGAAGGCTGTCGACGTCCGTCTTCTTTTGGTGGAACCAGCCGCTGGTCGAATCGATTATACGGGTGCCGTCGAGCTGCCGGATGCATTCGTATGCGCCGTCCGCGTCGAACTGGCCCCAGCCCTCGTTGAAGATCGTCCAATAGACTATCGAAGGGTGGCGGCGAAGCTCCATGACGGTGCGGTTCATAGAGCTTATGAACTGCTCCTGCGTATTCGGGTCCCCGTATTTTGCGCGCGCTCTGTCGCCGAGCCGCGTAATCCCGAGAGTCGGCAGCAGCGTGTCGCGGAAGAAGCCGTATTTCCCGTTGTTGACCATGTCCTGAAACACGGCCATGCCGAGCTTATCGCAGCAATAATAGAAGAGCTCCGGCTCGACCTTGATATGCTTGCGCAGGGTGTTGAAGCCGAGCGACTTCATTTTCATGATGTCGCGCTCGTACTCCTCCGGCTCGGCGGGCGTCCAGAGGCCGTCCGAAAAATAGCCCTGGTCGAGCAGTCCGTTGAAGAAATACGGCTTGCCGTTGAGCAGCAGGCGCGGCTTGCCGTTGACTTCTCCCACGCCGACCGTGCGGAAGGCGAAATAGCTTTCGACCTCGTCCCCGCCGCTCCTTACGGTAAACTCATAGAGGTTCGGCTCCTCCGGCGACCAGAGACGCGGGCTGTCAATGCCTATCCGGCAGACGCCGTTTTCGATGGGGTAATTCTCACCCTCGCATTCTATCTCGCCGTTTTCGGCCCCGTAAACGTAGATTTTTTGCTCGTTTCCAAATTGGAAGCACTCGATATCGGAGATGTGCTTTTCGGGGACGAGCTCGATCCAGACCGTCTGCCACAACCCGGAGCAGGGCGTGTACCACATTCCGCCGCGCTTTATCTTCTGCTTGCCGTATGGATAGGCGGGGTCGAGGTCGTTCATAAACTCTATCTCGAGCTTGTTCTCGCCCTCGCAGATAAGCTCCGTTATATCTGTGGAAATCGGCTGATACGGCATGCGATGCGCGCCTGCCTCCCGCTCGTTCACGAACACCTCAAAGACGCCCGACACGGCCCCTATATTGAGCAGTATGCGCTTTCCTTTCCAGCCCTCCGGCAGGGCGAAGCGCCGCCTGTAAACGAGCTTTTCGCCATAGCGTATCGGCCCCTCATAGCCCGAGAGCGGGCTTTCGAGCGGGAACGGGACGCGGGCGCGGCCCTTAAAACCGGATTCGGTCTCGATCTCCCAGAAGCCGTTGAGGTTCAGCCATTCCTTCCGCCTTAAATGCGGGCGCGGATATGCGTCCCACGGCACGGCCGAGGGGTCGTTTCTGAGGCGTTCACCGGCCTCGGTATAGAGCGTTTGAAACTCAGCTTTCATGCTTTTTTCTCATTAAGCGATAGAGAAGATACGCCGCCGAAAGCACCGCGAGCACGATCAGCGCAGCAAGGAAGATCGCGTTCGACGGGAGGAATGATTCGGTGCCGTCGGAATTGACGACGGTATCGGCATTTTTGAGCACGGCCGCGCCGATCGCCGGGCCGACCACGCCGGGCACGAGCACCTGCGCGATTATCCTGAGGCCCTGGAAGCGCCCCGCCATGCTCTCGGGCGTTTCGTTGCGGATCTTCGCGCCGAAGACCGCCATGCCGGTGAGGTACCCGCTCATCATGAGCAGGGAACCGATGAAGACCGGTGCCTTCATTTTTAGGCCTTCGGCCTTGATAAGACCAGGGAACACGAACAGCAGCACGTAGCCCGCCGCGAGCATGATAATGGACGGAAGCAGCGCCTTCTCCGCGCCGATCCGGTCGATGACCCGGCCGTAGAGCGCGGTGACGGCCGCGGCGAGGATGATCGCCGGGGCCATGATCAGCACGTAATCCGCCATGCCGAGCGTCTTTTCATAATAGATTATAAGATAGGGCATGAAGACCTGGATCGATATGCCGAAGATGATGAAGCCGAGGAGCGTCAGATACAGCTCCCGGTGCTTTTTGATGACCGAGGGACGGAAGCCGTAGAGGATGGTGGCGAAGTAGCCGAGCTCGTCGCGCTGCACCGCGGGGACCTCGTCCACGATGAAGAAGCCGAGGACGCCGATAAGCAGCACCGCGGCGCCGATGACGATATAGATGACCGTCCAGCTCCCGGCCTTATCGAGATCGAAGCCCATGAACCCGCCAAAGACCACGAGGATGGCGATGAGCGGCATCATCGAGTTTATGCCCTCCGCCCTGCCGCGGTTGGTCCGGTCGGTCATGTCGGTCAGCCAGGCGTTGTAGGCCGCGTCGTTCGCGGAGGAGCCGAAGAACGTCATCACGCAGTCGAGGATGATGACGACCGTGACGCCGATCGCGGCGGCGTTCGCGGCCTGACCGAATACGGACGAGATGATATCTAGCCGCACGAAGGCGAACGCGAGGATCGACACGCCCCAGAGGATGTAGCCGATGCACATGAAGGGCTTGCGGCGGCCGAGCCGGTCGGAGAGCGCGCCGATGAAGATGGTGGTCAGCGTCGCCGCAACGGCGCTCGCCTCGACCATCAGCGAGATGTCCCGGGCCGAGGCGTTGAACATCTTGTAGATGAAGACGTTGAAATACATGTTTTCAACGACCCATGCCACCTGCCCCACAAGGGAGAAGATCACAAGCGCGATAAAGAACTTTTTGTTTTTCATACCGTTCCCTTTTCTTTCACTTGGATTTGTTTTAACTAATATATTTTAGCATATCGGAGCTCCCGCGTCAATGCCCGGCGCGCTCCGTTTTTCTCTTATAAAGAGATTTAAATTGAGTTTTTCTCCGTTTTATGGTATAATAAAGGTAGAGGCAACTCTCATCTCCCGCCTGTCCGGCGCTCACGCATTTCCGGCGCCGAAGGATCGGCGGCACATCATTTCAAGGAGGATCTTTTCCGTATGTATTCCAATGCTTTTTTCTTTTGCTTTAACCGCAGGCTCCTGCCTGCGGCGAGGGGAGGCGGCGCGGTTGAGTGAGCTGATAAGCATAAGCACCATCACCGGCATCTTCGCCTCGGTCATGAGCTGGTTCTTCTGGCTCATCCTCGTCTTCTTCGCAGCCATGCTGCTCGACTACGTCTTCGGCACGCTCGCGGCCCGGAAGCGCGGCGAATGGAGCTCCACCCGCGCCCGCGAGGGGCTCTACCACAAACTCGGCATAGCCGGGGCGCTGATACTCTCGGTGCTGATAGATATAGTGGTCGGGCTCGCGGCGGATACCGTGATCCGCCTGCCGATGCAGTTCCGCGGGCTGTTCTCGCCGCTCTGCGCCGTTTGGTTCATCATAACCGAGTTCGGCTCCGTCTGCGAAAACCTTGTAAAGCTCGGCGTGACCCTGCCCGCGTTCCTGCTGCGCTTGATCGGCGCCATCCGGGAGGGAACGGAGAAGCAGGGCGAGGCGCTCACGGGCACGGCGAAGGAGGGCGAGAAGTTCCCCGACAAGCCCATAAAGGAGCGCGATCAGGCCGATCGGTAAATATATTTCGCGTCCGGGTATCATATGGTACCCGGACCGCGTAAAACGGTGTTGACAAACCCGCTCCACGATGTTATCATATGATACAGTCAATGCGGCGAGGCGGAGAGGGGGTGCGGAACTTGCCGATCTCAAAGGGCGATAAGGCGGCGGCCAAGCGGGTGCTTCAGGGCGCGCGCACGGCGATAGAGAACCGTAACTACGGTTTTGCGAGAGCGAGGAAGAACATCCGCACGCTCGAATACTTCGGCTGGATCGACCGGGATATGCTCGAGATCATCTCGAGCCTCTCCTATTCCGATTATTACCAGGGCCCCCTGCACGACAGGAACATTGCGTCGAGCCCGGATCTGTGGGTATTCTTCGCGAATCGCGCAAGCGTCCGCATCTACATCAAGTTTTCGCTTGACTACGGCGTTGAGGACCCGCCCCGTATCTTCATCCAAAGCTTCCACGTTTCGGACGAGGATATGGCGCGGCTCGAAGAGGGCGAAGCCTTCTGACGCGGCGCCGGTTTTGAGGCAGGATAAGAGCCGAAACAGAATAAAGTAATTATAAACGCGCAGAGAGAGAACAATAAATGCATGGCGTCGCCATGCCCCTGCGGCGGAATATCACGGTCCTATAAGGACTCAGGAAAGAAAGAAAAAAGAATATGAAAACCTATTGTGACTACTGCAGAAAAGAAGTCGGGTACAGGATCGAGAAGAGAGCGGCGAAGCATAAGGTCCGCGGCGAAGTGTTTGAACTGACGGACGACGTATGCATCTGCGAGGAATGCGGCGAGGAGCTGTGGGTGAGCGAGGTGGATAACGCCAATCTTATCCGCGCATACGACGCATACAGGGAGGCGCATAATCTGCTCAAGCCCGCCGAGATCAGGGCGATCCGCGAAAAGTACGGCCTTAGCCAGGTCGCCTTCGCAAGGCTGCTCGGCTTCGGCGACAAGACCGTGGCCCGCTACGAGAGCGGCAGCATCCAGGACGAGGCGCCGAATACGCTCATGCGCCTTATGGACGACAGCTACTGCTTCGAGAAGCTTTTCATGCAGAATAAAGACGTGCTGACCGAGTTCGAGCAGGTACGCGTCAGGAACGCGCTGCGCGCGCTCGACTACGTCAGCTTCAGCGGCCAGAGCTACCGGTTCAGGCGGAACGGCAGCGTGGGCAGCATCATAAAGATATCGACCTATTCCAGCGAAACGGACGGCCAGGAGGTAGTTGCGTCATGAAACCCATCCCCAGCAATTTTATGCAGTTTCTCGATTACAGCGTGGTCAGAGCCGAATACGTTTCCAACGACGATCAGGTCGGTTCCGACCGCACGCTCGAGCTCAAGCCCGCCTTCACCCGCAGGATCACCAAGCACAGCGACAACGAGTATTCGATGCTTATCGGCATCATGCTCGGCAGCAAGGGCGAGGAGGAGAGCTTCCCCTTCTATCTCCGCCTCGAGATCGAGGGCCGCTTCCTCGTGGGCGATACGGAGCACGCGGAGATACTGATGAACCGAAACGCCTCGGCGATCCTCTTCCCGTATCTGCGCTCGACGCTCACGATGATGACCGCCTGCGTCAACATCACACCGATAATCCTGCCGACCTTCAATTTCGCGGCGATGCTCGACCGCGAGGAGAAGCTTCAAAAAGGCGAGTCCATACCCGCAGAAGAGGAGACCGACTATCCTCACGGCGGCGGTGAGGGCGAGGACGGCGCGGAGATCGTGACCGTGTCCTCCGACGTGCAGTAAGGATCAGACAAAAGCGCGGGGACCGATCCCACATGGGACCGGTCCCCTTTTTCAGCCCCCGACCGGGGATCAGCTGCAGCCGCAGCCGCAGCCGTTGTTGTTGGCGCTGCCGCAGCCGCCCTCGCAGCCGCAGCCGCCGAAGCCGTTGCCGAAGAGGATGATCAGGATGATGATCCAGTACCAGTTGCTGCCGCCGAAACCGCAGCCGCAGCCGTCGTCGCAGCCGCAGCCGAAGCCGCCGCCGTTGCCGATGATGAGCAGGATGATGATCCACCACCAGTTATTGTTGTTGAAACAGTTGCCGCACATATAAAGGCCTCCTTTTTTCGGGCTGCAACGCCCGTTTGCTTTATAATACGCGGGATGCGCCGAATAGGTGCAGGCAGGACATAAGCGCCTTGCCGCCCGATCCGGCCGGGGGGGCTTGCCAAGCGCGGCGAACTGTGGTATAATCAATCTGCTTCGGGGCAGGGTGAGATCCCCTACCGGCAGTTATAGTCTGCGAGCATCGGAGAGATCCGATACCGAACCGGTGAGATCCCGGTACCGACGGTCATAGTCCGGAAGGGAGAAGCGGAACAGTTGGTCAGGCATGCGCAGGCCGCCTTGGTTGCTCCGCTTTACGGAGCAAATTTCCAAGGAGGTTTTTATTTTACAATGGAAAACAAACACACTGGCGCGCCCGCCCAGGCGCGCTCGACCGCGGACAAGCTCGTTAAACTCGCGCTGCTCGCCGCGATCTCGGTCATCCTCGCGCTGCTGATCCACTTCCCCATCCTTCCGCAGCTTTCGTTCCTTGAGTACGACATGGCGGACGTGCCGATCCTCATCGGCACCTTCCTCTACGGCCCGTTCTGGGGCCTGCTGCTTACCCTCGTGGTCAGCGTCATCCAGGGCGTGACGGTCTCCGCCTCGAGCGGGATCATCGGCATCGTCATGCACTTTATCGCCACGGGCGGCTTCGTGCTGGTCGCCGGCCTCATCTACCGCGGCAAGCGGCGCACGCTGAAATACGCGATCATCGCCCTTATCGCCGGCGCGCTGACGATGGTCGCGCTGATGGTGCCGCTCAACTATTTCATCTCCCCGATGTTCATCCAGTCGCCCGAATTCCCCTATAAGGCGGCCCAGTCGACCATCTGGAGCATGATGTGGCTCTTCGTGGCGTTCAACGCGATAAAGGCCTTCGGCAACGCGCTGATAACCTTCCTGCTCTACAAGGCGGTGGGCAGGGTGCTCAAGCTCCAGTTCGTGCACCCGTCGTCCGAGAAGAAAAAGGCCTGATAACGGCTGAATAATCCAAGTATCAGAAAGCTCCCGTCCGCGGAAATGCGCGCCGCAGACGGGAGCTGTTTTATATGCAGTTTTTTCTTATCAGGCCCGGGGCGCTATCTTTACCGAAACGCGGCAGACATGCAAGCCGTTTGCGAAGAAGATCAGGTCGTAATCCCCCATCTCCGCGTCCTCGGGCACCGCGGCGCTGAAGAGCAGGCCGTCCTCGCCGGGCGCAGCGATATCGGCAACGAAGAGCGCTTCCCTTTCAAAGTCCGCGGGCTTCCAGTCGTAATACTCCGCCGCGCTGCGGTGCGCGACCAGCACGGCCTTTACGCGGCCCTCGGCGGCTTCGGAGATGCTGCCGTCAAAATAGGCGGTGATAGTCTCCCCCGGCTCGAAATGCTCGCGGATGCCGTCCGCGGCCTTCTCCCTGCCGTTGTCCTCCGCGCTCCTGTCGCCGTCCAGCCTCAGAGCGTTTATCACAAAGCTGTCGCTCGGGTTGAGGCGCTGCAGCCTGCCGTGCGCGACGATGCTCGGGTCCTTCGCGGCGTACCCGTCGCTCTCGTTCTGCGGGCGTTTGGTGGAGGCCGGAGTATTCGGCTGCGGCGTGTGCAGGGCGTTCGTATCGGAGGGCGAAGTGCCGTTCTGCCTTCCCGCGCAGGCGGCAAGGCCCGCGATGAGCAGCACGGCCAGTATTATCAAAACGGCTCTTTTCATAGCGTTACCTCTTTCTTTGTTCGATGTTCGGCGGAGGCTTCCGCCAAACGGCGTACCGCGTATGCATTTTAGCATATGCGGCCTTAAAAAGCAAACGGTTTCGGGGCGTGGAGCCCTCCTCCGGCCGGTATGCCGCGATTTTTCTTTTATCCGCGGCGATTTCTGTTGCGCTCGGGGATAATCTATGATATAATCCCACAAAAGGAGGTGTTGAGAGTGAGTATCCTTTCAAAACTCATCAAAAAGATCGTGACCGAGGTCGAGCAGAAGACCGAGCAGTTCATCGAGAATATCGGTCAGGAGCAGAAGCCGAGCCCCGGCGATACGACCGGCTGCGCGAATACCGGCGGCCAGCTCTACGGCACGCATAATCCGCCCCCGGTGTACGACGCGCCCGAATCCGGGTTCTCCTGGGGCCCCGAGATGCCCGCCGAGGAGAATCAGTACAATTTCCCCGGCACCTACGTGGAGTATTTCGAGAAGGTCTTTACCGAGAGCTTCCCGGAGTATTCGATCCGTCATGAACCCGCCTACAACGGCAGGGCGACGAACTTCTATTTCACGAAGAACGACGACCTTGCGCTCGTGGTGGAGCTGCTTTCGGAGAAGAGCCACGTTGTGGTCCTCCGCAAGCGCTGCAGGGCCAACGGCACCCCGTACCTGCGCTTCTACTACGACCACGACAGCTGGTGGAACACCAAAGCCTACGTGCTCGACCGCACCGAAAGGGCGCTCGGCATAAGGGCCTGAACACGCTGAAAAACAGAAAGAGAACGCTATTTGCGCCTGCGGTGGGTCCGGCACGGCTTTAGTTTGATGCGGGGTCAGATCCCGCATCGCGGCTTCGCAGGCAGCCGGCCGTGTACGATCCGGTCTTGCACAATAATTTATTGTGCCTTTAAGGATTTCTCTTTCTGTTTTTCTTTTGCCTTAGCCATGGGACTTATTCTTCAGCTTCAGGACGAGGCCGTCTGGAAGCGCTTTTACGAATACAGGAAGGCACGCCATCTCCCGAAAGCCGAGGCGCGGGAGCTGCTTTCGTTTATGGAGGAGAAGCGGTATCTGCCCGTCGTCGAAAGGATGCTGAGCGGGGAGCGCTTTCCCCTGCCCCGCCGCGCGGTCATCAGCAAGCAGGGCTCCTCGAAAAAGCGCGTGGTCTACACCTACCCGCCCGACGAGAACCGCGTGCTCAAGCTCCTTACCTACCTGATGCTGAGAAAGTACGACTCTCTCTATGCCCCCGGGCTCTATTCCTTCCGCCCCGGGCGCAGCGCGAAGGACGCCGTCCTGCGGCTGACGAAGAAAAGGGATATCGCCTCCATGTATTCCTACAAGGCGGATATCAGCAATTATTTCAATTCGGTCGATATCCCCCTGCTGCTGCCGATGATGGATGAAGCGCTCTCGGGCGATCCCGGGCTCTGCGGCTTCCTTTCAGCGCTGCTCCGCGAGCCGAACGTGCTCGAGAGCGGAAAGGAGCTGACCGAGCAGAAGGGCATCATGGCGGGCACGCCGATCGCCGCGTTCCTGGCGAACCTGTTTTTAAAGGAGCTGGACGCGCATTTTGCCGCGCTCTCCCTCCCCTACTGCCGGTATTCGGACGATATCATAGTGTTCGCGCCGACCCGGGAGGAGCTTGAAACACAGATCCTTTTTATAAAGCGGTTCCTCGCCGAGAAGAAGCTTGCGATAAATCCCGATAAGGAATACCGCACCGTCCCGGGCGAAAAATGGACCTTCCTCGGGTTCTCGTTTGAAAACGGCGCCGTGGACATTGCGCCCGCGTCGGTGATGAAGCTGAAAAAGAAGATGCGCAGGAAGGCCCGCGCGCTCTCCCGCTGGAGGGATAAGAAGGGCGTCAGCGGCGAGAGGGCGGCGAAGGCGTTTATAAAGGCGCTGAACCGCAAGCTCTACGAATACACCGACGAGAACGACCTGACCTGGGCGCGGTGGTTCTTCCCCGTCATCTCGACCGTCGGGAGCCTCCGCGAGCTGGACCGCTACGCCGAGGACTGCGTGCGCTTCATAGCCAGCGGCACGCGCACGAAGAAGCGCTACGACTTCCGCTATTCCGATATAAAGGCCCTGGGGTACCGCAGCCTTGTGCACGAATACTACCGGGAGCTGACCGAAGCGGAAAAGCACGGGGCCGAAAAAGACGAAGGAGCGGTGTGACCGCTCCTTTTTGCTTTACGATGCTTTATTTTTCAAGCCGGTAATAGAAGAACCCCTCGTCCTCGCCGATCCTTTTAAAGCCGACCTTTTCGAGCACGTGCGCGCTGCGCGCGTTTTTCTTTACCGTATCGGCGTTGACGGCGCATAGGCCGAGCGAATAGAAGGCGTAATCTACGGCAAGGCGTTCCGCCTCCGTCCCGTAGCCGCGGCCCTTCAGCCCGTCGTGCTTCATATGGATGCTGAGGGTGCATTCGCCTTTTTCACGGTCGATGCGCTTGAGCTGCACCTCGCCTATCGGCTCGCCCGCAAGCATGATCGCGAGCAGCACGCGCGAGGAGACCTGCTTCGAATCGAAATAGCGGTCGACCGCGGCCTCGTCGTAGACGTACGGGCGAAAGAGGCTTATATCGGCATAGATCGCGGGATCGTTCTGCCAGCCCCGAAACAGCGCATGGCAGAGCTCGCGGGTCATCAGTTCAAGGGTGATCTCCATAAAAACCTCTCAGACGAGCTGCCCGGGCAGGCGCAGCTTCTCCTTCGGCGGGAAGGTGGAATCGAATTCCTCGAAGGCCTCTTTTTCGAGCTCGGCGCAGTAATAGCCCTCGGGCGGACCGTATTCGCCGGTGACGCCGCGAAGATACCCCGGGATCAGCTCGCGGCAGAGGAAGAAGGAATCATCCGCCCCCTCGGGCAGGCCGTGGTAGCGGAGGCCGAATTCGCGGGCATAGGTGAAGCCGCTCTTGCCGTAGAAGCCGATATTGCCCTCGAAGCAGAGCGCGCCGCAGCCGAGCGCCGCCGCCCTTTCAAGCGAAGCATCGAGCAGCAGCTTGCCGTAGCCCCTGCGCTTTAGCTCGGGCAAAATGCAGATCGGCCCCATCGTCATGATCGGGAGCTCCCCGCCGCCGTCCGCCCTTATGACGGCGCGCATGAACATATTCTGGCCGATCAGGACGCCGTCCTTCTCCATGACCAGATCGAGCTCGGGCACGAACGCCGGATCGTCCCTGAGACGGTGGATGACGTAGTGCTCCAGGCAGCCCGGGCGATAGACGTTCCAGAACGATTCGCGGATCAGCTCCTCGACCGCGCGGTGATCCCGCTCGGTCTCATTGCGGATAACGACGCCGCTTTTATCCATTTTGTTGCTCTCCTTTGTGCTGTGTTCCTTTTCCGGCCGCTTTAAGCGGCCCATAACATGATAGCACGCCCGGGGCGCGATGGCAAGAGGAACACGAGTTTTCCCTGCGCGGCGGAGTTGAACCCCATCGCCGCGCGTGGTACAATAGGGCTATAAAGAGCGAAAGGAACGAAAAGGATGATAAAGGTCAGCAAAATAAATATCCCGCAGCTCCCGACCGAGAAGCCGAGGAGGCTGTACGTGTATCTCCCCCGCGGCTACGAGGCGGGCGACAGGCGCTATCCTGTGCTCTATATGTTCGACGGGCACAACGTCTTCTACGACAGCCACGCGACCTACGGCCGGAGCTGGGGCATGAAGCGCTACCTTGAAAAGACCGGGCTGCAGCTCATCCTCGCTGCGGTCGAATGCAATCCCGAGGGGACGCGAAGGCTGAACGAATACGCGCCCTGGGATTTCACGGCGACGGGCCTTGGCAGGATGGAGGGCCTCGGGAAGGTCACGATGGACTGGCTGACCGGCGAGCTCAAGCCCATGATCGACGCCGAATACCGCACCCTGCCGGACAGGGAGCATACCATGATCGCGGGCAGCTCCTTCGGCGGGCTGATCACGCTCTACGCCGCGGTGGAATACAACGCCTTCTTCTCGCGCGCCGCCGCGCTCTCGCCCAGCCTTTGGGTCAGACCCGGAATCATGAACGAAATGATCAAGGGCAGCCGCCTTGCCTCGCCGACGAGGGTCTATATGGACCTGGGCAGCGCGGAGGTCGGGAAGCATGTGGAGGCCTACCGCTCCATGTTCAACACCGCGAAGCTGCTTTCGCTCTCCGGGGCGGACGTCGCCGCGCGGATAGTGCCCGGCGCCGAGCATAACGAGGCGGCCTGGGAGAAGCGGATACCGGTGTTCTTCGACTATTTGAAGTTCGATGAAGAATAAGCCTTTTTGCGACAAATAAAACGAAACCTCCTCTGCTTAAGCGAAGGAGGTTTTTTGTTTTTGAGATGTTCGGTCAGCGCTTCTTATAGAGCACCAGCTCGGGGTCCGCGCCGTTCTCACCGTAGGTCGAGACGAGTATGAAATCCATGTTCGCGAGCACGCCGAAGCAGCGGTCCCCGCCGAATTCGGGCTCGAGCTGGGTGCCGAGGTAGGTCGTGCCGTCGTCCAGGAACTTGACGTTCATGCCGCTCGGCAGCCTGTACGCGAGGTTGACGTAGGCGCCGACGAGGGCGTTGAGCCGCGTGACCTCGGGCATGCCCTCGATCCGGAGCTCGTTTATCTCCTTTATCAGCTGCTGCTTGAACTCCTCGAACTGCCCGCCGTCGCCGAGCTCGCCGTATCGCTTCCAGTAATCGAGATGCGGGAGCGTCTGCTTGAGGTATGCGCGGGCCTGCTCCTCTGTAAAGCTTTCGCTGACCATATGCGTCACGCAGACGTCGATCAGGTCGTCCATATCGCTGTAAGTATAGGTACCGTCGGCATAGCACCACTTGCAGTAGTCCTCGTTGAGCGAGCCGTCCTTGTTGTGCCCGATGATCTCGTCGTCAAGCGGCATGCCGCAGCACTGGCAGACGAGCTTCTGCGGCGAGCCGAGCAGGGTGTTTATCGAGACCTTGAAGAGGTTCGAGAGAAGCTTGAGCGTTTCGGTATTCGGGACGGTCTCGCCGTTCTCCCAGCGCGACACCGCCTGACGGGTCACGAAGAGCTTTTCGGCCAGCTCATCCTGCGAAAGGCCGTGCTTGGTCCTGAGATCGTAGATCACTTCCTTGGTGTTCATAAGATTACCTCCCTGAGTTTTATGTGCCTATGATAGCACCGATGGGGACCTAAAGCAAGCAACCCGCTGTTGCGCTTTTGCAGGAAAAACGCGGCCTCACAGCCGGGAACGGACAACAATGCAGGCCGTTCCCGCCGCGGCGAGGACGGCGCCGGTCACCGTAAAAACGACCATCCTGCGGTGCAGTCTTTGATAGAGCTCGTTTGATCCGTCCAGCGTGTGATAAAAGCCGAACCGGCTGAGCAGCGCGAAGAGCAGACACAGTATGCCGGCGGCGATAAGGATGATCCCGATGATCAGCAGCAGCTTTTTCATGCTTTTCCTCCCGGTCGGCGTTCCTTACCGCTGCTCCGGGCATCGGCCCAGCATTTCCACGGCTTCCTCGAGCGATACGGCGTCGACCAGTTCCTCCCAAACGTCCTCATTATAATAGCGGACCGTGGTCTCGGCGGTCATATAGTCGTTGTCAAAGGTGGAGTTCGTCCCCTGCGGAACGATCACCTCAAAGCCTCTTTCAAAAGCGGATTTAACGGTGGCGTCGATGCAGTAATTCGTTTGCAGACCGATTATCATCAGCCTTTTATCCTCCTGCCGCTTCAGGTAGGCTTTGAGCTCTTTATTGCCAAAGCAGCTGTTGATGGTCTTGACGAATACCTTTTCGCCCGGTTCCGGACGGAGCCGATCGATGATCTCAAAGCCTTCGTCGCCGGCCGTCAGCCCGGTGCCGGGTCCCGCATCGTGCTGCACGAAGATGACCTCCACGCGGTTCTTCCGTGCGGCTTCAACGAGTCGGACGGTGCTGTCAACGAATGTCTCGTAAGCAAAGAGCTCCTCATCCACAAGGGCTTTCTGCATATCGATGACCAACAGGATCATATTCTGTTTCCTCCTAAGTTTAGATCGGCAGATGCTGCCGCCGTTTCACGATGCCGATCCGGCCCCGCAGTATCCCGCGACCCGGTCCGGTGGGACGATTATACCATTTTTTGCCCGCAAAAACAACGGGAAGAGGCTGCTTTCCGCAATTCGCTTGCATCCAAAGCAGCCTCCCGGTTATTGTACCAATGCTCATACAGACCTCTTCGGGGAGTCCCTGCCGTCCGTATTCTATGTATTCTACGGTTTCTTTACCAGATACAGGATATCGGTATCCTCAAACACGACTTTCCCGCCGTTTTCGGCATAGAGCCAGGTGCCGTTAAAGGCGCCCTTCTCATGCGTATCGCGCACAAGGTTTTCTATCAAAGCCTGCTTATTCATACCGATATCTCCTTTAGGGATCCTGTCCCGACAATATAGCACATTAAGCCGATGAAAGCAATAAAACCCCTTCTGCCCGGCGGACAAAAGGGGGTTTCGCTGATGTGAAAAAGCGCCGAAACGGTGAGCGCTTCAGCGCTCAGCGATCAGGATTCTCGTCGTTCTGCGGAAAACACCTGAAGAAGTTCATATTATTATCCGGGTCGTAAAAGCTCATGTTCACGGCGCCCCAGGGCCTTCTTTTCGGCGCTTCAATGATACGCGCGCCTAAAGAAAGCAGCTTTTGATATTCTTTATCCATGTCCTCCACAGTGAAAGCCGGGGTGACGTTCTGATTCCGGTTGTTTTTAGCCGTCCCGTCGTTATAGATCGTCAGCGCGGTCCCCTCGGTGAGGATGAGCTGATGCGTCTCGCCGCTGCTGTTGTTCTCCGTTTCAAGCAATCGTTTATAGAAGTCGGCGAGCCGCCGGACGTCGTCTGTCAATAAGCACACTTCGTCGATCCTCTTAATACCCTCCCATAACCGCGATCCGGTGAGTTGACTATACCATAATCGGGCGTTTCGGGCAATGAAGAGACCTTGCCGCGATTTCTTGCTCAACGATCATACTCCGTTTGCCGGACCTGACGCTCGTGCCGGCAGCGGGGGTGCTTATTCCTTCTCCTTGACGGCTTCGACGATATCCCAATGCTTGAGCGCGTTCATTGCAAGGATATGGCTGATCACGATATAGGCGAATACGATCAGCACAGTCAGCAGATATTCCTTCGGACCGTTCGCGAAGACGTACTCACGCCCCTCGGTGCTTACCTTTTGAAGCGCTGTACGCGCAACGACGACGCCGAGCGGGAAACCCACAAGGCAGGAGCAGACGAACTGCAGCAGGGACTGGACGAACCAACTCCCGGAGATCGAGCTGCGCTGGAAGCCGAGCGTCCGCAGCACGCAAAGCTCCTTCTTCCTTTCGAGCAGATTGGTCTGAGTGGTGTTGTAAACGATCGTAAGGCCGATCAGTATCGCAAAGGCGATGATGATCATCGCGGAAAGATCGTAGGTGCGGAAGACCTTCGCGTTGCCTTCATAGGACAGATGCGTGAATACGGAATACAGGTAATCCTCGGTCGAGGTCAGCTTTTCGAGCAGCTTCTGCTCATCGGCTTCATCGACATTGATTATCAGGCAGCCAAGGCTTGCTTCCTTCAATCGGCTGCAGGTCTCGGAGGAAATGTACTGGAAGCGGCTGACGGACTGCTCGGAGATCGATTCGACGCGCAGCTCCTCTCCGTCGACGAGCACCGTATCGCCCTGACGGACGCCGAGCTGCTCCGCAAGATGCCGTTCGATAATGATACCGTCCGTCGGGAGCGGGAGCGGCTCGGAGCCGGGTCCGTAGACGCTGATCAGCTCGGTCCCGGGCTCGAGCGCGTTGATGACGGCGGGAGCGATCCGGCCGTTATACTCGATATCGCGCTCGTAGTACTCGAGCATCTGCACCTGAGAAACGAACGGGAGCGCTTCGAGCTCCTCGCGCACCTCATCGCCGGGCTGACCGTTGAAGAAGACCTGGCAGTCGTAATGGATGCGCTCATCGTAAAGCTCGGTCAGGATGCGGTTTTTCGAGGTCACGAAGGAGAACGATGAGAAGATCATCATGACTGAAGCGGCGACGCAGACCACGGAGAACAGGAAGCGGCCCTTGTTTCGCAGCATCGAGCTGACGGAAAACTTCACCATCGGCTTTGATTTTTTGGTCAGCGCTGCAAGGAGCCTCGGGACCTTCGCGGTCTGCGGGGCGGGGCGGGTCATCGCCTCGGAGGGCGAGATCTTGGAGATCAGCGTCGTTCCGATCAGCGTCGCGGCTTGACCGACGACGATCGTCAGCACGGCGGAAAGAGCAACGGATTTCGGATCGAGAAGGAACTGGAAGGAGCGCAGCGGGAAGAAATCCCTGAAATATCCGCAAACGTAGCGCATCACGGCATAGCCTATGCCGACGCCGATAACGATCGAAAGCAGTGAAACGATCAGATCGACTCCGCAGTAAAGCAGGCGGATCTCTCCCTTTTCAAAGCCGAGCGCACGCAGTATGCCGATCTCGCGGCGGCATTGGCGGATGATCAGCGACATGAACAGGAAAACGACTATAAGAACGACGATAAAGAATATCATCGGCATGAAGGTGGACATGGTCTCGATCGGAGCCATATTCACCTCGATGCGCTTCTTAACGCCCGAATTCTCGTAAACGAAGCTCTTTTTAATGGTGACGTCGTCCCCGAGCGCCTTTTCGGCGGCGCTGAGCAGGGCGTGCTGATCGAGCGAGGGATCGAAATACAGCATGAACTGATTCGCAAGCGATTCGTAGCCCTCGCTTTCGTCAAGCTCCGCATACGCTTTTCGGAGCTCCTCGTGGAGATCGGCGAATTCGCTCATTGCATCCGCAAGACTGCTGTCATACTCGTTCTTGCCCCGCTCGTATTCCGTGACGGCGTCGTCGAACTGCTGCTCCGCTTCGGCGAGCTGACGGTTGATCTCGGCCACGGCCGCCTCGATATCGCTGACGCCAGAATCGACCTGTGCTATGCCGTCGCGGCACTGCGCGATCGCGCCGGGAATGGAAGCAAGCCCTGAATTGATCTCGGCAAGCTGAGAACGGAGCTCCGCAAGCTTTTGGTCGATCTCGTTCTCATGCACGCCCTGCTGTTCAAGCGCGGAAACGATCTCGGCCCGCTGGCGTTCAAGCTCCGCGATGGAGCTTTCAAGCCTTGATTTCGTAGTATTGTAGGCGTAGATAAGCTGGCCGACCGTGGTGATCTGCTGACCGGTAGCCGCTTCAAGCTCCGAAACGAGGCGGCTGAGCTGACTTATGCGGTCGTTGATCTCCCTTATGGTGAGATCGCCCCCGTAGATGCTCATAAGCATGATCGCTTCTTCCACGCGGTTGTCGCGGATCTGATTATGAAGGTAGGTTACGTTGTTCAGAGCGTTGTTGTATGCATCGACGATATCCCCGCCGTTTTCGAGCGTATCGTCGTATCGATTTATGACTTCGACAAGGTGCGGGTATTCAGGCTCCTGACTGATATCCTCCCCCAGCATCGCGCGATCGATCAAATAGAGCACCGGCTCGGAATTGAGATAGATATAGTCCTCCTCCACGGTGACGATGAAGGCGTCAAGATCTGCCGCGACGCTGCTCAAGGGCATGTTTTCATCATACTCAAAGCCGTATTGGGCCGCAAGCTGAAGGAAACCCATAAGCCGCTGATGCGCTTCGAAGATCGCCGAAAGCGGAGTGTTCGTGGGCAGATCGCGCAGCAGGTCGATCCCGGCGACGACGTCGGGCGCGGTCAGCTCCTGATAGGAGGCGTTCAGCTCCGCAAGCTGCCTGTCGATCTGCGCAAGCGCGGAGCGCGCCTGCTCGAGTCTTTCTATCCCCTGGGTGACCTGCGGCTTCGCGGCGGTGAGCTGGGCCTGAGTGCGTTCAAGCTCGCTTATGCTTTGAACGAGCTCTCTGCGGGTGTTCAAAAGCTGTTTTTTTGCATCCGCCAGCTCCTTCTTCCGGGCCTCGGCTTCGGAACGGGCCTGAACGAGGTTTGCTTCGTTCTCTTCGAGCATCGCTTTTATGTCGTCAAGCTGCTGCTTCGCATCCTCAAAGCTCTGATTGGCGTTCTGCTCCGCCTCGGCCAGCTCCGAATCCCGTTCTTCAAGCTCTTCACGCGCCGCTTCGCGCTCCTTCTCGGTCTCCTTCTCAAGAAGCTCCACCGAAAAATACGCAAAACCGAAATCCGGATTGACTCCCCAGGAATCATCCGTTACCTGCACGCTCAGCGTTTCCGGCGCCGTCACCGTTGCTTCGACGAGATAGCTCCTGTATTCGTCGCCGATCTTGAAAAGCACCTCGTCTCCTGCCTTGATCCCGTTGTCCTCCGCGAAATTGTACTCGAGCATCACGCACTCGCGTTCGCCGCAGTCCCCAGAGCTCCAGATATGGAATTTTTCGATATCGTCCTCCGAACACGAAAACACGCGGACGGAGAGATACCTGCCGCTCGGATCTATCATGATCGTGTCGCTGCAGGCCCTTGAATACGCGGCGGTAACGCCTTCGATCTGCTTTACGGCGTCAAGGCGGTTCCTGTTGATGATATCGGTGGTGATGATCGCGGAGGGATAGCGGTCGTCGCGCACGTAGTCGTTCAGTGTCTTGTCGAACGACAGATAAGCCCCGCCCATACCGACCATTATGCCGCAGCCGAGAGCCGAAACGAGCATGGCGGAAAGCAGAAGCTTCCAGTATTTTTTGATTATCGGAAGGATCATCCTTCGCATAGCGTTACCACTCCATGATCTCAGCGGAAACGGGGGACTCTATTACGGAGCATTCGATTATCCTGCCGCTGCGCATGCGGATCACGCGATCCGCCATACGGCCTATCTCCTGCGTATGGGTGACTACCACAACGGTCTTGCCGTGCTCGCGGCAGAGCTTTTCAAGCGCGATCAGTATCTGCTTACCCGTTTCGTAATCCAGCGCGCCCGTAGGCTCGTCGCACAGCAGCAGACGCGGATCCTTGGCAAGCGCACGGGCGATCGAAACGCGCTGCTGCTCGCCGCCGGACATTTGGGTCGGGTATGAGTCGAGCTTATGCCCGAGGCCGACGAGCTCCAGCATTTCCCGGACGATATCGCCACCCTTGCTTGTCTCGGCCGTCATGGCGACGTTTTCCCTCGCGGTCAGTTCCGCGATCAGGTTGAAGGACTGGAACACGAAGCCGACGTCGTCCCTGCGGTAGCGCGTAAGCTCCCGGTCCCGGAGCTTGCTGAGCTCCCTGCCGCCGATCGTGATGCTGCCGCTGTCCGGCTTATCCATACCGCCGAGCATATTCAGAAGCGTGCTCTTGCCGGAGCCGGAGCTGCCGAGGATCACGAGGAGCTCGCCCTCGTAAATATCCAGCGAAACGTCGCTCAGGGCGTGCACAGCCGCCTCGCCCTTGCCGTAGGTCTTGAAAAGCGACTTTGCGCTCAGTATGATGCTTTTATCGGATCTTGTTTCCATACGGTTCGCCTTTTCTCTTCGCGGTCAGTGCCGTTCCGTTTTCACAAAATTGATCCCGGTCGCAAGCTCCTCGTATTCGCAGGGCGAAAAGACGCTGAACCGGTATGCCTTTGAATAATCCATCGAGCAGCAGGTGAGCTGTGTCCCGCCCGTCATATCGAAAACGCTGCTCCAGCAGGTCGTGACCATGTGGGGGTATTTGGGGTGCTTATAAAACAGCGTCGCGGAACTCAAAAGCTCCATCGCACGCATATCGCCGAGCACGCCTCCGCAGCTCCCGAGCCCGGAGATGATATCGTCGCGCCTGTCGAACCCGCGGCCTCTTTCGTTGTTGCCGCCCTCCGTGAGGAAATAGTTCGTCAGCACGAGACCGCCGCCGTTATCGGGGTATATGACGTGCATGCGGTCGTCAACGTATTCGACGATCGCGCCGGCGCCGGTGGCGTCGGCCAACATATAGTGATAATTTACGCCGATCAGGTCGTTCATATCGTATTTTTCAAACTCGGCAACAGCTTCGCCGACGGATGCGCATCTGTCCAGAACGGCGCGGACGATCACCGGCGGTATCACCGGGGTGCGGCCCGTCCTCTGCTTCGTCGGCTCCGCCTTGATCTCCAGTATGGCGATCGCAAGCCCTTTTTCGTTCATCCCGTCCATGCAGACGTACGGGCTGCCGATGAGGCGCGACGGGCGGCGTATCCTGTCTATGCGCTGGTGCTTGATGCCGTACGCCATGAAGTTGACGGTCAGCGTGTTGATGCTGCGGTAGCCGTTCTCGGGATGCGTCCAGAGCACGACGCACGGGGACTCCTTATAATCGAAGTTGCGCCCCATCAGCACGTGCCCCGAGGGATCCTCCGCATTGAAGGCGGAGCAGGCAAAGCCATCCGGCTTCGTGTTCAGCACGGGCCGCAGCGTCCGCGCCTGCTTTTGAATGAAGCGCGCCATGCCCAAAACGTCCGTGACGCCCGTTTCAAGCAGCTTATCGAGCGCATAATCGAAGCGGCAGTCGAGCATAAAAATGCCCGGATGGATCATCTTGAGGGTGTTCAGCGTTTCGTCTTCCGCTTTTCTTATAAGTTGTTTCTTCGTTTCCATATTCATCTTTCCGATTGCTGCTCGTACGTCGTTTCCGTGCAGCTGTCAAAATACTCCAGTTTTTCAGGGGAATCCACGTATCGCACGGCCTTGATCTGATTGCCCGAAAGCTTCTGCTTCGCATAACGCTCGCGGTAGCGCTCATAGCTGCCGGGCCTTACAATCGAGAGCGCCGAGGGGGACGACTCGCCGATCTTAAGCATCCTTCCGTGCTCGGCATTGACCTTTGCAAGCTCCTCGTCGAATATGGAGGCGGGATCCTTATCCATTCCCTCGGGCATGCCGCTTTCAAGCTCCATAAACATCCTGAGCCGCCACGGAGAACGGCCAAGATCGGGGTAGAAGCTGTAATCGAGCACCTTGACGCCGACGCGCCGCTCGAAAGCCGCCACGGCATTTGAAAAATGCTCCGCGGTGAGCTTGACTCCCGTGATGTTAAGCAGCTGGTCCTTTCTGTACGCAAAACGGATCAGCGGTGAAGCGCCCCTTAAGCCTGTGACGACGATCACATCCCTGATACGGTAGCGGTACAGCCCCGAAAGGCTCGTCACGACGACCTCGTAATAGCCGCCGGTTTCGAGCTCGTGAAGCATCAGCGGTTCCGCTTCGCCATCCTCCCGATCGGCGGGGATGAATTCAAAGAAGCCCGCGCTAGGAAGCATCAGATAGTTCTCGTCCTCCGCGTCGACCGTGCTCGCAAAGAGCGATTCCGACGCACAGTACATCGAATAGCAGAACTTCACGTCCGGTCCGCAATAGCTGCGCAGCTTATCGGCAAACGGGGCAAATTCGCCCGTGCCGATCGCGATTATCATGGTCATATCCGGCCAAAGCCGCTTTATAAGGCCTCCCCTCGTGCCTTCAAATGCCTTTTCTATCTCCGCAGCGCGTGCGGGATCGGGCCTGAAGAAGCGTGCGAGATCGGCGCGAAGCCCGTCCGGAAGGTCGACGGACGGATCGACTCCGCCCTCCGCTATATCGCGGCATAGCATTTCGCGGTTCTCCTCGATATAGCTCATCAGGTCCGTAACGGTGGACATGAACGCGCTGACCGAACCCACGAGCTCCCTTTCCGAAAGCGCGGCGCGGGCTTTAATGTATTTCATATCTATCGTGTCGCCGTAATCCAGCACGCTCATCGGCATGCAGGTGAGCGCCTGCACAAGGAGCTTTGAATTGCCCACCACGAAAGATGAGATAAAGCCCTGCCGTATGCCCGCAGGCGTGAAGGAGCTTTCGGTCTCGATAGTGTTAAGAACCTTGCCGCCGCGAATGCCGCGGGCCCTGAGCTCCTTCTTCAAAAGGTGGAAGAACATCGCTATACACTTTTGATACGGAGCGTAGGAACGGGCGACGACCGGGATATGCTTTGTAACGCCGGTGGTGCCGGAGGTGTTGGCCAGGAAGGAGATGCGGTCCCGCGTGATCAGATTCTGCTCGCCCTGCTGCGCTGTGCGCTCGATATAGTCCCTGTAATCACTGTAATCGGTAAACGGCACGGCGCGCTGGTAGTCCGCGGCAGAGCGGATCCCCGAGAAGCCGTATTTGACTCCGAACTCGGTCCCCGCGTTTCGCCTGAGGATGCCGTGTAGCATTTTCTTCTCATACTTTTCGGCTTTTTCGGCCTCGTGAAGGAACTTTCGCCGGCAGAAGCCTCCGTAAGCGGAGACCGTATTCAGCACGATGCGGTTAATCAAACGGTCAAGCTTTTTCATAATTATCCCAAGCATCCTCATCGCCTGCGCCGTGGCTTCGGGCCAGCCCGGCAGGGCGGAGGCTAATTGTAATATAACCGATTAAATATAACAGAAAATTGCGGCAGAGTCAAGCAAAAATATTATACAGAAGGTCGGATGAGAGGATGGGAGCGGAAAAGCCGATGGGACCGTGTGGCCCAGATCCGAAGCTTGAAAAGCACGGCCGTTTGAGTTATAATAAAATGTAAACGCAGATTACGGCGCGCCGAACGGGAAACGCTCCGTTTTCTGCGCAAACAGTTCAAATATGGAGGAAATAAAATGAGAAGAGCATTACGGATCCTTGCAGCCACGCTTGCCGTGCTGCTCGTTTTCTGCGCTGTGCCCCGCATCCCGCAGAGCATGTCTTCGGCTCAGACCGTTCAGCCGCTGTGGAACGTTCCCGCCGGTTACAATCAGCATGACTACAACAAGATCGCGACCTTCCTGGAGCTGCGCGATGAGAACGGCGTCCGCAACGGTGAAAAATGCGGCACGAACTATGACCCGAACGACCCGACTACCTGGGGTAAGGAGGGCTATTACGAAAGCCCGGACGACTATATCGAGCCCACGACCTTCACATGGTCCGAAACGACCGGTGAAAAGCGGATAATGGAGATCACCTGCTATGCGGACGATCTCGTCGGCAGCTTGGATCTTTCCGGTTGCACGGAGCTGCTCAGCCTGAACTGCGCCCGCAACCGCATCTCCGCGCTGAATGTCTCCCAGTGCACGAACCTCGCATCGATCATCTGTTCATCCAACGGGATCTCCTCGCTCTCCCTTTCATCCAATCCTCAGCTTACGACGCTGACCTGCGACAACAACTCGCTAGGCAGCATCAACGTCTCCTCGAACAGCCAGCTTCGCTATCTCAGCGTCGCCGGCAATCAGCTCAGCTCGCTGAACCTTTCGGCGAATACCAATCTGCTGATGCTGAACTGCGCGGGCTGCGGCCTGAGCTCGCTGAACCTCAGCGCGCTCACCAGGCTCCTCGGCCTGTTCTGCCAGAACAACAATCTGGCCCAGCTCAACCTGTCCCAGCTCACAAGGCTGCAGTTCGTCAACTGTGCGGGCAACGGGCTTTCCCAGCTCAACGTTTCCGCCAACACGATGATCGTCGGCATATACTGCGACGGAAACGAGCTGACCGGGCTCGACCTTTCCTCGAACAGCGTTCTGTCCTACCTCTCCTGCAGGGGGAACAGGCTCACGAATCTCGATCTCTCCGCGACGCGCCTGGGCGTCAACAGGATCACCGCTCAGACCGGCGGCACTATCGGCTGCGCGATCACCAGGACCGAGCTCACGAACCAGTATCTGCCCGAAGTGGGCAACGTAGTTACCGCCGTACCTGACAGCGGATACAGCTTCACCGGCTGGTTCAATGCCGCCGGTGCGCAGCTCTCAACCGATGCTGAATTCGCCATTGCCGGCACCTCCGAAACCGTTTTCAACGCAAGATTCGGCAGCGCCCCGTCCTTCCTGCTCGGAGACGTCAACGGGGACGGCCACGTGGATATTTCCGACGCGCTGCTGTGCATGCGGGCCGGTATGGGCATCCTCGTGCTCACGGGCGACGCTGCGGCCGCGGCCGATGTGAACGGCGACGGGACCATCAACATTTCGGACGCATTGCTGTGCATGCGCGTCGCGATGGGTCTTGTCGAGCTGTAATAAAGTAAGCCGAAAAAAAGCAAAAGCGCCTGCCGTTATGCGCCTGCTTCGGTTCACCGCAGCTTCATTCCCTCGCTCTCTGCCGACCGGTTTGCCGCCGTCTTCATCCCTTTGCGGCAAGCCGGGAGCCCTTTGATGATTTATGTAAAGGAAAGCGAGACAAGCTCTGACGCTTGTCTCGTTTTTATTGCCTGTTCACGTATACTGTTCAAAAAAGGCTTATAGTGATCGACTTTTAGGCAGTTTGAGTAAAGAAGGATCCCGGCCTGAAAACACGGATCATCGTGGGGACGGATGACTCGGTTTCTAGTGATCGAGTCTTATACGCCGCTCATTCCGCGGCTTCGGGAGCCGCAAAAGAGTGGTAGCGACAGCGAGGCGTTGTGAGGGCGCTTGCAACCGAACAGCCGAGCCGAGCGTGGTCTTTTGCGGAGAGGAGGAGCGACGGAATGGATGAGCTCGCGCGCTAGCGCGGGGGCGAAGGATATGGATTCCGCGATAAAACAAGGAAACCGCAAAAGAGTGGTAGCGACAGCGAGGCGTTGTGAGGGCGCTTGCAACCGAACAGCCGAGCCGAGCGTGGTCTTTTGCGGAGAGGAGGAGCGACGGAATGAATGAGCTCCCACGCTTGCACGGGAGCGAAGGATATGGAGTCCGCGACGACGAGGAGGGACTCATTTTTTGCACATTGTTCTCGCTGCTTGCTCACGCCGCTGCGCAGCTCGGCGTGCAAAAAATCGGCAGCAGGCGGCATTCGAGTCCCTTTGATCAACAGCAAAAAACAGGAGGTAAGAATGGAGGGACTCATTTTTTGCACATTGCTCTCGCTGCTTGCTCACTCCGCTGCGCAGCTCGGCG
>JAEEGL011418869.1_pt1 | contig 30757 bp, 20 predicted proteins | sample 9134231 | NCBI WGS metagenome assembly JAEEGL01 (sample SAMN16246548, study PRJNA631951) | gut metagenome | biome: gut microbiome; feature: rumen; material: fiber-attached | host: Bos | place: Iran: Karaj | collected 2018-10 | reverse complement strand
TTTTTATTGGATGACTTGTTGGCGTTGGTTTGATTGCTCTTCGTCTGGTTGGCACTTGCCGTGGCTGCTGCCTTCTTCCTGGCTTCCTCGGCTTTAATTCTCTCCTGTTCGGCACGCAGCAGCTCTTCTTTGACCTTGGCCCTCACGGTGGCAATGCCCTGCTTGTCAAACAGGATGCCGAAGTAGATTAAGGCGGCCACCTGCTTGTCGATGCCTGGAGCCTTGCCTATCGCTGCGCCTTCCATGGTTACATTGCCCTGGTTGTCAATGTGTCCAATGGCCTCGCCATCCATCATCACGTCGCCATTGTCAGCCAGGATGAGATAGGGGGCAGTTCTGTGACAGTTGACCACACCTCCGTCGAGTACCTCGCCCACCTTGCGGCCGTCATCAAACGTCACATCGCCGTTTTTCTCGATGGTATAGATGACATTCTTGCCGGTGCGGTCTCCCTCCTTGTGCAGGTCATCAAAGATAATCTGGCGTTTCTTGCTGCGGTAAAAGCCCCTGTGGTCGTTCATATAGTAGAAATCAACGTCACCGTTAGACTTCTTGATTTCTTCATCAACTTTCTCCTTGACTTCCTTAGCCTTGTTGACGACATTCTTTCCCTTGTTGATAAGATTGCCTAGTTGTGCCTGTGCCGGCAGACAGCACATCAACGAGACAATCAGTGCGATAAATCCAGTTTTTTTCATAATCATGATGTTTTAGAGGTTGGTAATTGTTGTTTGCAGCAAATTTAATATAAAATTCTGGTATAATATGCTTTTTCGACGTTTTTTCTTGAGCCGTCATGCAAATTATTCCAGTTGTGACACCCCTGCTCAGAGTAACAGGGCAGCCGCAAGGGCAATGAGTGCGATGGCAGTGATGCCCATGATAAGCGTCATGAGTGTCATGGTGCGGTAACCGTCACCTGCCTTGATGCCGCCAAATCCGGTCACTACCCAGAAGTAGCTGTCGTTGGCATGAGAAACGGTCATCGCTCCGGCGCCGATGGCCATCACGACAAGTGTGGCGGCAAGGGGGGTAGTGAAACCCAGCGCGTTCATCATCGAACCTGAATCGCTGAACATACCCATCATGCTTGCCGTTGTGGTAATGGCAACAGTCGAGGAGCCTTGTGCTGACTTCAGGATAGCGGCGATGAGGAAGGGGAACACCACGCCCAGAACTTTGAGCGAATCGCCCGACTCCTTGATGATATCGACAAAACCGCTAGCCACGACCACTGCACCCAGGACGCCACCGGCAGCGGTGATAAAGATGATGGGACCTGCGGTCTTGAGCGATGACTGCGTGATATCGTAGAATTGGCCTGTCATCTTCTGTTGCATGAGCAATGGCAGGCAGGACAATAATGCGATAATCAGGGCAATGGAGGGTTTGCCGAGGAAGGTGAAGATGGCTGCGACATCCGTTGGCATGTTCACCAGTGCCGCTACGCTGCCCAGCGCTATGAGCACGATGGGCAGGACAATGGGCAGGAACGCCAGCGTGGCGCTGCAACGGTGCTCATCTTCGATGATAATAGCATCACTGCTAGCATCGTAGGGCCTCGCCTTGGCGTGGCCGCCAATATAGCCTGCAAAGAAATAGGCTGGAATCAGCGACAAGAGCGAAATCACGATGCCCATGCCGATGACCAGCAACAGGTTGTTTTCAAGTCCCACCATGCCTGCCGCCGCCACGGGACCGGGTGTGGGCGGGATGAACACATGAGAGGCAAACAGGCCCGCAGCCAGCGCCAGCATCAACGGCACGGGCGACGTGTTAGACCTGTGTGCCAGTGACTTGCCGATGGGGCTCACCAGCACAAAACCGCTGTCGCAGAAGACCGGTATCGATACAATCCATCCGATAAGCATCATCGCCAGGCGTGGATGACGTTTTCCCACCACGCGCTCCACGGCGCGTGCCAGCGCCACTGCGCCGTCGGTGTGCTCCAGGACGCTACCAATCAGCGTGCCCAAGATAATCACCAGGGCTATGCCACTGAACACGCCTCCAAAACCCTTGCCGATGACATCGGGAATGTCGGCATAGGGAACGCCCAGCAACACCGCTAGCAGTATCGCCGTGCCCATTATCGCCAGGAAGGGATGCACCTTCCACCGCGCGATAGCCACCACCATCAGCACGATAGCCGCAGCAAATATCAGTAATGTGCCTATCGTTGTCATACCCGCAAAGGTACGACATAATATCCAGAGCATCAAGCAATCTGCACCCTTTTTATAACACGAATGACCATAAATGTCCATGAATCATCATAAAATATTTATGACCATTCGTGACTATTTATGGGCATTCGTGTTTATTATCTTGTTTTTTGCGTATGCCTGGGCAGATGCTTTAGTAGCCTGTAGTAATCAGGTGGATGATGGCATTTATATCGGCAATGGTAATCTCACCGTCACCATTCACGTCGCCAACGATTTCGCCTTCGTAAGCAGGTGCACGGGTGTGGCCTCCGTTGCCACCCATGACGACGATGTCAATCACGCTGTTAGCATCAGCAACAGAAGTCTCGCCATCCCCGTTCACGTCACTAGGAAGATAGTTTGAGTCGATAGGTCTAATATTGTTGAATTTATCCCAAGCGGGGGCATTTCTATATATGTTTACCACTTCAGCAGGGACGAATAATGTGGCAGTTTCATAGCACTCATTGTCAAAACAGTTCTCGTTTTCCATCACGGGCGGCGTTGTTGCCAAGCAAGTTATCTCTGTCAATGCTGTACATCCCGAGAAGGCAAATTCCTCAATTGCCTTGACGCCATTGCCGATGGTGACACTGGCCAGTGAAATGCAAGCTGGATCCTCGGTCTGACCGTAAACATCTTCGGCGGCAAATGCCCGATACTTGATGACCTCAACAGAATTGGGGATGATTATCTCCTTCAGATTAGGGCACCCCGAGAACATGTGCCGTCCTATCAACTTAACGCCCTCGTTGATGGTGACGTGAGTCAAATTGGGAACCCATCCAAGGGCACAATTGCCCATGTCCTCAACGCCGCTGCCAATGGTTATCGTCTGCAAATTGGTGCAATCGTCGAGGAAGGCATAATCGCCGATATAACGGACCGAGTTAGGGATGGTTACACTAAGGAGTCCCTCGTAGTTATCTTCAAGAGAAAAACGTTCACTACCGTAAAAGAGTCCGTCTCCCAGACTGATTGTGCCATCTGGTATGATGAAATCAGTGCTGTCGGGGATTCTTCCCTTGTAATGATAGGCTACTGGGCCGGCATAGACAAGGCCGTTGGGCTGTTTATCATACCAATCAGTACCGCCGAAAGCACTAATACCGACGGATTGGAGTGTGTTGGGGAAATCAAAATCCTGAATACTGGAGCAACCGGCAAAAGCTTGATAACCGATAGCCGTGACCGCGTCAGACATCTCAATGGACTCTAACCCTGTGCAGAAGTAGAAGGCACGGGTTCCGATGGCAGTGATGGAGTTGGGCATGATGACCTGTACCACCCTTGGCTGTTCACTGAAGGCATAGTCAGCAATATACTTTGTGCCCGGCTTGATGTCAATGACGGTGTTCATGGGCATTTCACCCTTGTAGGTATAGGCGAACGGTCCAGCATAGATGATGCCGTCGGGCTGATTATTAAACCATGCTGTCCAGCGGAACACGTCCTGTCCAATGGTTGTTAATGACTGAGGAATATAGATGTCAGTCAAATTGACACAACTGCTGAAGGCTTCATTACCTATCGACTGGAGCATTTCAGGAAATGACAGTTCAGTTAATCCTGTGCAGCCATCAAAACAGTTTTCTCCCACCGTGGTAACCGATCTGGGTATTGATAGACTTGAAAGCCCCTTGCACAAGAAGAATGCATGCGACCCGAGTGTGACAATCGAATTGGGGAGGCTGACGCTACTGAGGTCAGAGCAGCCACTGAAGGCATAATTGCCGATGGCTGTGACGGCATAGGTCTTGCCCGACTCATCGGTGACCGCCTCGGGGATGACAATGTCGCCACTGTATTGCGGGGTGCCATAGATGAAGACATTGCTATTGGAGTAATTGACCACAGTGGCGGTGGCGTCCTTCTTGTTCAAGACATAATAGATGCCGTCAGCCTCAAGGTCAAACGCCATAGCTTCTCCCCCGGCATCGCCGTTGATATGGACGAATTTTTTCCAAACAGGTGCATTGCGATAGCTATCCACAGCACTGGCGGGAACATGCAGGGTGGCAGTTTCGTAGTGGGGGCTGTCAAAGCATTCCTCATAGTACATTGTACATTGCTGGTGGCGTCGTTGAGGGACAAGTGATGGTTGTCAATGCCGAGCACATCGAGAAGGCGTATTTTTCAATGACAACCGTAGAGGTAAGAAGGTTGACGCAGGCCAGGCGTGAACACAGGTAGAAAGCACATTCCTTGATGGTGGTGATTGATTCTGGAATGGTGATGCTCGTCAAACCCTGACAGTAATTGAATGCATAATAGTCTATTGTCGTGACAGGGTAGGTCATGTCCTGATAAGTCACGGTAGCAGGAATAATCACGTCACCATGGTAATCACTCAGGTGCATGCCACTACGATATTCTTGAAAGGTGACACAAGCTTCATTGTCCACAATCTTATAATAGATGCCATCTACCTCAAACTCATAGTTGGTGTAGCTGTATGGGCGAAGGGCAAAGACTGAGGCTGGCAGTATGAGTGCCAGCAGCAGTGTCATGAGTTTCTTTGTCGTGTTCATAATGATATGTCGTTTTTTAGTTATTAATTGCGATAGTATTTCACTTGCAAAGTTATAATTATTTTGTCAAAAAAACGCCTCATTCCAATCTCATTTTTACAAATGTAAACGGCTGAAAATCTTGTATCTATAAAATAAAAATCTCATTCTGCCCTCACAAGTGTAAATATTGGGCTATAAATAGTAATTCATGCTTCAACGATTCAAAGTCTCGTTATCATTTCAATTGTTTTGATTCAGTATCATTATTGTGCAACTGTTGCGTGCTCCACTGGTTGTTGAGCCATGCCACTTTCTTATCGAAGCTGGGTTTTGCAAATGCTTTCATACGCGCTGTGATGTTGTCGCTACTGTATTGAGGCCATCGTTCATGGTCACGGTTGCCAGCGGCCTCAATTCTCGCTGTGAATTCTTCCATGAAGATTCCCATCGTGGGATAGACCTCTTCAATGAACCGTTTCCAGTGATATCTCACACGTTCTTGGAAACGAGGGAATTTGGCGATCTCTGCAATCCATCTCGATTGGCAGTAACTGGGCAGGTTCTCATAGATGAACTCGTCAAACTGGTAGGTCGAGCCAAACTTTTGAAACGAACTGCCACAATCCCACAGTGGACCGAAAATCAATTTGGTGTTTTCTCCTTGATGCTTGTACATGTAGCAGCTACCCGAGAAAGCTTCAGGGTTGTCCACAACCTCTTGGACAATGTAGAAGATTGCCAGTGAGTCAATGTCAATGTAGTTTTCCCATTCCGTGCTGTTCTTATCCTCACAATAGATGGCACGGTTAGCCTCGCATAGAAAGGTTGTAATGTATTGGCGCTGTTCAAGACTGAGATTCTCAGGAGAGTGCGGAGTAATCCAAAAAGGTTTGCCATTGCCTTCAATAAACGTAATATTATCAGGCTCAATATAGTTGTCAATTTCCAGTAGCCAGCCACCTGTAATGCAATTGGGATTGGTCTGATAATCTTCTTGCTCCTCGATATTGACACGATTTTTTGCTACCCGTATATGTTCGGTCAAGAAATACAGACCGATATAATCATCGTTAAGTACGACTTCTACAGGTTGCATGCGGGGATTCCACGGCATGCCCATGCGGCGCCCGATTTCAAAGGGCAAAGCATCGTTCAATTGCCCCATCCAGTATTGAACATTAGCCATCAGCACCCAGTGACGACTCGATGGCATGCCCAAAACCGCATGTTTCTGGTCAAATTTGAGCCTATAAGGCTTCTTGTCAAGATTTGTCCAAGTGGCATGACCTCGACCCTTGATTTGCATTCCTAGTGGGGTACTCTTGGAACCGATAGACTCATATCGCTTGTCCCCCAGGTTATCCAGCCACCAGTCGGCATGGACATACTCCTCCTTGCTGTCAATCTCGCAACTATCCTCGGTATTGATGAACAATACAGGTAGCGTGCCTGAGTAGGGGGTGTCTATCATTATGGTGTCAACGGGTATTGGTGTCTCTAGGATGGGCTCCGGCATCACGACCTCCTCAACACAGCTTGTAAATAGCATCACCAGAATAAGAAATGGAGTGAAAAGAATGACTTTGTTCATGATAAATTATAAAACAATCATTGATTACTCTTGCAAAGTTAGAGACAGCATCTGTTAAATCGGCTCAAAAACCACGACATTCCGACCTCATTCTGGTAGATGTAAAATACATTAAATCAAATAGTTAAAAAATTTTATTCTCATTTATACCTCATCAAGATCTTTTATTGGCTCAAAATTGTTAATTTTGCTTCAATGTTTCACTGCTTTTAGAGTGAAATGCCTGAAGACCGAACACAAAAAACACTATCAAATGATACATTTCAAGAACATTTTCAGTGCTGTTGCAGCATTCTTTTTCCTATTGTTTGGAGGATGCCACCACTATAGCGCCACCATGCAGGAACTCTCCCGCATCGACTCAATGGTCTATCATCAGCAGGAGAAAGAGGCGTTGGCCACGCTGCAGCAGATGGATGGCGGACGATTCAGCAAAGAGGAACGGGCCTATTATGCTGTGCTTCTATCGATGGCCATGTACAAGAACTACATCCCCTGCACCAGCGACTCGGCCATTAATGAGGCTGTCGGCTATTACAAGAAGTCGGGGGATGACATGAAGTACTTGAAGGCACTTATCGCCCAGGGATGTGTTAATGAGGACATGGGCGACCTTGAACAGGCGGTTGAGAGTTACCATCAGGCCGAACAACTGCCATTATCCGCCGACAGTTCAATGATGGCCTACGCTAAACTGAGGCTGGGCACACTTTACCAGTCACAGGTTATCGGGACAAATACCATCGCCTTGCAGAAATACAAGGAGGCGTTGCCCATCTTCAAATCTCTTGGCGACAAGCATTATGAGCTGGTGTGTCTCACAAGCATTGGCGGCATTTACCGCAATATTGATGAAAAGCATGATTCCGCTGTTTTCTATATGAAAGAAGCGATAGACTTAGCCCAAAAACTGGGTGATGATTATCATCTTTTTGCCAATCGATATCTTCTTTCGGAATACTATCTGGTGCGTGAACAAAATTACCTACTAAGCAAGGAGTATGCGCTGCAAGCGATTTCGGCTGACTCTGCCATCATTGACCATCCTCGTGCCCACTATCGTTTGGCCTCGTCTTATTTGTTCCTAGGACAAGCAGACTCTGCAGTTTTTTATTTGAATAGGGCCCCTCGTGCTGCCAGCGCGAGAGACAGTATCGTTTATTACGAACTCATGTCAGAATTGGAGCACCGCTATTGGAAACATGAAGAACAGTCAAAAAACTACATCCAGTTGGCACATGCTATGGCCGATTCAATGACCATCAATGGCTTGAACCATCGACTATTGGAAGTGGAGAAGAAGTATGATGTCCAGTTGGCGGAGTTGAACCAGGTCAAGAATGAATCCCGCTTGAGAGGAATTTTGCTTTTGGTGGCCTTGTTGGCTTTGGCGTTGCTGGCGTTGGCTTTCCTGGTGTCGCGCTACAGGAGTCAATTAAAAAAGAGGCAGAACGAGGTCGAGATACTGCAGGCAGACCTGAACGACACGCTAACGAATCTGAAGCAGATGCAGGCACGGCTAGATGCGCGCAATCATAATCTGCATGATAATGAGGGCAATGAGCATGGAAGTGATGAACTGCATACCATCGTTAACCAACAAATTGACACCGTACATCAGTTGATGGCATGGTCCTATCAATACGATGGTGACAAATTTGCCGCAAAGTTCAAGGAAATGATGACTTTGAACGGGCAGACCGATGACAATAACTATTGGTCCAACCTGCAGATTTTGGTCAACGAACTGCACGATAATGTGCTCGTTAAGGCACAAGAGGTGGCTGGGGGAACGCTGAACGACAGTGAATTAAATCTGCTAGCACTGTATTGCTGCGGTTTCTCTCGCACAGTAATCATGGTGACGATGGGCTACAAGAGCATCGGCACAGTCTATAATAAGCGACTGCAGATTGCCAAGAAACTCCATGTCGCTGACCTCGATGACTTCGTGGAACCCTACCTCAGCAAAGTGTGAAATGGAATTGGCTACGCCAAGGCGATACCTCCTACAATGCATAAGCCTCTCTAAACTCTAAACTGCGAGCGCAGCGAGCATAAAAAGCTTAGTGTGAGGTCAGGGTGCCGATGCCTCCGAAAGTATAGCCCACTCGGCAATCCAAATAAGGAGAAAGCCTGCTTTTTAACGTGTCGAGCCGTCCTAATTTTCCGAGGAAAAATCACATCAAAAAAACTGTCCCTATTTTACCCTTATTGGGGAGGCAAGACGATGAAGTCAGTAATGGAGCAGTCGCTCAAGGACACTTTATGCTCTTCATTACCATATACATCTTTCGACTCAATGTGTGCGCTCATGTTGATGGGCTCATTGCGCTTGTAGATTTGAGAATGTATATTCCCTGTAGTTGTGATGAGTACATACACATCATTTCCATAACGCCGCATCAACCCACGCCACCACACAAACTCGTAGTCCATATGAGGTGTAATGAGGGGGTATTCAACTCCATTGATGTACAGCAAATCCTGTTCCTCAATATCATTTTTTGCCAATATGTAAGGGATGCCATCGACCATCATCGCTTGTATCACATCGATGTCGGATGGGAGTTCATGGAATTGTCCTTTGAATTGATACCAATGCCTATATGAATTATCACCAACGACAAACAAATCTTCAGCCCCCTCTCTTGCATAGGCTTTCAGAGTCGCCTGATAGGATGTAAGGTTACCTATGTCTAACGTCAGTTTATTGCCGTCTATCCAATAGGTGGGAGGGTTCCAAGAACCAATGCCTGCTACAAGATGTCCATCCACCACGTCAAACGAATTATACAGGAAATTGTAGTCGTGAGCATCATATTTATAAAGCTGTTGGTCATTCTTATATATTAAGTAATAGTCGATGGACTCACTTTCATCCAGCTGTAACGTATAGACATCGCCGTTCTCGACACACATGCTCTCGATCCAGTAGGGTGTCTGGAACTGTACCGTACCGTTTTTCAACACTTCATAGAGCACGGTATTATTATCAACATGCCTTGATCTGACGGCATACCAGTCCTTGCCTTCACTGGCCAGCTTGATGATGTAGGAGTTCCTAGGGCATTCATAGATGGCGTTCCCCTCGATGTCAAACACATAGCGATCGTTGATTGCCATGTAGATGCGAGGTGGCTTGTTGTAATCGGGCTCGTCATTGCTATCCTTGCTATCCTTGCATCCCATCAGGGCCAGCATCACCAGCATCGCCAGCATAAAAGTGATTCGTTTCATAAATTTACCGTATTAGAAAGTGTATTTAGATTACAAAGGTATTATTATTTCATTTAAAATCATCCTCCCTTGTCATATTAACATTTCTTTAACGATTGATGGGTGCTGCTTCCTGTTTGACTTTTCCGATAGGCGTATGATTTTTTGTCAGTCAAGTCAATCATAAACCATAGCGGCTTAGCGGCTTAGCGTGAGGTCAGGGTGGCAAGGGTGGAGAGGAGTTCGGTCGTGGTGCGGGCGACGAGGGTGCAGGAGAGGTTCTTGCCGCGGGCGAAGGGGGTGCGTGTGAGGTCAGCAAGTTGGTGGATGGTGGCATCGTACATGCCGTCGAGGTTGGCGACGATGACGGGGCGTGTGTCGTCATTGCCGATGGTCATGACGGCGAGGGTGGACATCCACTCGTCGATGGTGCCGATGCCGCCGGGCTGGATGACGAATACGTCACCATGCTCAATCATGTATTGCTTGCGGTCGCCCAGATTGGCGGTATAGACTACCTCGTCACACAAGGGGTCAATGCGGTGCCTGAACATCTCGGGAATGACGCCGATGACGTGGCCGCCCGCCTCATGAACGGTGGCAGCGGTGATGTGCATCAGGCCAGCGTTGGAGCCGCCATAGAGCAACGTATGGCCGTTCTGGCCAATCCATGTACCCAGGGCGGCGGCCAGTTGCTGGTATTTCTTCTCCAGTCCCTCCATGGAACTGCAATAAACGACAATCTTCATATTTTTGTTATTTTTAAACTACGAATTACGCTAATTATACCAATTGGTATCCACATTCTTCTTTATTGTCGGCGAATTAAACGGATTGACAGGATTAGGCATCCGTTGCGTAGCCTTTGTTTAATTTGCGTAATTCGTAGTTTTTTATTTACAGGACTATTTCGTTGATGATGTGCTTGACTTCCTTGAAGAGGTAGTCGTGGGTGGTGCCGTCCTCGTGGCGCAGGGTGAGAGTGCCGTCGGGGGCAATACCTGCCACGTTGGCATTGAATCGGTGGCCACTGGCGTCCTCATAGGGGTGCATCTCGCCGTCGTTGCGGTAGAGTGCAGCCATGTAGCGCTCGTGCAGGTCGTTGCGGGCATTGTCTTCGGCAAGTCCATCTGTCAGTTGCTCGATGCGGGAGCAGACGCGTTTCAGCAGCGCCATCAGGTCGTGCTCACGGCCCGTGATATTGATGAGAGAGACCGGGTTGGGCGCATCGCTCAAGAAGCGCTCCTGATTGACGTTGATGCCGATGCCCACAATGCTGTGGGCAATATTGCTGCCGTCGAGCGAACTCTCGATAAGCATGCCGCAGACCTTCTTGTCACGCCAATAGACGTCGTTGGGCCACTTGACCGAAAAGCCGTCGCCAGCCTCGGCGCTCAGCGCCTCGACGACAGCCAGCGCTGCCGCCTCGCTCAGGTAGAACTGGTCGCGGGCTTTGACGGGCGGTCGCTTGAGGAGCATGGAGAAGGTGAGGTTCTTGCCGTCCTCACTCTCCCAGGAATTGCCCTTCTGGCCGCGTCCAGCAGTCTGGCTGGGGGTATAAATGACCGTACCGCCTGGCAGCGTGGCTGCCAAGCGGGACAGGTAAGTGTTGGTGCTTGCCGTCTGGCTGACCTTGATGTAGTGTGGCATGACGGCAGTGTTTCAGACGTTGGGGAAGGTCATCTTGAGCGTGCGGCTCTCATCGTCGTTGACGGTGATGTCCACGCGCACGGTATCGTCGGGCAGCAGACCGTCGATGCGCTCGGGCCACTCGATGAAGCACAGGGCTCCGCTGTCGAAGTAGTCCTCGGCACCCAGGTCAACGGCCTCTTCCTCCTTTTCCAGGCGGTAGCAGTCGAAGTGGTAAATGAGTTCGGCGGTGGTGTCGCTGCGGTACTCGTTGATGATGGCAAACGAGGGGGAGTTGGTCACATCGCTCTCGACGCCCAGTTGTTTACACAGCGCATTGATGAATGTGGTCTTGCCGGCACCCATTTCGCCGTAGAAGGCATAGACCGTCAAGTCGCCCATCTCGGTCATGAACTTGTAGGCTGCCTCTTCGAGGGCTTCCAGATTGGGAATGGCTATCTCGATAATCTTGTTTTCTTTCATTATATTGTTGATTTATTGCGTATTAACTAAATACCTCTAAACCCTAAACTCTAAACCCTAAACTCTAAACTTCAAGTTTCGGCCACGAAACATGAATTACTTGGGTGATAGCGTCACGATGGGCACGAGCATCTCTTCCATCGAAATGCCGCCGTGCTGGAACGTGTCGTTATAGTAGGATACGTAGTAGTTGTAGTTGTTGGGATAAGCGAAGAAGTCACGGTTCATCGCAAAGATGTAGGTACTCGAGATGTTGGGAGTGGGCAGGCCTACACGCTTGGGCTGCTTAATCTCATAGACCTGCTTGCTGTTGTAGGACAGGCTCTTGCCCACCTTGTAGCGCAGGTTGGTGTTGAGGTTCTTGTCGCCGATGACGTTGATGGGACGGTCCACCTTGATGGTGCCGTGGTCGGTGGTGAGCACGATTTTGTAACCGTTCTGTGCCATGAGCTTGAAAATCTCGAGGACATTGGAATTCTTGAACCAGGACTCGGTGAGCGAGCGGTAGGCTTCGTCCGAGTTGGCAAGTTCGCGAATCATCTTGGACTCGGTGCGTGCGTGGGACAGCATGTCCACAAAGTTGAACACCAGCACATTCAGTTCGTAGTTCTTGAACATGCCGAAGTTCTGCATCAGCTTCTCGCCGGCAGCGCTGTCGTTCATCTTGCTGTAGGAGAAGTGAATCTTGCGGCGATAGCGGTCGAGCAGGGTCTGGATGAGCGGAGCCTCGTTCAGGTTCTTGCCCTCCTCGCTCTCCTCGTCAACCCACAGGTCGGGGAACATCTTCTCGATGTCAACAGGCATGAGTCCTGAGAAGATGGCGTTGCGGGCATACTGTGTTGCCGTGGGCAGGATGGCGGTGTACAACTCCTCGCTCTCGACATTGTAGATATCGGCAAGCAGGGGGCTGACGGTCCTCCACTGGTCCAACCTGAAGTTGTCAATGACCACAAAGCAGACTTTCTCCTGGTTGTCGAGCAACGGCAGCACCTTGGTCTTGAAGACTTCATTGCTGCGCAGGGGATGTTCGGGCTGTGTGAGCCAGTTCTCATAGTTGCGCTTGACGAACTTGGCAAAGGCGCTGTTGGCTTCCACCTTCTGCATACGCAACATCTCGTCCATGTTGGTGTCGGCATTGGAGAGGGTGAGTTCCCAGTGGACGAGGGTGGTGTAGAGTTCATACCAGTCCTCGATGGTCTGCGCTGAACTGATCATCTGGCTGATGCGCATGAATTCCTGCCTGTAATCGCCGGTGACTTTCTCGGTGATGAGGGCGTCGCTGTGCAGGTTCTTCTTGATGGACAGCAGAATCTGCATGGGATTGACGGGCTTAATCAGGTAGTCGGCAATCTCGCTGCCGATGGCCTGGTTCATGATATCCTCTTCCTCGCTCTTGGTAATCATGATGACGGGAACATTGGGCTGCAGGATTTTGATGCGCTGCAGGGCTTCCAGTCCGCTGATGCCCGGCATGTTCTCGTCGAGGATGATGAGGTTGAAAATCTGGGTGCCCAGTGCATCGAGTGCATCGCGGCCGTTGGTAACGGTTTCAACTTCATATCCCTTGTTCTCAAGGAACAGAATGTGGGGTTTCAACAGATCAATCTCATCGTCGGCCCACAATATTCTTTCTTTACTCATGCGGTTTGTTTTGCTTTTATTGTATTAATCGTTTTTCTTGTTGGGTCTGACAGAGCGCTGGCTGGGCTTGTCCTGCTTTGACGGCTTGTCGTCATCAGGGCTGGCCTGGGTGGACTCGCTGGACTGGCTGGACTGACTGGACTGGGCGGATTGGCTGGACTGGGTGTTGTCATTGGCCTTGCCTTTATCCTTGTCATTGGCCTTGCCTTTGTCCTTGTCCTTATCTTTCTTCTGGTTGGCCTTTTCTTGGCGTTCTTGCTCGCGGTCCTTGGCCTCTTGCTTGCGCTGCTCAGCCTTTTCCTTGCGTTCTTGCTCACGCTCTTTCTGCCGTTGCTTGCGTTCTTGCTCGCGGGCCTTGGCCTGTTCCTTGCGCTCTTTCTGCTTTTCTTTGCGTTCACGTTCACGCTCCTTGGCTTTCTCCTTGCGTTCACGCTCACGTTGCTTAGCGAGTTCCTTACGTTCTTTCGCCTTGTCCTTGCGAGCCTGTTCCTTGGCCTTCTTGGCGTCTTTCTTAGCCTGTTCGGCGGCTTTGTAGGCAGCCTTAGCCGAGTCTTCACGCCACTTGTAGCGGAAGTCACGCTCTTTCTCTTTCTCCTTCTCGGCCTGCTCGATGGAATCTTGCTCAGCGAGTTCAGCGATGCGGCTCAGTTTGCGCTGGTGCTTCTGCTCCTTCTTGATGCTGTCCTCGATTTCCTTCTGGCGCTTCTTTTCGGCCTTTTCACGGGCCTTGGCCTCACGTTCCAGCTGCTGGAGGTGTCTTTCTTCCTCGCGTTCCTGCTCCTTGGTGAGCTGGTCGGTCTGCTGGGTTGATGATGACTTGGTCGACTTGCGGTAGTCTTCGGCCTTGATTTGTTTGCGCTCCTCTTCCTGCTGTGCTTTTTCTTCAGCCTCGATGCGCGCCTTTTCTTCGGCTTCGAGACGGGCCTTTTCGGCGGCTTCAGCTTCGAGACGTGCTTTCTCCTCGGCTTCTTCAATAGCCTTGGCTTCAGCGTCCTTCTTAGCGAGTTCGGCAGCCTCACGTTCCAGCTGTTCGGCCTCGATGCGTGCTTTCTCGCGTTCGGCTGCAGCAAGTGCATCGGCTTCGGCCTGTGCTTTCTTCTCAGCCTCGTCGAGTTCCTTCATCTCGAGGTCACTATGCTGTTTGTCGTTCTTCTCCTCAAGGTAGTTGAAGTAATCCTCAAAGGTGCGTCCCTCGTTCAGCAGCAGGTTGAAGTTATCCACACTGATGATGACATAGTGAACCTGTCGCGGAATCCTGATGCTCTGGTCCTGCTCAAAGACGGTGCGGTAATTGATGGCTTCCTTGAAGTCCTCCAAGCCCTTGACCACGAGCAGTCCCAGTGTGCCGAAGTTCATCTGCTCTATGTCATAGTCCTTAACCTTGAAGGAGTTGAAATTGTGCCTTGCCACCTCATAGAGCAGCATATTGCTGTTCACGCTGTCGGCAGGGTAGAGCAGAATGAATACCTGTGGCTTGTCGTTGTCCTCGGCAAAGGGTGTAAAGGTGCGTTCCAACGCCTGGGGCGTGGTGTCATTGCTCAGTCGTGTCGTCCACAGCATACCGCGAGCATTGCTGCCGCCGCCTTCGAGTCGTCGTCCCTGGTTGAGTTGCTTGATAATATCTGATGCCACGGGCGTGATGTCGGTCTGCGGGTATCGTTGCAGCATGTCCTTGAGGGTCTCCTTGAACTTCTCGTGATTCTTCTCGGTCAAGTAGCTCAATGCGTCGATGAACATGAACTTGGGCATGATCTTGGAGAGCGGGTACTTGCGCATCATCTCGGCGTATGCTTCATGTACCTCACTATGGTTGTTCGAGAGGTAGTTGGCGTATGCGCTTTCGTACATATTCTCCTGGTCACGGGTCATATTCTTGAGATTCTCCAGATAATTGGGATCCTGCATCGCCAAACCGTATTTCGATTCCGGGAACTGGACGAGGATGCTGTCGCGATAGGGTTCGGCATCGCTCTCCTGCCCGTTGCGCATATACATCATGTACATATTATAGAACACGTCCAGACGATAGGTGTTATCGGGATAGCGTTCCAGCAACTGGCTGAACTCGTAGGCGGCTGCGTCATAGTCCTCCATCTTATCCTTTAAGATGGTACCCATGTTATACAGTCCTTCCTGGATAATATCATGGGCAGACTGGATTTCCTCTTCGGTCTTGGGAATCTGTTTGAGGTAGTATTCCTCATAATGCGGATCTTCGGAACGTTTCAGGGCTTCCTTATCCACCTTGATGGTGTCACCGGTCAATGCATCGACGAGAACGCTGTCTTTGGGTTCCGCCATTGCGCTGTCTGACTCTTCGTCTTCAAACGAGAACGTCGTCTTGTTGCGGCGGCGCCAGTTATCTTCTAGTTTGCGGTTTCCCCATTGCTTCTGGAACTGGGTCTTTCCGGCATTCTTGAGGGCCGTATTATAGAAGTACCACGAATTGTCGTTGCTGATGATTTGGGTGGAAGGATCATTTGGGTTACTAATCGAGCTACCTTGAGCATTCTGTTGTGCCAGGTATTCCTCGCGGGCGGCAGCCTCGGCTTCCTCTTTCTCTTTCTTCTTCAGTTCCTCGATGATTTTGCCGATGACGGCTCTCTGCTCTTCGGGCGTCATGGCAGCCAGTGTGAGCAACGAGTCCTGTAGGGTGACGTTCTGGGAATAGACAGCGAGTTCATCGAGCACGTCGCTGCGTTTCTTGAGCATCTTGTAGTTGGGGTAGTCGTCATTAATCAGCGGAATGGCCTCGGCATAGCAGGGCTGTGCCTCGTCATACTGCCGCTGTGCGAAATAGATGCCACCCAGCGTGAGTTGGCTGATGGCCTTATCTACGCCGTTGCGGGTACTCTTCTCGGCAGCGAGTTTGTAGTTCTCGACGGCACGTGTGGTGTCGTTATGTGAGAGGTACAGATTGCCGATAGCATAATAAATCTGGTCCAGATAGTCCTTGTTGCGGTCGTAGCGGGTCATGCGCTTGAGCGCCTTGACCTCACTGGCGATGTTGGCGCCCTCATAGACGGCGCTCTGCTTGATGCGGGCGTTGAACTTGGTGCGGTAGGTTGAACCGCTGCTGCTGCCTGCCTGCTTGTAGGCGAGGTAAGCGTTATGCTTGTCGCCCACGTCCTCATAGAGCTGTCCCAGCAGGAAACTCATGCGCACCTTGTTGTTGCCCTTGAAGCCCTTGATGGCCTTTGCAAGGTATGGAATGGCCTCTTCGGGCTTCTGAGACTTGACGTAATAATCTGCAAACGCTGCATTGGCAAGCGCGCGTATACGTTTGTTGGTAATCTCGTCCAGATGGATGTGTGATAGCACGTTGTCGGCTTCGGTGGTCCAGCCCAGGGCGCAGTAACACAGAGCCTCGCGCACTTGACATTCCTGCACCAGGTCCTTCTTCCATGTGAAATGACGGGAAATATAGCGGAAAGTAGCGGCTGCATCCAGGAAGTCACCCTTCATGTACTGTGACTTGGCCAGCAGATACCAGGCATTGTGGATAAACGGGTTGTACTCGTCGCGGGCCATCCACTCGCGGGTTTTGGCATCCTTGCCGCCCTTGCGTTTTGGCTTTTTCTTGATGGAGTGCAGGGCGATCGCCTTCTCCATCTTCTCGATGGTTTTGTCAAAGCTGCCCGAAGGCTGGGGCGCCTTGGGATTGGAGCGCGCTTCGGCAGGGTGCATATACAGATGCTGCGAGTAATCGTCCTCGTAGGCGTCCATCATCGCCTTCATCTGCTCGTCGTAGTTGGTTTTTCCGTGGTAATAGACGTTGTATTTGGTCGTGAACGACTGCCAGAAACGTGACCTAGCGGTGTTGGTCTTGTTGCTGCAAGCAGCAAGGGTGACCAGCATCGCAATAATCATCAGTGGTATGAATCGTCGTGTCCTGTTCAAATTTCGATTGTTTTCACTATTTAGTATCTAATAAACGCAGTCGGCGTCATTTTATTGCCCTGTTGTCACTATGTTCGGCCGCAAGTTGCAAAAACTCTTCACGGATTGCAGTAGGCATGACCAGTCCGCGGTGCTTGATGCTCTGTCCCCAACCTAGCAGGTCAGCGGGTTGCAGGGTGTAGAGTACGTCGCGCCATTGCTCCTCTTCTTCAGGGCTGTAACCGTTCTCGTCGCGGTCCTTGAAGGCGTCCAGTTCCTCGTCGTCATAGTAGGTAATCTCCTGCTTGCATGCCCCCTCCAGCAACTGCTCGCTGGGACAGATGCTGCGCAGGCCGCAGGTCTCGTCGGCACAACCCTGTGCCGGCGTATCGTCCTTGTTGTCGCTGGCGCCGGTTTCATCGCCATTTTCGGACACATTCTTGTGGTAAAACAAGCGGTCGATGAGCCACACAATGGCGCCCCCCACGACCAGTATCGTCAATAAAAGAAATATCAGTTTCATCGTGTTTTATCGCATTTCAGGCTCCAAAAATACTACTTTTTTTTGAATCAGCCTTGATGTTCCATTTCCTGAGAACAGTGACTCGGTGAATCTGTACCAGTTAGATAACAGTGTTGCTGTAGTCGGCAAGCGCAAGCATTTCTCTGTCACCCAGGCTGTCGCCATAAGCATATAGCAGGTAGGTGTCTCTTGCGGGTTCGAGTTCCAAGAGTCTTTCGACTTTCTGCTGTCCGTAGCAGTTAGGTGTCTTGAAACGGCCTGTAATCACGTTGTTGGAATCGACCTCAATTTCGGTGGCGATAACGGCGCGGACACCCACTTTTTCACCCCACGGTTGCACCCAGTTGAGGATGCTTCCCGTGATGATGTACACGGTGTGGCCTTGTTTAAGGTGATTCTCCATTTGCTGAATGGTGGAGGCGTTGCGAATAGTATCGATTTTCTGTGCAAAAGCCTCGCCTGCCGTCTGAAACCGTGAGAAGTCCCATCCCTTGAAGAAGTGTGAGAATACCCGTTGTTTGGTTTTCCAGTTGGGATACAGATGCAATTTCATCAATATCAGTTGTGGGGAATACAGTAGAAATCCAATCATGAAACGCCTCCATCCGCAGGCAAACCTGATGAACTCTGGGAAGGTGTCACGGGTCGTTAAAGTGCAGTCAAAGTCAAAGGCTGCGATAGTCCTGGTTTTATTGTCTCCCATAGCGCTGACCGTTATCATAGGTAGTAAATAATCAGTGCAAACGAGAGGAGCCACGCAATGACGCAACCCTGGATAAAGCGGTCCTTGAGTATCACTTCGTTAGGATTGCTGTTTTTCTCATCAACCATCATAATCTGCAGATATCGGATGATGCCTGCCAGTACAAAGATGGATGTGAGATAGACATAGGGACTGCCGAAACGCTCCACCACTTCGGGCGAGACTGTGTACATGATGTAACTCACCATCGTGATGCTTCCCACAATGCTAGTCGCTCCGTTCAAGAAACGGACGTTATAACGATTGGCGGTCTTTCGGGTTGCTATGCCGTCGCTCTCAAACGTCATCACGTCGTCACGGCGCTTGGCAAATGCGAGGAACAACGCGAGCAAGAAGGTCATTAGGACAATCCAGTGAGTCAATATGATACCTGTTGCGGCCCCGCCGGCACAAACACGCAGCACAAATCCCACGGCAATGACAAAAACATCGACGAGGGCAATATGCTTCAATAGAAGTGAATATGCGACGCTCATCACGACGTAGGCCCCGACTACAAGAAATACCAGTCCGTTCCTGCCGTCTGCCCTGTTGATGAGGCACAGGAGGCCAATGCTGAGGATGAAGCACAGGAGCATGACGATGTAGCCCGTCATCTTGCTGACTTTACCGCTAGCGATAGGGCGGCGGCGTTTGTCGCAATGCTTGCGGTCGGCTTCGGCATCCAGGATGTCATTAAAACAGTAGATGCCGCTGGCAGCCATGCAGAAGGCGAGGAACATCAGGATGCAGGGCAGCAGATAATCCACATCCAGGAGGTGCCGGTCAAAGAACAGTGGCATGAAGACAAACAGATTCTTCAACCATTGTTGCGGACGGAGTAATTTGATGATTTCTGTCATGTCAATGATGTAGCGATTTGGTGGATGAGGTCGAGTAGATATGCATAGTGCCTCTGCTGTATCGTGTTGAGGTGGTCCAGAGGCGCAAAATAGTTGGGAACAGGGGTCAGCAGCACCAGCAGCAGGTAGAAGTAAGGGGAGCGTAGCAGCCTGTTGCTGCTGATGAAGTTTTGGATTGCCTGGGAAGTTCTTGTCACAATTCTGGGGAAGGGGACAGCCTCATGTTTGAAGACATGATAGAAGAACAGGGTGGAAATTACCCAGTAAGGCAGGGTGCGGCCCCAGTCACATGACAGGACAGTGAACATGGGAATCAATGAGACGAACTGAGTCAGTGCCACGTTGCTCAATAACGTGTGATTCAATGGCTTTGGTCGGGATTTGCTCATGGAAACGTTATCGATGCGTGTGAGCAGATAGTAGGCCGACACCATGACAAACAAGGTCAAGAAAACACTATGGACTGACGGGGCTCCGACGCCAAAGTAAGCATGGTAGAAGTGCTTGTCGAAGGTGGTGACCGTGTCCCATCCCAATGCCTGAACGCTTGCTCCGACGACCGACGTGCCGTCTGGGTCAGGAAAGACAGAGAACACCCCGCCCCAGGAAGCCCAGATGGCATCGGCTACGCTTTTGCTGCCCTTAAACAGGCATACCATCGCCATGACAGCCAGCACGGGAAGGAAACGCACGAAGCAGTGCATGGCGCTCTGCAGCCGGGAATGCTTGCTGGTGCGGGTCGCTGAATAACTGTATAGCATCAGGATGGGAATGGTGAAGAAAAAGGACGCTTCATGGATGAGCAACTGCAATGCGGCAAGCGCATAGAACAGCACCCATGACATTGTGCGCCTGTGAGGACTCGTTATCGCCGACCTGTAACAGTGGAAAATTACGTATGTCAATGCCAGCATCAGGAAATCCTTGCGTCCCCAAGGGTTAAACAGGGTGTAGCCGACACACAGCCCCGTGAGGAGCAACAGCGGCGACCAGCCCTCGCCCTTGAAAACCCGGTACAGAATGCACAGGATACTGAGGCTTGACAGAGTGTACAGCAGCCGTACAGCAATCCTCACATCATACATCCGCACTTGTTCGAGGGCTAACAGAATTTGTCCCAAGAGGCCTCGTCTGACGAATCCGCCCTCATAGTTGATGAGCCACTCGCTGATTTCCCAACTCTGATACTTAATCTGAGGCTCAGATAAGTTCAGGAAATCGCCCGAAATGTTCACGCAGAACGCCGTAAAGAAAAACAGAAAAACGAACCACGAACACACCCGTTCCCAATTCGTCCCAGTGATATGTCTATTCCCTTGACTGGCTTTCATGCGTCATTGTCGTTTCTTGTGACCATTGGCCAATACAAAATTACATGTTATTGCCTTGCCATGAGTGGGCCATCTGGTTTTTAACATAATTTAGCGTTGCTGATATGTTAAAAAGAACCAAATAAAGTTAATTTATCCGCAATAATCGGTGCTTTTTCTCATTAATTATTGTGGATTTGAGCGATAATGAGTACTTTTGCGCCAGCATTCGTGAGAGGGGGCGATCGGGCTTCCTCGTTTTTATTATAATTTGGCTTTAGAGGTTAACCAATGTCATGCATTTTAGCCTCTAAACTAGAAACTAGGGACTAGAAACAAGAGACTAAAAAATGATTGACAAGACGGCATTGGAACAAGTGATTAACGAGGCGCTGCAGGGCACCAAGATGTTTCTGGTCACCCTCAAGGTGAGCAAGGACAATGTGATTGACGTTGCTCTCGACAGCGATGAGGACATTTCGGTTGATGACTGCGTGGCAGTGAACGATGCCGTGCTCGCCGCATTTGACCGCGATGACGAGGACTATGAGTTGACGGTGGGCTCCTATGGCATCACTTCACCGTTGCTGCTGCCGCGCCAGTACCGCAAGAATATCGGCTATGAGGTCGAGGTACTCACTGCCGACGGCCGCAAGCTCAAGGGCGTTATCGCCGATGCCGACGAAGAGGGCTTCACCCTCACCATGACAGTGAAGAAGAAACTCGAGGGCAAGAAACGTCCCGAACTGGTCGAGGAGGAAGAACGATTCAATTACAACGACATTAAACAAACAAAAAATATCATCAAAATTTAGTTGTCATTTCTCAGCCGACAGTTGTCGGCGTCATTCGCATTCAACTGAAAACTGAGAACTGAGAACTGAAAACTGAACAAAGATTATGGCTAAAAGAGAAGAAGCGGTTAACATGACCGCACAGTTTGCCGAGTTTAAGGAACTCAAGGACATTGACAAGACTACACTCATCAGCGTGCTCGAGGAGTCGTTCCGCAGTGTGTTGTCCAAGATGTTTGGCAACGACGACAACTTTGACGTGATTGTCAACCCCGACAAGGGAGACTGCGAGATTTACCAGAAACTGGAAGTCGTTGAGGACGGACAGGTGGAGAATCCCGTCAAGCAGATTTCCTTGAGTGACGCTCAGGCTGATGATGACCCCGACTGCGAGGTGGGTGAGGAACATTTCCGCAAGATAGACTTCGCTAAGTTTGGCAGGCGTGCCATCCTGAACTTGCGCCAGACCTTAGCCAGCAAGATTCTTGACCTCCAGAAGGACGCCATCTACAACAAGTTCAAGGCCCTTGAGGGCCAGCTTGTGGCAGGTGAGGTCTATCAGGTGTGGAAACGCGAGGTGCTGCTGCTCGACGATGACAAGAACGAGTTGCTGCTTCCCAAGGAGGAGCAGATTCCCACCGACATCTACCGCAAGGGCGATGTGGTGCGTGCTGTCATCGAGAAGGTGGACAACACCAATAACAATCCCAAGATTATCGTGTCACGCACTAGCCAGAATTTCCTGCGCCGCTTGTTTGAGCAGGAGGTGCCTGAGATTCATGACGGACTCATCGTCATCCGTGCCGTCGCCCGTATTCCTGGTGAGCGTGCCAAGATTGCCGTTGAGAGCTATGATGACCGCATCGACCCCGTCGGCGCCTGTGTGGGCGTAAAGGGAGCCCGCATCCACGGTATCGTGCGCGAGTTGCGTAACGAGAACATCGATGTCATCAATTATACCAACAACCCCCAATTGCTCATCCAGCGTGCTTTGAGCCCCGCCAAGATTTCGTCTATCCGCTTGGATAACGAGAACCTGCACGCCGAGGTATTCCTGCGTCCCGAAGAGGTGTCGCTGGCCATCGGTAAGGGCGGCTTGAACATCAAGCTGGCTAGCATCCTGACGGGTTACAGCATCGATGTCTATCGTGATATCGAGACCGAGGGCGAGGAGGATATCTACCTCGACGAGTTCAAGGACGAGATCGACGAGTGGGTTATCGAGGCACTCAAGAATGTGGGCCTCTCCACAGCCAAGTCGGTGCTCCGCATTCCCCGCGAGGAAATCATCGACCGTGCCGACCTGGAAGAGGACACCGTGGACAACCTGCTTGCCGTCCTCAGGGCCGAGTTTGAAGAATAACTGCTGTATTAATTATCAAGGTCGCAACAGACCGTTTTATTCACTTCTCACATAGCAACACATAACAGCCGAAAGCATATTGCCGAAAGCGAACCGATAAAAAACATTTTATGGCGATAAAGATTAGTAAAGTCATCGCAGATTTAAACGTGGGTAGGCAAACCATCGAAGAGTTCCTGCACAAGAAAGGCATCGAAATCGACGCCAGCATCAATGCGCGCATCCAGGATGACGTGTATGAGATGCTTGTAAAGGAATTCAAGCCTGATATGGACCTCAAGAGCAAATCTGACAAGATGGCCAATGAGCGTCAAAAGGAGAAGGCTAACAGGGACAAGGCTAAAAGCGAATCCCATGAAATCAAAACCGTGGTTCCGGGTCAGAAGCCCAAAATCCTGGGTAAGATTGAACTGGATTCTGCCGGCAATCCCAAGCCTGCTGCCAAACCGGCGACCGAGGCCCAAGCACCGAAGTCCAAGGAGAAGGTTGAACAACCTGCCGAGCCCGTCGTGAAGACTGAAGAGGAGACAAAGCCTGTCAAGCCCGTAGTGGTGCCTGTACAGGAAGAAAAGGAACCTGAAACCACTGCCGCTGAACAGAGCGCTCAAGTTGAGCCCGCAGTTCAGGACGTTCCCGAGGCTCCTGCTGAGGCTGCGCCCCAACCTGTCGATTCTGACGCCCCCGTGGCCGAAGATGAGCCTGCCGAGCAGGAAGACAAGGACGAAGGCGTATTTAAGCCCGTGTCACAGACCGTCGGCGGTCCGCAACTCAAGGTTGTGGGCAAGGTGGACTTGACATCGCTCAACCAGCAGACCCGTCCCCGCAAGAAGAGTAAAGAGGAAAAGCGCAATGAGCGTTTGGCAAAGGCTCAGGCTGAAGGTGGCGGCAAGCGCAAGCGTAAACGCATCGGCAAGGAGAAAATCGACATTGAGAGCGCTGGCAACCAGACCGCTCCGCAGCCCGGTAAGGGTAAGGGCGGCAAGGACGAACAGTCAGGCAAGCGCAACAAGGAAAAGAAGGGCAACCGCAAGCCCCTTCGTCCCGAAGTCAATGAGGTGGATGTTCAGCGCCAGATGAAGGAAACGCTGGCACGTCTCACTGCCAAGACCAACAAGAAGGCAGCCGCCCGTCGCCGCGAGAAACGCGAAGAATTCCGTGAGGAGCAGCGCGAGGAAGCAGCACAGGCAGCAGCACAGAGCAAGATTTTGAAACTCACCGAGTTTGTGACAGCCAATGACTTGGCTAGCATGATGAACGTACCCATCAACAAGGTTATCGCCACTTGTATGAATCTGGGTGTGATGGTGAGCATCAATCAGCGCCTGGATGCCGAGACGATTAACATCGTGGCTGATGAATTCGGTTTCAAGACCGAATATACCAGCGCTGAGGTCGCTGAAGCTATCAGTGAAGAAGAGGATAAGCCCGAAGATCTCGTTCAGCGTCCTCCCGTGGTGACTGTCATGGGTCACGTTGACCATGGTAAGACCTCGTTGCTGGACTACATCCGCAATTCTAATGTGATTGCCGGTGAGGCTGGTGGTATTACCCAGCACATCGGTGCCTATAACGTGAAGTTGCCCAACGGCCGTCGCATCACGTTCCTCGATACCCCTGGTCACGAGGCGTTTACCGCAATGCGTGCCCGTGGTGCCAAGGTTACCGACATCGTTATCGTGATTGTGGCTGCCGATGATAACGTCATGCCGCAGACCGTTGAGGCGTTGAACCATGCCTCGGCTGCAGGTGTGCCCATCATCTTTGCCATCAACAAGATTGATAAGCCTAGCGCCAATCCTGAGAAGATTAAGGAAGAGCTGGCTGGTATGAACTACCTGGTCGAGGACTGGGGTGGCAAGTATCAGAGTCAGGATATCTCGGCCAAGAAGGGTATCGGCGTGAGCGAACTCATGGAGAAGGTGCTGCTTGAGGCTGATATGCTTGATCTTAAGGCCAACCCCAACCGCAAGGCTACGGGTTCTATCATCGAGTCCTCGCTCGACAAGGGCCGCGGTTACATCGCTACCGTGCTCATCGACAACGGTACGCTCCATGTGGGCGATATCGTACTTGCCGGTACTCATTTCGGTAAGGTGAAGGCCATGTGCAACGAGCGCAACCAGCGCATCACCGAGAGCGGTCCCTCGACCCCTGCACTGATTCTGGGTCTAAACGGTGCTCCCACCGCCGGTGACAAGTTCAACGTCATGGATACCGACCAGGAAGCCCGTCAGATTGCCAACAAGCGTGAGCAGCTGCAGCGTGAGCAGAGCCGCCGCACCCAGCACCGTGTCAGTCTGGAAGACATCGGCCGTCGTCGTGCTTTGGGTGAGTTCCACGAGCTCAACTGTATCGTCAAGGGTGACGTGGACGGTTCTATCGAGGCACTCAGCGACTCGCTGATCAAACTTTCGACCCCCGAGGTTCAGGTGAACGTCATCCACAAGGCTGTGGGTGCCATCACCGAGAGCGATGTCACTCTGGCAGCAGCCAGCGATGCCTACATCATCGGCTTCCAGGTGCGTCCGTCGGCTTCGGCCAAGCGTGCCGCCGAGCAGGAGGGTGTTGACATCCGTCTGTACTCTATCATCTATGATGCTATCGAGGAGGTGAAGAGTGCTATGGAAGGTATGCTCTCGCCCGACATCAAGGAGGAGGTTACCGGCAGCGCCGAGGTGCGTCAGGTTTACCACATCAGCAAGGTGGGTACGATTGCCGGTACCATGGTGGTAGAAGGCAAGATAAAGCGTGGCAGCAAGGTGCGCGTAATCCGTGACGGTATTGTAATCCACACTGGAGAACTGGCTTCGCTCAAGCGCTTCAAGGATGATGCCAAGGAGGTGACCAGCGGCTACGACTGCGGTCTGAGCCTCAAGTCCTACAACGACCTGCAGGAAGGCGACATCATCGAGGCATTTGAGGAAATCGAGGTACAGAAGACCTTGTAATCAACTCATGAACTATTACCTGAATATAGGTAGTAATATAGGTCAGCGGCGCGATAACCTCTATCGCGCCGTTGTCGCTCTTGCTGCATCCACAGGCGGATGTGCTGTTTCCAGCATCGTCGAGAGTGAGCCCTGGGGATTTGAGAGTGAGAACCGGTTCATGAACCTCGGTGTGAGCCTCGTCAGTGACATTGAGCCCCATGAGATGCTTGACCTCATCCACGACATCGAGCATCGGCTTGGCAGCGCGTCTCATCGCGATGAGCAAGGCAATTATATCGACAGGCTAGTGGACATCGACATTGTGGCCATCGATGACCTCGTCATCAATACGCCCACATTGCAGGTGCCGCACCCCCATCTGGCAGAGCGCGACTTCTTCCTGCGCCCCATGATACAGCTGGCTCCCGAGTGGCGGCATCCCGTCACGGGACTTACAGCCGCCGAGATGCTGGCTGATGAAAGCCGCCAACCATCAGATACCGATTAAACGTCAATCACGTTTTAACGTCTAAGACGGCGGTTATTAAAACATCAGAGAATTAGATGAAAAGTCATCAAAGGATTGACCCTTTGATGACTTTTATTTTACTTGCCGTAGCCGTTGGCCTTGCGGTAGTGGTTGGGGGAGAGACCCAAGTGTTTTTTCACATATTTTCCGAAGAACGAGAGGTTGTCAAAGCCCATCTCGCTGGCTACTTCCTTGATGCTCAAGTCGCTGTAGAGCAATAGTTGCTTGATGCGGCCAACGATTGCCGTGGCGATGATTTCGCTGGCGGTATAGTCGCTGTGCTTGCGGCACACGCTGGTAAGGTACTTGGGCGAGACACACAATTCATCGGCATAGGACTTGACGCTGCGGTTCACGTTGGTGCTCTCGGCGAGCAGAAGCATGAAACGGCGGTAGATGCGGTCACCTTGCCGCAGCATTTCGTTATCACCGTCGTTGTCAAGGTGCTTGTTGAGGTTGGACAGCAGGTCGTAAGCAAAACAGCGGATGATGTCGCGCACAGTTTCGCGTCCGGAGTTCAGTTCCTGATGGTCCATCTTGAAAACGAGCAATTCATAGTATTTCATCATCAGGTCCACCTCGTTCTGTTCCAGTTTGATGACCGGATTGGCCATGATGTGCATGATGGACTGCAGCAGGCTCTTGTTGAAGAACCCAAAACCGATATCGGTGCTCATGGCGCAGATGATGCAGCTGAAGTTCTCGGTGTGGTGAATGTTGTCAACGACCATTTTGCGGTCCACAAACAGCGAACTGTTCATGTCCAGCCGATGGGTGACGCCGTTCAAGTCCAGCGTGAGACGTCCCTTGGTTACCATGACATAGGCGAAGAAATTCACCTTGAACTGCTTCATCAGCCCAGGGATAGACGTAATGTTGTCGGCAAAAAAGATTTCGCCGTCATTGTATTTGAGGTTGTGATAAACCTGCGGCACATCGTGCAGTTCAATTTCGGTAATTTTGGTCGGTTTCATGATTCAGTTTTGAATTTGCCTGCGAAGTTATTAACTTTTTCCCACAATTGCAAGTATGCTGTGTGACTATTCACTTCTGACAGGTCATCATGCATAGTCACCATGCCACACAGACCCCGAATTCTGCGCAGGCGAGGATACTTATTGATAACCGTTGTAATGAACGACCGCACAAAAAAGGAATCGCAACTGCGATTCCTTTTTCATTCAGTCATGATAATATGCCTTATGAGGGCATTGACAAGGGATTAGTTACCCGATAAGATTTGGTCAGAGAGCATTGTCACGTCAAGAATGGAGATATTATTGTCTCCGCTCAAGTCAGCACAGATGGTGCAGACCTCAGCATTACCCAGCAGATAGTCGATGAGGATGGTCACGTCGAGAATAGAGATTGTGCCATCGTGGTTCACATCACCTAATTCAAAGCCGTGGCCGTTCTGGAACAGCGTCACTTCCTGTTGGTTGCTCCATTCACTCTCGGTACCGTCAGTATACAGGGCTTTCACCTTATAGACATAGGTGCCCTCGGCCTCAAGGCCAGTCACAGTGTAGAATCTGTCAGTAATGTCTGTGATGAGACGGTAGGCGGCATCGCCTGTTTCGTTGGCGCTGAACTTGGCTCCAGTGGTAATGTCACCAGCATAGATATACACGCTCTCGATGGCGATGTAGTTGGCACGAGCCTGAACACGCACACGGTCGCTTGATGAGCAGTTCAGTACAACGGTGATTTCCTGGAAGTCGTCTTCATCCGACGAGCCAAGCGTGAAATCACTCTGAGCTGAGCCTGTAGATATTCTGACTTGGCCTACACCATAGCTGGAGGGATAATAGGACTTAATCCTGGCCACTACGGTCACCTTGTTGTTGCCGGTCAGGTCAAGTGTCGGGCTAACGAGAGCGCCATAGGTGGTGCTCCACCAACTGGAGCTGGCTCCCGTGATGACAAAGCCGTTGTTGACGTAGAAAATGTTCTCGGCACTCCATCCGTCAGGCAGGTAGTCGGTAGCGGTGCTGGCTACGTTGGGCAGGGTGCCGTTATCGTTAGTCACAGCCTCTACATCGGTCAAATCGCAGACTCCGCCCTCAACGGGAATGGGCCCGTCGGGTTTGGTCCTTACCTCGAGGGTATAGCTTGTCACATTTTCGGCAGGAGTCTGGTCGGTCCAATCTGCGCGGAATTCAGTCAGGTTGATGTACTCCTCTACAGCGGGTTGCATCACGGGAGTGTGAGTCTTGATGAGGCCCTGTCCCGTCAAGTTAACGGTCACATTTTCGGCACCGTTGCTGGCGAGGGTCAACTCTGCAGTGTAGTTCTGCACAGCCGTTGGCGAGAAAGTAACCGTCACAGTCACACCATTGGTGGCATTGCTGCTGTTGATGACTGTGGGATTAACGGTGAACACGCCGTTAGGATCGTTGAGTGTGAGGGTGATATCGTTCGTCAGTGCCAATCCGGTCACTGAGAACGTCTTAGTTACGCTGGAGTTTACTTGCGTAGCACCGCAGTTGACGTTTTCGGCCGAAACTTGAATAGTGGGATCGGTGATGGCGCCCTTCATGTACCAGAAACTGGCTGTACCGTCGCCATGGATGGTCATCTCGGTCACAGGTTTACCCAGATAACCGGCATTGCCCGTAATATTACCGCTGGCGGTCATGTTGAGCTTGGCGGCAGGGGTCGAGTTGTCGGTAAACGCTGATTTGTCATTCCTGGGCCAGGTATCGCCGCTCTCGTTATTGGTCGACAAAGAGTTGTCGGCGGGCATGATGGTGACCAGCTGGATGTTCTGGTTGTTGGGCGTATTGGCCGACCAGCGTTCGGCACTATAGGTGATGTGGTGAATCAGTAGGCCCTGGCCAGGCAGATACCTGTCCCAACCTTGCTGCCTACGGTTCTCAATAATGAAGTACTCGTTGCTATTGATGTCGCTCTGGAGGAACAATGCCTTGTCGGTCTCCTCATTTTTCTGGTTCCAGATGGGCAAGGTGTAATGGGTTCCAGGATGGGGAATGACATAGTCAATCCATCCCATAAAATTCTTCTCATAGGCCGAATAGCCCACGGGAGTATAGGTGTCGTTGGCATAGCAGCCGGTGTCCATGATGTCCCAGTAGCCCATGCCGTAGTGGCCGCCATAGTTAGTGTCATAGAAGTCGGGCAGACCCAGGCAGTGGCCGAACTCGTGGCAGAAAGTACCGATACCATCGATAGTGGTTGTGTTATCGCTACTGCCATGCAGCTCGTTGAACACGGCAAAATTGTTCACATAGACGTTACTGCCGTTGGGACGGAAGGCACCGTTACCACCCATGCCGTAGTAAGAGGCCGACTGGAGATTCCAGTTGCAAGGCCAGATGGCACTGGGGACGGTGTATGAGGCTTGAGCTTCGCCTACACCGGCGTAAATGACGATGACCACGTCGCAATAGTTATCGCTGTTGGTATCAAAACGATTAAACGACACACCGTCGGCAGCAGCCATCTGGCAAGCCTCGGTTACCATCGAACCCAAACCCTTGTCATCACCGCCCGAAGTGTTGCCGCCGTAGTACTGGCGGTTCTGGCTCAAAGTGTAGATACCGAAGACTTCAAAATCAGGGTCGTACTTTCCATTGGACTGGTCCTTGAAATACTGCTGAACGCTCGTGTTGCCCGTCAGCATGGCTTGGATGATTTGCTCACGGGTGTTATTGAATCTTTTGTCTTGGTATTCGACAAGAATGATGGGCACCTTGCGGGCTCCCAACGAAGGCACGTCGGCGTCGGCATTGCTGCCTCCAACTCCAAAGAACGGACGCCCCTGTATGGGCTTGAATTCCTTGTGCGTCATCGTCAGGTTGCTGTGCTGAGCAACGATAAACGCCCTCTCACTGGCAGAGCGCTGATTGGGCTCATGGGCGAGCACTTTGCTCACGCCGGTTAATGACGAGGTGTAATAATAGTCACCGTCATCGCCCAAGGCAACCATGAGGCCATCGCTCGTGAGCAGGGCATGATTAAATGCGTTACCCACAGCTTGTACCCTCAAGAAGGTGCCATCACTTTGCTTTAATGTGTGCCAACCGGGTTTAGCGGGCACTGCTACTGCTGCTAATGCGCAACTCAGCAATAGCATCAAAATCATAGAAATTCTTTTCATTTGAAACTTGAATTTTGGTTTTTGGTAGTTTAATTAGTCACTAATTATAATAAAACGATGCAAATATAGTAATAATCATAAGACCCCAATGCATTTTAAACCCTAATTCAGTAAAAAACACACCATATTCCATAAGGCAAGCAGACGGCATAGCACAAAAAAGGCTAACGCGGCAACGACCGCATTAGCCTTGTTATTGAGTCGGGGTGAGAAGACTCGAACTTCCGGCCTCCACGTCCCGAACGTGGCGCGCTAACCAACTGTGCTACACCCCGAAGCTCGTTTGAGCGGTGCAAAGGTACTGCTAATTTTTTAAATAGAGCAATATTTCGGCAATTTTCTTTAGTGGGCGTCGAGCCAATTGGTGGCGGTGCCATGGCTGGCGGTGAGTTTCACTTGGCCCTTGTAAACGCCTTCCATC
>JAEEGL011342680.1_pt1 | contig 30758 bp, 16 predicted proteins | sample 9134231 | NCBI WGS metagenome assembly JAEEGL01 (sample SAMN16246548, study PRJNA631951) | gut metagenome | biome: gut microbiome; feature: rumen; material: fiber-attached | host: Bos | place: Iran: Karaj | collected 2018-10 | reverse complement strand
TATGTTTCAAACCATATCCTTTGTTGGTTTTTGGATCATTTTTGCCCCATACTATATCAATAAATCCGATATCTTCGCGAAACAGTGCTTTGGGACACTCTCCGTTTTGTACTTTAAGTAAATGCTTAATAGCCAGTTTCGTCTCAAACGCCCCCCTTCGCGGTGTCCTTGCCCAATGCTTCGGCGCACACGACACCCGCACTGCGGCAAAAATAACGGAGTTATACCCATGCCTGTTGATGTTGAGCCCTCTACGAGGGCAGGGTGGTATGGAGGCAAAGTAAAAAAAAGGTCGGCAAAATCTGCCGACCTTTTCTGTCAAATGAAATGTATAGTTTACTCTTCTCCTTCAATCACTAAGCGAATCAACGCAAACATCGCATAGTTAATCATGTCGTAATAGTTGGCATCCAGGCCTTCGGAAACGAGGGTCTTGCCTTGGTTGTCTTCAATTTGTTTGATTCTCAAAAGCTTCATCAAGATGATGTCCGTCAACGAGCTGATGCGCATCTTGCGCCATGCCTCGCCATAGTCATGATTCTTGTTCATCATCAACTCTTTGGCTTGGTTGAGGTACTTGGTGTACAGCTTGATGGCTTCGTCGGCGGGAAGCATTTCGTCCATGGTCTCGGCCACGCCCACCTCCAACTGTATGAGGGCCATGACCGAATAGTTGACGATGCCGATAAACTCAGGAATGATACCTTCACCCACTTTGTTCACGCCAGTCTCCTGCAGGCTGCGAATGCGTTGGGCTTTGATATAAATCTGGTCGGTGAGCGAAGGCAAGCGCAGAATGTGCCAAGCCGTGCCATAGTCAATGGCCTTTTTGGAAAACAGGTCGGTGCACTGTTTGGCGATTTCGTCAAATTGAGCTGAGGTATCTGCCATGAGCTTTATTTTTTGATGATTTTGCTTATAATCTGCTGGTTGTTTTCATCAATCACTCTTACAAAATAGAGTGCTTGTGATAAATTGCTGATGTTCAGAATGTAGTTGCTGTCGCCAATGCCATCAACACGTTGAACGCTTCGTCCAGTCATGTCGATAACTTCCACAGATTTCATGTTATTGCTGCATTGGATATGAATTTGCTCACTGCTGGGATTAGGATAAATGAGCAGGCTTGTGGAAGTTGTTGTCTCAACGGAGGAAGGTCCAGGATTCTCGCCATTCAGGTAGGTCAGCATAATTGGACAGCTGGTGGTTACATCTCCACAGCTGAGTGCGAAATTAAACATGATATTATTGCTTTCGGTAGTTTCACTGAGTTTCGTAATGTTGTATTGTGCTGTCTTGGAGGAGTTAATAGCCATGGATGGATAATCGATAGTGCTGCTGGTACCATTGCTGTTGATGCTGATATCGTTATCTGCAGTAGTCAATGTGGCTTGAATATTGGTGGCAACAGTGTTTCCTTGATTCTTGAAGATAACTTTGATAACGGGTTCGTCTCCGTTCAACACAATATTATTGGCGAATGTACCTTCAATGTCATAATGATCAATAGTCAATATAGGTGAAGTTGGTGTCATATTCTGACCTTGATTCGGGAAGATGATATTGTCAATCCATGCGCAATCACTGCCGTTGGAAATACTGCCGTCTTTAGTGTATACAAATTTGAAAGTGTGGTTGCCTGCGCTCACATTAAAGCTGGCTTGACCCCATTCAACTTCCCCACTTAATTCCTCTTTCTTAGAACCATCAATATAGAATGCGAATTTATCCCAATCGCTTTCTGATGATACTTTCCGGAAATAAGAGATGGTACCAGCTTGAGCCAAATTCATGGGAATGGAAAGTTCGGAGGATGAACTATTATTCAAATTGCTTTTGCTGCGGGCACTGTAATTGCCGGCATATACTTCACTTGTGGTGATTTCCCATGGATTGTTGCCGTTTGACCATGCGAATTCAGTGAAATTGTTGCTTTCAAATGTCTCCATGAATTTTCCAACAACTATTTGATGGATTACGTTGAGGTTATACTCGTTGTTGTTTATGCTGAATGTTAAGGGGTAAGAGTTCCCAACGGTAACGTTGGCAGCAATGCTTATGTTGAATGTCACTGCGACAGTGTTGCCAGCATTAATGCTACCAACATTAACACTACTGTTGTTAACGGTTACATCGTTGTGGTTGGATACCAAAGTACCGATGAGGTTGCTGATGTTACTTTGACCATCGTTCTTTACATAAAAGGTGATTGTGCCACTCTCACCGGAATTAATCATGCCTTCGTTGGCTGTGCCAACATTGAGTGTGGCGTGATCATAATGAAGCTCGGGAGCAACGGCGTTGTAATTGAAGGTGCGCTCAAAAGTGCCATTGTCAGAGAAGATGGTCACTTTGACAGAAATTTGCTCTAGGTTGCTCAAGGAGGCTATGGTTCTTGACGTAAAGGCATTGTTAAGGTCAAAGTTCTGGTTGCCATTCATGGTGCCGATATAGACGGAGTCAACAATGAAATAGATGTTGGGGGTAAGGGCTTGTATTTTGGCTCTTACGTTATTTCCTGTGATAGTGCTGATGTTTTCAACTTGCAGATTCCAGTCATTAACGTTGTTATTGCTGAGTGTCTCGCTGTTGTTCAAGTTGATATTGCCTACTGCATAGAAATTGTTGGGGGATGCGAAATTGATGGTTTGGAAGAACTGAATGTAGTTCTGTGCGGAGATGGCTATTTCGTATTGGCCAGGAATCATATCAGAGGGTAATGCTAAACTTACTTGACCATTTTCATCGGCGAAAGCGGCGCTTATCAGCACGTTGTTCTGGGTTAAGGCCACGTAAGCATAGGGCACGGCTGTGAAATCAAGAGAGGAAATGCCTATAACACTGCCGTTGGGAATGTTGGCGGTTATGGCTGAAGGCTCAGACAGATAAGGTTTGATAGAGGGATCACCAAATACATGGTAAATTTCCCAATAATACAATTTTCTCGTTGAAGAGGAGGATTCAACAGCCAAGTTGCCGGCGACATTAATGCCGGAAGAGGTTACATACCATTGGCTATGGGCTTCGTTGTGAGTGTGAAACAGGCGGTCGTATGCACCCAGGTGTGAAGCATCGTATGTTGTGGGAGTGGTGGTAATGCTGCTACGCACACCGACAGCCCAGTAATAGTCCTCATCCCAGTAGGAATAATCTGAAGCGCCAAGATAAACTACAGCTCCTTTGTTGGCAGTTCTTAGCAATGCCTCTCCAAAGCAGTTGCTTTCCTCGAATTTTCCAGATTGGCAGCAGTTGCCGATCAGAATGCCATATTTGTTGGCATTGTTCATTGCGGATATATGATTGGTCTCAAAGGTGGGATCTGACCACCCGCTGGAACCACAGTGGGCAGTATAGTTTGCAAGACCTACACCAGCACCGATTTCACTGCGGATGGTTGCCGCTTGGGAACTGCAGTTATATAAATGGGTGTTTATTGTGGTAAAACCGTTGTCGGTGTTTACATAGTTGGTAGACACATATTTGATTTGTCCGTCTGCATGGGTGGTAGAGTGTCCTGCGGAAGTTTGGCTGTCAGTGCCGGACACTAAAACGGCTCTCCCTAAATATGACGGATCAGGCATGGAAAATTGCTCATACATCAGAGTCTTTTCAATCTGCGGAGTTAATTGGCTGACATTCTGGGCTGAAAAACGTCCATAATAACAGTCGGGAAAATTGTCTCCCGTAGTCCAAGTGGCATAGTATAAGTCTGTTACATGTCCGTTGTCGGCAACACCTGTGAATGCCGGAATCTGTGCCACATCACCAATCAGCAACACAAAAGTGGGAGCGGGGGCTTCCGCTGTGGCGTTGTCATATTTTGCCTTGATAAAGTTCTTGATGCTGGTGGTAGTTGTGCCTACATTGCTGTCATCAGTATATGCAATCTCTACCAAATAACCGATTCGTTTTTTCCAGTTGATGAAATTGATGAGATCTTCGTTGCCTCTGAACATGGAATGGGCTATAATCAAATATTTGATGGGAGCATTGTCGATTTCGTCTCTGAAGCCGGGCTCGTTCATGGAGTTAATAACACCGCAGTGCTGTCCGTCGAACATGCCGTTGCCATGTTTGGTCTTCATTTCCATGGTCTTGGGAATGTTGGGGTTGACAAAGCTGATCTCAACATCCAACTGCGTGCATACACTCAGTTCGCCAGTCATAGGATTGTATTCAAATGGAGAAACACTCAATCGGCCCATGTTGATGTTGCGGAGTACACCCACAATCTCGCCTTGAGCCAAAGGCATGCCATAAAAGCTGTTAGTGGCGTATGTTGCCTCGTCAATGACGAAGGGGAAAGGACCGTCTTCAGATTTGGGGTGTCGGGGCTGTGCCGGTATAATGGGATAGTTGATACCTAGTTCAGCAAGACTATAGGTCTCATAAGTGCTGTTGACCACATTCACTTGCATACCTTCGCACAAGGGAATTTCCAACAGGTTGGTGATGACTGGCAATTCAGGTTGTCCATCATTCTGCATGGGCGTCATGCCATCGTATGAAAGTTGAGAAAAAGTGCCTTGCTCAGTCTTGATGTTCTTGATTTGAAGATTTTGAACATCAATAGAGTAGGAGATTTTGATGTCGCTATAACTGTTATCCATTACACGGTAATAGTTCGAACGCTGGGCCATACCGGAATTGAAGAGTAGCAGGCTCAAAATGCACATCAGAATGATAGATTTTTTCATTTTTTTGTATTTTGATGATTAAAATATTTTATGCTGAACAGATGATTTTGCTAATATAAAATGCCGAATTTCACCCCGCCAAAGTGGTAGTGGTGATTCTTTTCTCTATTGGTGAAATATTCTGAATTATCGGGTTCATCAGGAATGGCCTCACTATATTTGATGCTGGAATGCTGCATCTTGTAGGTGGCTAGTATCAGCAGAGAGACTTTCTCGCTGACTTTGATGTTGATGCCGAGACCGGTTTCCACAAAAGGGCCTGGTTTTGCTCCTTGTATAACACGGGTGGTCAATTCTGGCTTCTGGTTCATGTACCATTTAAACGAATATCCCATGTTGACATACCAGTGGGGGCAGATTCTGGTCCTGGTGAAGTTGACACTGAGGTTTAAGCTAAGCGGAATAAAAGCTGTATAACGCCAAAAGTCAATGCCCAGGTTCACCCCCATGAAGAAGTTGGGGTTGAATTGATAAGCTAAAAGCTGGTTCACCTGAACGGAAAACAGACGGTTTTGTATTTCACGGTTGGGTATCTTGATGCTACCTGCACCACCAGCTACGCCAATGGTGCTCATGAAGACAAATTTGCTGTCTTTCTTGTCTCGGAATTTTTCCTTGCTTTGCGCGTATGAAGCGAAAACGCAGCAAAAGCATAGTATGATTAAGATAATCTTTTTCATGATAAGGTATTGTTTTTCAGCTCTTTTGCTGTCTTGAGGGCGGCGTCGCTCACACGATTGCCACTCATCATGATGGCAATCTCACGAATGCTTTCCTCATTATTCAGACATTTGATTTGTGTAAAAGTTTTGTCATCAACCACATCTTTATATACAAAATAATGCTTCTTGCCTTTGGCGGCAATTTGCGGCAAATGGGTAATGACTATCAGTTGGTGTTTGAGTGATAACTCTTGCATGAGCGATGCCACTTTGCCGGCCACCTCGCCTGAGATGCCAGAGTCAATCTCGTCGAAAATGACGGTCGGAAGCAGGCTGTTGTCGTTGATAATGCTCTTGAGTGCCAACATAAGCCTTGAGATTTCTCCGCCGGAGGCTGTCTTCTCGATCTCATTCAGCTCGCTGCCGCGATTGGCGGAAAATAAAAATTGCACCTTGTCGATGCCGGTAGGCCCTGGTTGTTGACCTGAGCTGATTTCTACCTTGAAATCCCCATATTCCATGCCCAAAAGCTTGATACGGCTTACCATCTCCTGCTCCAGATTACCGATACATTGCTGACGGGATTCGGAAAGGGTGGTGGCTAATTCCAAAGTCTTGGCATAGAGTTCCTGGGAGAGTCTCTGACTTTGCTCAAGCTGCTCGTCATTGGCCGTTATGGAGTCCAATTTGGCTTCTGTTGACGACAGTATGTCAATGAGCTCCTCGTTGCTGTTCACATGATGCTTGTGCTCAAGGTTCAGCAGCAAGTCCAGGCGTTCGTTCAGCCTTTCAAGTTCTTGTGGATTGACTTCAATCTTGCTTTCTTTCAGGCTCAGGTCTCTGGCAATGTCTTTCAGCTCCAGCAAACTGCTGTCCAAGCGTTGGCCAAGTTCGTCAATCTCTGTGTCGTATTGACTGATACTATGGCAGTGGTCGCGGATGGTTTGCAGGTGGTGAATGATGTTGTCTTCTTCCTCGGCTTCAAGGATTTGAATACTCTGGTATAGTTTTGATTTGATAGTCTCCGCATTGGAAAGAAGGGCTATCTGTTGCTCTATCTGTTCTTGTTCCCCATTGCTCAATTGTGCGTCGTGGAGTTCTTGACGCACATATTCAAGATAGCTGCGTTCTTGCGCCTGCTGTTTTTGCTGCTCAAGTAGTTCGGCATGGCGCTTTTCCGCTTTCTTGTATGCGTTATAAGTCGTTTTATATTTTTCAAGCAAGGAGTGGTTGCGGGCATATAAGTCCAGCACGTCAATCCTGAAGTTTTCATTGTTGACCAGCAAGTTGTTATGCTGGGAATGAATGTCCACCAAGGCTTCCGCCAGTTCCTTGAGCACCGAAAGGGTTACAGGAGTGTCATTGATGAAGGCTCTTGTTTTTCCGTTCTCGGTCACCTCACGTCTGATATAGGTGATGTCTTGGTAGTCGAGGTCGTTTTGTTGGAAAAAATCCTGCAAATGCAAGGATTTGATGTCGAAAGTGCCTTCGATAAAGCATTTTTTTGTTTTGTCGTGAAGGACGGCCGTATCCGCTCGTTTGCCCAAAATCAGTGATAAGGCTCCGATGATGATGGATTTGCCTGCGCCTGTCTCGCCGGTAATAACCGTGAAGCCCTTGTCGAAATCGATTTTAAGGGAACGGATTATCGCGTAGTTTTCTATTTGCAGGGCTTTGAGCATGGCGGGCTACTTGTTTGCGGCGGCGGTTATAGCATCGTATTTGGAGGAGTTGGCGGGGTCTAACTGTTTCATGATGTTGACCACCTGTGTTTTCTCGTTGGCTAAGCCTTCTTTGAAAATATTGATGATTTCATCGGATTTGGCTCCCACCATATATTGGACAATAACCAGGTTTGATTTCTGTCGGGCCACCTGTTGCAGGGATTTGAGGGCCTCGAAGATTACGGCTCTGCCTGCGTCGGGATTGTCAACCATGGCGTCCAGCCCCAAGCGGTGATAGTTGTATAAAAACTCGTGGATTTTGCTGTAAGTGCCGTTGGTAAGGTTCTCAACAAGCCAGTAACGGTTGTTTTGGCCAGACTCGAATGATTGCCATCCGTGTTCAGGGGCACTTTGGCATAGGTTGACAATGTTTTGGCATTTGGTATAGTAGGGTGCACCACCGTTCATGGAGAAGGTGTCGAAATCGAGTGCCAGAAAAAGGTTCAGGTAGTAGGCAATCAGGGAAGTCAGCTGGTTGAGGTTCACATTGTCGTCGTATTCGAGCGGTTGTCCTTCATCGTATGTGAACTGGATTTTCTTGTCTTGAAAGTTCAATACGGTGGTTTTGTAGTTGGTTTTATATACCGGACGGTGTAGTTGAACGGTCATCGTGCCTTTCAGCACGTCACCGGAGACTTCCGTCAGGTTGATCATCAGGCCACATTCAATACGTTCGTTGTTTTTGAGGTTGTATTGGCACCATTTGCGGTCATTGATGAACTTGTACAGTTCCTGTTGCAATGCGTTGTATCTTTCACGGTTGGAACCGCTGATTTTGGAGGAGTTGATGGACACCTGACATTGGAAATCCTGGGCGAGCAGGCTTGTCGTCATCAAGGTGAAAAGAAATAAAACCAACAGACGTCTCATGATTTCTATTTGTTTAATTTACTGATAATAAACTGAATAATCTCTTTGGCGACTTCAGTTTTGCTTTTGGCCTCACCTTGTATCATCTGTCCTTCCTTGTCTATCATGGTCACTTGGTTGGTGGGTTTGTTGAAGCCGGCCTTAGGGTTATTCATGGAATTTAAAACGATAATATCGATGTTTTTATTTTGCAGTTTGCCTTTTGCATTCTCCAATTCATTCTCTGTCTCCAAGGCGAATCCTGTAATTAGTTGTCCCTCACGGCGTTGATGTCCGAGTGTGGACAAAATATCTTTGGTTTTGACGAGTTCGATGTTGAGACCTTCCTCGTGTTTCTTGATTTTTTGGCTTGCGGTGACCATGGGGGTATAGTCGGCCACGGCGGCAGCCATGATGATGATGTCGGCGGCGGGACCATATTGCATGCACTGGTCAAACATTTCGCCGGCGGTCTTGACATCCACACGCTTGATGTTGCTGGAGCAGCTCAGATGTGTGGGACCGCTCACTAAGGTTACTTCAGCCCCTTGCCGTGCCAGCTCTTCCGCCAGTTCATATCCCATCAGGCCGGAGGAATGGTTGCCGATAAAACGCACGGGGTCGATGGGTTCGTAAGTGGGACCTGCGGAGACGAGTGCTTTGTGGCCTTTTAGAGTCTGCTGTCCGTCTAAAAACTGACAAACTGTAGCATAGATTTGTTCGGGTTCTTCCATGCGACCTTTGCCTTCCACGCCACAGGCCAAGAAACCTGTTTTTGAGTCGATAAGGTGGACTCCACGTTGTTGGAGGGTTTGCATGTTCTGCTGTACCGCCGGGTGGGCGTACATTTTGCAGTTCATGGCGGGGGCCATGAAGATGGGCTTGCTGGTGGCTAAAAGGAGGGTGGACAGGGCATCATCGGCAATGCCGTTGGCCAATTTGCCTATGATATTGGCAGTGGCGGGAGCCACTACAACACAGTCTGCCCAGTCGGCCATGGCAATGTGGTGCACATCCATTTCGTGACCATGCTCAAACATGTCGATGTAGAGTTTATTCTGCGACAAGGTCTCAATGGTGAGGGGTGTCACGAACTCCAGCGCATGTCGGGTGGCGACGACTTTTACCTCGTGTCCGGCGCTCTTAAACAAGCGGATAAGGGATAGCGCCTTGTATGCAGCTATCCCTCCCGTAATGCCAATGACTATATGTTTACAGCCTGTATTGCTCATCTGTTTTGGTCGGTATTCTCAACGTCGTTGAAGTAAATCTGCTTGTTCTCGTATTCGTTGATGGCCAGCAAAGTGGGTTTCGGCAGTTGCTCAAAATACTTGGCCAACTCAATCTGTCCGAGGTTCTCGTGATATTCCTCCAGATTATCGGTGGCACTGACAAATTCCTGTGATCTCTCGTGAAATTCCTCTTTTAGGTCAGCGGCAATCTGGTTGGCTCTTTTGGACAATACAACCACGGTTTTGTATATGTTGCCGGTTTGGTCATCCATTTTAACGATGTCGCGTGTGATGGCGAAAGGATTTACTTTTAATTTTTTGTAATCTGCTGATTTCATTGATTGAATTATTATTTTTTGATTTTGTTGATTTGCTGTTGTGCGTCATCCGCCAATTTTTTGGCATCTGTGTAATATCCCGAGTTGGGGTATTGTGCCTGCATGATTTTGAAGGCATCTATACAGGCTTGATAACGTTCACGTTTTTTTGTGTTAACGCTCTTCTTGGCGTACTCGTGGTTGTTTTTGACTAAGATATACACCGCCTCATGGGCATATTGTGAGTTGGGATAGTCCTTGAGGAAATTCTTGACCGCGATTTGCGCCGCGTGATAATTGTCGGTGTTGTAATACAGTTTGGCAATCTCGAAATCCTTTTGGGCCAGCTTCTCTCTCAACACGTCCAGCATTTGGTTACACTCTTCAACATGCTTGCTGTAAGGATAGGTCTTGATAAACAAATCCATCTCGTCGATGGCGTATAAGGTGGATGACTGGTCCAGACTATACACGGGTGAAATCTCGAAAACGGATTTCACACACATGTAGTGTGCCTCTTCCGCCTTGTCGGTGCCGGGGTAGTGGCGGGCATAGTCCTTGAAATGGAAGGCCGCCAGCTCATAGTCCTTGTTTTTGTAGTAACAGTCGGCGAAAAGGAACAATAGGGTATCTGCCGTGGTGGTGCCCAGTGACAGGGGGTACAGTTCCTCGAAAAGTCGCGCGGCCGACAGGTATTGTCCGTTTTGGTAATATTTCAGGGCTTTGGCATAGTTCATGTCAAAGGTCTCAAAGGATACTTTGCTGCTTTTGACACTTTTTTTCTTGGTTTTTTTGGCTCCGTTTAGATTGGATGTGGTGGCGTTGGCTCTGCTTGTCTGTGAGGAGACGGCCTGCCCGCTTTGCACAGAATCGGAAGAAACTACCTGTGAAAATCCACGGTAGGGTATTGCCAAAGCAATGATTATCAATATGTTGATTATAATTTTTGCCATTTTTTTCAATCTTGCAAATATAATGTTTTTTTTGATACAAAAAATCAAGATTTTGCCGTAGTGTTGATAAGTACGTTATGGCAGCTGGTCATAGGAATAGCATCGGTCCGGGTGCCATTTACATTTTGGCATTAAGGAATTTTGCAAAAAAAAAAAGGCACGACCAATTCGTGCCTTTTTGAAAAAAAAGTATTAGGTTTTTACCTCACAATCAGCTTCTTCGTGACGACATTGTCGGAAGTCATCATTCTGACGAAGTAGATGCCCGGTGTCAGGTTCTCGACATTCACCTGTCCACTATAGTCATCGATGCGCTGATGTAACACTGCTTTGCCGTTGTTGTCGTATATCGTCAGCTCACGAATCATGTCGATGGTGGAGCTTACGGTGAAGACATTCTCGGTCGGGTTCGGGAAGAGGGTGATGTGTTTGTCGAGATAATGCAGGTCAATGCTGGAACCGTCAATGACCACAAGGGTGACATGGATAGTACTGTCGCAGCCATCCACAGTGGTTCTGGGAACATCAATGTTCAAAGTGCCGGGATTCTGTGGGGTGAAGTTCAATCCGTGGTTATGGTAGGGGGTGCCGGCAATGGCAGTGTCGGTAATATCCACTTCATAGCTTGGGTTGACCTTCAGGAAGAGAACGTAAACACTGTCGCAGCCATACATGGTCTCGTAGTTCTTGTAGTAAACACCTGTGGTGTCGCAGTGGATGCCGTGCCATACGAAGTCGTCATTGTCGCATGTGCTGGTGGAATCCACGAACAGGTAGCCACGGTGAACGGTGAGAACGAGGTTGATGATGCTGTCGCAGCCTGCGGCATTTTCATCAATGCGCTGGAGTGTGAAAGTTCCAATGTTCAGGGTCAGCGTGTCGAAACCATACTCCTGATATCTGTGAGCCTGGCAGGTGGTGTCGTATAAGGTGACTTCTGTGCTGTGGTTGATGGTCAGGATCATCACGGCGATACTATCGCAGCCTACAGCTTGCGGGTAAACCTTGGTGAATACACCGGACTGGGTGTAGGTGGTGCCGTCCCATTCATAACTTTCACAAGCTACCACCTCGACTGTGTCTCTCGAAGGTGTGTCGATAATCAGGTTCAGCGTAACAATACTGTCACAGCCATTGGCAGCGGTGAAGTTCTGCTGATATTCGCCACTTTCTGTGTACCAATGATTATTCCACTGGAAGGCACCACAAACGATGGTGTCGAAAGCGAAGGTGGCCAGCGGTTTCACATACAGATTGACAGTGATGGTGCTGTCGCAACCTGCCACATTCTCTGTCATACGTACCAAGGTGGTGTCGCCCGACAGGGTAGGAGTGACCTCAAAACCGTATGCCTGATACAGGGCATTGGCACAGGTGGTGTCGGCAAAGATAGCAGCGGTGGGCTCTAACAGGGTGAAGCGCAACTCGCAAACACTGTCGCAACCTAAAGTGGTTTCCAAAGTGTCGTAGTAAACGCCAGTGGCAGTGATGTTACGTCCGTGCCAGCTGTAAACATCCTCGTTGCTGCAAGCGGAAGCATTCTCGATGCTGTGCTTGGTCGGATTCACCGTCAGAATCAAAGTGTGGACACTGTCGCAACCGTAAATGGCTGTGTTCAGACTGTCGTAGATGGTATAAGTGCCAGCGGCACGCTGTCCGATTTGCACGTTGTGGCCTTCCCAAACATACTCTTCATTATCGCAAACGGTAGCGGTTTCGGCCTCGAAGTTGTAGGTCGGGGTGATGGTCAGTATCAGGGTGTGAACACTGTCGCATCCATAAACGGCAGTGCTCAGGCTGTCATAGATGGTATAAGTGCCAGCGGCACGCTGCCCGATTTGCACGTTGTGACCTTCCCAAACATACTCTTCATTGTCGCAAACGGTAGCGGTTTCGGCCTCGAAGTTGTAGGTCGGGGTGACGGTCAGTACAAGGGTATGAATACTGTCGCAACCGAAGCTTACGGTGCTCAGACTGTCATAGAAGGTGTAAACGCCTGCTCCAAGCTGTCCGATTTCAACGCTTTCGTGACCTGCCCAAACGTATGTCTCATTGTCGCAAATGGTAGCGGTCTCGGGTTCGAAATTATAGGTCGGAGTAACGGTCAGTATCAAAGTGTGAACGCTGTCGCAACCGAAAGTCGTAGTTTCCAGATTATCGTAGATGGTATAGGTGCCAGCGGCACGTTGGCCGATTTGTACGTTGTGACCTTCCCAAACATACTCTTCGTTGTCGCAAATGGTGGCAGTTTCAGGCTCGAAGTTATAAGTCGGGGTGACGGTCAGAATCAAGGTGTGTATGCTGTCGCAACCATAAACGGCAGTACTCAGGCTGTCGTAGATGGTGTAAGTGCCAGCGGCACGTTGGCCAATCTGGACGTTGTGACCTTCCCAAACATACTCTTCATTGTCGCAAACGGTAGCGGTTTCGGCCTCAAAGTTGTAGGTCGGGGTGACGGTCAAAATCAAAGTGTGAACGCTGTCGCAACCATAGATGGCAGTGCTTAGACTGTCATAGATGGTGTAGGTGCCAGCGGTGCGTTGACCAATCTGAACATTGTGACCTTCCCAAACATACTCTTCGTTGTCGCAAACCGTAGCAGTTTCAGGCTGGAAGTTGTAGGTCGGGGTGACGGTCAGTATCAGGGTGTGAACACTGTCGCAACCATAAACGGCGGTGCTCAGGCTGTCGTAGATGGTGTAGGTGCCAGCAGCGCGTTGACCAATCTGAACATTGTGACCTTCCCAAACATACTCTTCGTTGTCGCAAACCGTAGCGGTCACAGGCTCGAAGTTGTAAGTCGGGGTGACGGTCAGAATCAACGTGTGAACACTGTCACAACCATAAACGGCAGTGCTCAGACTATCATAGATGGTATAAGTGCCAGCAGTGCGTTGACCAATCTGAACATTGTGGCCAGCCCATACATATTCTTCATTGTCGCAAACGGTTGCGGTTTCGGCTTCGAAGTTGTAAGTCGGGGTAACCGTCAATGTGAGCATATAGACGCTGTCGCAACCATTAGCGGTGGTCAGGCTGTCCCAAATGGTGTAGGTGCCAGCGGCACGCTGACCAATTTGCATATTGTGGCCTTCCCAAACATATTCATCATTGTCGCAAACAGTAGCAGTTTCAGGAGTATAGTAGGTCGGGTTGACAGTCAGTGTCAACGTATAGATACTGTCGCAGCCATTAACGGTATGATAAGTGGCGGTATGTGTGCCTTCCTGGCTGATTTGTCTTCCTTGCCACACTATAGGCAAGTCGTTATCGCAGACGGTATCATATTCAGAGAAGCTATATACAGGATTAACGGTAACAACCAAAATGTTCACATCGTAGCAACCATATTGATTGTCAACAGTATCAGTATAGATGCCTGATTCCGTGATGGTTTGGTTGTTCCATACGTATGATCCGCCTTCGCAGAAGGTGATAGGATCATCGTAGTAGATGTTGTTGGGGTTGACGGTCAGGGTAAGGTTGACAATACTGTCGCAGCCCTGAGCGGTTACCATTTCGTAAGTAAACTGATGTTCACCCACAGTGGTCTCTGTGTCGAAGGTCTTGTCACGCCAAGTGTAAGGCAGTTCGCTTTGGCAAACGGTAAGTGTGTGGTTCTCGGTTACGGCATGGTTGACCGTCAAAGTGAGTTTGTAAACGCTGTCGCAACCATAAGTGGCAGTGGTCAAACTATCCCAAATGGTGTGAATACCAGGCTCTAAAACGCCAAGTTGCACATTGTGTCCTGCCCAAACGTAGGTTTCGTTGTCGCATACTGTGTCAGTTTCTTCCGCATAGAATGTGGGAGTAACAGTCAAAGTGAGCATATAGACGCTGTCGCAACCGAAATCGGCGGTGGTCAAACTATCCCAAATGGTATATACACCTGCCTCCAATACACCGATTTCCACATCGTGGCCTTCCCAAACGTAGGCTTCGTTGTCGCAAGTGTTGGCAACTACTTCTTGATAGAAAACAGGAGTAACGGTAAGAATCAGGGTGTGAATACTGTCGCAAGCGTAGGTCGTGGTGTGCAGACTGTCATAAATCGTGTATGTGCCAGCAGCACGCTGTCCGATCTGGATGTATTCGTGACCAGCCCATACATACTCTTCGTTCTCGCAAACCGTGGCGGTCTCAGCGTCGAAATTGTAAGTCGGGGTAACGGTCAGCACGAGGGTGTGAACACTGTCGCATGCGTAGGTTGCGGTGTGCAAACTGTCATAAATGGTGTATGTACCAGCGGCACGCTGCCCGATTTGCATGTTGTGACCTTCCCAAACATACTCTTCATTGTCGCAAACGGTAGCGGTTTCGGCCTCGAAGTTGTAGGTCGGGGTGACGGTCAGTACAAGGGTATGAATACTGTCGCAACCGAAGCTTACGGTGCTCAGACTGTCATGGAAGGTGTAAACGCCTGCTCCGAGCTGTCCGATTTCAACGCTTTCGTGACCTGCCCAAACGTATGTTTCATTGTCGCAAACGGTAGCGTTTTCGGCCTCGAAGTCGTAGGTTGGGGTCACCATCAGCGTCAGTTTATACACGCTGTCACATTCATTCACCGTCTTCAAGCTGTCCCAGATGGTGTAGATACCTTCTGCCAAGTTGCCGATAGTGATGTGTTCGTGTTCTTGCCATACATAGTTTTCGTTGTCGCAAACGTAATCGCTCTCTTCAAAATAGAAGGTAGGATTGATGGTCAAATCCAGATGTACGATACTGTCGCAACCATGGATGGTGGTCAGCGTGTCGGTGTAAATGCCACTTTCTGTCAGCACTCTTTGGTAGGTGCCGCGGTCAAGGGTATAGGAAGCGCAAGCGGTTTCATACACTGTGATTTCATAAGTGGGGTTGACAATCAGGGTGAGTGTGGTGATTCTGTCACAACCATCCTCAAAGGTCTCGGTCACATTGTAGATTCCTGCGGCATAGAAGGTTGAATCCAAGAAGTGATATGGCAATTCATTGTCGCAGATAGTAACCGTTTGAGAAGTGGTGATAAACGGAGTCACCGTCAGGTTGACATGATAGACGCTGTCACAACCCTGTTGCGTGTGCAGCAGTACGTCTTTGCTGCCACTAGTAGTGAAAATGGTGTCGGCAAAATGGTAAGGCATCAATCCCTGGCAAACACTGATATTCGTATCGATGCTGTAAACAGGATTAACGGTCAGATGCAGGGTGACAATACTGTCGCAACCCAATGCGGTCTGGAAGTGGATGTCGAAATCACCGCTTTCTTCATAATATACATTGTCGTATTCATAATAGTCACCAGCACAAATAGACTCGTAAAGGTCGGTTTGCTTGGTCTCGTTTACGGTCAGTGTCAGCTTATATACGCTGTCGCAAGCGTAAGTTTCAGTATAAAGGCTGTCCCAAATGATATACTCACCAGCATCCTTGATGCCGATGTTGATATGTTCATGACCTTGCCATACGTAGGCTTCGTTGTCACATGTGGTGCCTTCATTCTCTTCGTAGAAAACAGGAGTGACAGTCAGTGTCAGTTTGTAAACGCTATCACAATGGTTCACGGTTTCCAAGCTATCCCAGATGATGTATTCACCAGCTTCCAAAAGACCAATGTTGATGTGTTCGTGACCTTGCCATACGAAAACTTCATTGGCGCAGGTATTACCTTCGTTTTCAGCATAGAAAGTCGGATAAACCGTCAGGGTGAGTTTATAAACGCTGTCGCAGTGGTTAACTGTCTTCAGACTATCCCAGATAATGTGCTCTCCAGCTTCCAAAAGGCCAATGTTGACATGCTCGTGACCTTGCCATACGTATGCCTCATTGGCACAGGTGCTGCCTTCGTTTTCAGCATAGAAAGTCGGATTGACAGTCAAAGTCAACTGATATACGCTGTCGCAGTTGTTCACTGTTTTCAGGCTATCCCAGAGGGTGTAGGTGCCTTCAGCCAAAAGACCGATTTGCACATTATGGCCTTCCCATACATATTCTTCATTATCGCAGACTGTAGCGGTCTCAGGATAGAAGTAACTGGGGTTAACGGTCAGATTCAACTTGAAGACGCTGTCACAACCGTTTGCGGTTTTCAGGCTGTCCCAAATGGTGTAGTTGCCAGCAGCCAACAAGCCGATTTGTTTGTTGTGGCCTTCCCAGATATATTCGGAATAATCACAAGTGAATCCTTCGTTTTCAGTATAATATACAGGATTAACATTCAGGTTCAGAATGATGGTGCTGTCGCAACCGAACTCGGTCTGTACCACTCTTTGATAGCTGTTCAAACCGATGTTTTCAGGAGTGACATTGAAATCATAGCTGGTGTAGCTTTCACCAAGACAGATGTCGGCTTCCAGAGTGGTGGTGTGCAATTCGTGAACGGTCAGGGTCAGCATGACAATGCTGTCGCAGTGGTTGGAGGCTTGCAGAGTGTCGTAGTAAATACCGCTCTGGCTCAATGTCTGGTTGGCAAAAGTGATGCTCTCGCCTTCGCAGATGTCCTGGGTCAGCGGGGTGACATACTGGTTGCTGATGGTCAGGTGAAGATTTATTATACTGTCGCAGCCAGCTGCGGTTTGAGTGCTATAAGTATGCTCGTAATTACCACCTTCGGTGTTCACAGGATAGGTGATGTCATTCCAAGTGTATGGCAGTGCGGTCTCGCAAATGGTGAGGGTGACATGCTGGTTATATACAGGATTAACCTTCAGTGTCAAGGTGGTAGTACTGTCGCAACCGGCCTGGTTGAGGTCGTGACGAACCAAAGTGTAGCTGCCTGCCACATTGAAAGTGGTGTCAAAACCATTGGCATTGTATCTTGTTCCAGCACATACAGCATCCGTCAAAGTGGCACTGTTGCTGTAGTTGATGGTAAGATGCAAGGTGACGGTACTGTCGCAGCCCTTTGAGGTCTGGAAGTGCTGTACATAGTCGCCGCTGGTGGTATATGTCTCATTATTCCATTGATAAGTATCGCAGGCGATATCTGAGAACTGGGTCTCTGCTGAATTATTGATGGTCAGATGCAGAGTGACGGTACTGTCGCAGCCTTTGCTGGTGCTGAAGTGCTGCACATAGTCGCCACTTGCGTAGTAAGTTTCATTATTCCATGTGTATTTGTCACAATCGGTGGCGGCAAATTCGGTTTGGACAGACTTGTTGACAGTCAGGTTTACGGTAACTACACTGTCACAACCGATAGATGAGGTGAAATGACGGGTGATATTCTCACTTGCGGTGAAGGTCTCATCATTCCAGGTATATGAGTCGCAAACGGTGGTATCAAAGGCGAAGCTTCTGATTTCTTTCACCCATAAACGCAAGGTCACTAAGCTGTCGCAGTTGGTGGAGGATACGGTATTGATGATTCTGTCGAAAGAACCGGCCTCGGCGAAAGTTTCGTTCAGGCCATACTGAGCGTATGTCTCACCCTGACAAATCGTGTCATATACATATTGATCTTCATATACAGGATAGATAGTCAATGCCAGCTCTGCTCTGTTGCTTTCGCAGCTGATGCCGGTATAATCAACGGCATTGCTGATGAAATAGCTACGTGAGGCATTCAGGCTTGGGGTAGTATTGTTTTCGATATCCAGTGTGTTTTCACTAGTTTCATTTTCATACCATTTGTAATATCCTGAAGCAGGAGCGTTGATGCTGAACTGATGCTCGCCGCAATAGCTCATAGGTGTCAGAACCGGAATAGCAGGAATGGCGAAGGCTGTGGCTTTCACCGCTTTTCTGCTACTCTTACAGTTGGTATTGGTGTTGAAACTCTCCACATAGAAAGTTGTTCCGTTAGTGGCGGTGGTGTTGATAGTGGGAGTATAGGTAAGTCCTGTGGCGGAGATGGTGCTGGTAGTTTGGGTCATATACCAACGGCAGGTGTTGGCGTTCGTGTCAACGGTGGCGGTGAATTCCACTTGGCCGTTGCCGCAACGTACCTGGTCTTCCACAGTGGGTTCAGCAGGATTTGTATTGATGGTGGCCGTGATGGCTTGTCTTCCGCTTTCACACGGATGTCCGTTATATTCATTGTATGAAGAAACATAGTAAGTGTTGGTTGCAGCTAAATTGTTGATGACGTATGATGTACCAGTAAACAGCACCTCATTGTCATTTTCTGAAGCATACCAACGGCAGGTGGTACCATTCTGTCCAGCATGAGCAGTAAGGGTTACAGCTCCTTCGCCGCAACGGACTGCCGGTGTCAAGTTGATGGCAGCGGAGGGTTGCGTGTTCACTGTTACGGTCAAGGTGATGGTGCTGTCACATCCGGCTGCATTGTCCGTGTGAATGGTGAAGGTACCGGCAGCGTTAACCTCATACAAGTTGTTGTAATTATAAGGTAATTCATTGCTGCACAAATAAATGTGGTCTTCTCCAACGGTGCTCTTCTTAACGGTCAGATGAACATTTACGGTGCTGTCGCAATTTTGAGCGGTAGTGAATGATTGCTGGTAATCACCACTGGTTTCGTAGCTTTGGTTGTTCCATACGAATACATCGCAAACGGTGGTGTCAATGTTGGTCACTACGCTGTGGTTGATAGTAAGCTGCAAGGTCACCACGCTGTCGCAACCATGGATAGTCTGTAATGTTCTTTCATAATCGCCGCTCTCAGTGAAGGTTTCGTTGTTCCACTGGAAGGAATCGCAGGCAACAACTGGGTAATTAACGGCGTAAGTCGGGTTGATGATAGCTTCCACGGTGATTCTTTCACTTTCACAGTTGGTGATGTCATCGCGCTGGCTGACGTAATATGTGGTAGTGCCCACTGGCAGCGTTGAGGTGCTATAAAAATCGCCGTTGGCAAATGATTCAGTGCTTTCTTGGCTGGTGTACCAGTAGCTGGTGCATCCAGTGGCTGCAAAAGCGGTCAGCATGATGGTGTCGTGCTCGCATTGGGTGTCAGAGCCCACTTTCGGAATCCCAGGATTCTGGTTGACGGCGACGGTGAAATTCACCTCTTGACTTTCGCAATGGGTGTTGGCATTGTATGCTTTTACGGTATAGTTGGTGGTATCCTCGAGTATGGAGGTGGTGAAGGTTTCGCCTTCAGTGTTGTTTTGTCCGTCAGACCATACAAAGTTGGTGGCGGCGGCATCGGAACTGGCGCTAACGGTCAGTGTCTGTCCGGCGCAGATGGCCTCGTTGCCGCTGATTTCAGGATTAGCAGGAATGCTGTTGATGGTGACGGTCACATCCTTGCGTCCGCTTTCACAGTCGTAATTGGCCACAGCTGCGGATACATAGTAATGGGTGGTCTCGCTCAGCGAAACTGTAGTGAAGGATGTTCCTGTATGAATGGCTTCTCCGCCTTGGGCCTCGGTGTACCATTTGTAGGTAGTGTTAGGTTGCGGATCAATGATGTTCAGGGTGAAAGCAGCGGGACCGCAATGGGCGGTGTCGGCTACATTCGGAATGGCGGGGGCGTCAATCATAGTAGCTGTAGCCACGCTTCTGCTTGCACTGGTGCATTGTGTCAAAGTGTCAAACAAAGATGCATAGAAATTGTTTTCTCCAACGATTAAATTGGTAGGATGATATTCTGCTCCTTCGTATAAAATAGTGTTGTCTTGTGCTGATGCATACCAACGGACAATGGTGTTGTCGGTGGCAGTGGCGGTCAAAGTCACGGGGGTGCCTAAGCATTGGGTGTCGTTGGCCGTCTGCGGAGCATTGGGCAGGGTGTTCACCACTACGGTCACTGCCAGATTTTCGCTAGCACATCCTCTACTGGCATGGAATGACTGTACATAATAGGTTGTGGTCTCTGTCAGCTCGCCTGTGCTGAAGCTATTGTTTGTGGTGGTGTCGTTGCCATTGATCCAACGGCATATGGTGGCTTCGGCGGCGGGTGTGCCGGTCAGGGTCAATGAGCCGCTGCCGCAAATCGGATTGTTGCCCTGTACAGTAGGTTGCGCAGGTATAGGATAGATGGTGGCGATAGCGGTACGTGAGTTGTTGGCACTGCTCTCGCAACCTGTGATGTCGTTGTATGATTTGCAGGTGAAACTTGTGGTGCTGGCCAAATCCTGAATTTCGTAGCTTGTGCCTTCATGCACTAACTCGCTATTGGCATTATACCAGCGACAAGTGTTGGCATTGCTGCCTGGTGTGGCTGTCAGGGTGATGTCTCCCTCGCCGCAACGGGCATTGTTGCTTACAATGGGCGCTCCGGGAACGGGTGCCACCACTACTTGAATATCAGTGTATTCACTGATACAACTGGTATTTGTGTTCACCGAGCGAACACGATAGCTGGTGTTCTGTGACAAGTTGCCAGTGGTAAGACTTCTGCTGTCATTGCTTACACCAGTGGTGATTTCAATGTTGTTGGCATTGAACCATTGGCAGGTGCAATTTTCTGCGGGTACGGCTGTCAGAACTGCGCTACCGGGACCGCAAAGGGTATCGTTGCTTGCTGTCGGGGCAACGGGAATATTGTTGATGGTGGCCACCACAGCAGTGCGGGCACCGATACATTGGGTGTTGCTGTTGTAAGAGGCTACATAATAAGTGGTTGTTTCATTGATAGTAGGAGTGGTGAAGCTGTTTTCGCTGCCAATGGCCTCTCCGCCTTCCGCTGCGGCAAACCAACGCACTTGGTTGCCATTTTCTCCAACGGTGGCACTTAAGCTAACTACACCTTCTCCGCAGTTGGCCCCATCTGTGACAGTGGGCAGTGCCGGAATGGCGTTGATGGTGGCGGTTACGGTAGCGGATGCACCCGTACAACCGTCGATGGTGGTAGTTACATAATAAGTGGTGGTGTTGGCCAGATTTTGAATCTCATAGCTGGCACCTTCATTTACTTGTTCATCATTGGCATTGTACCAAGTGTAGGTATCGTCGTTATGGGCGTTAATAATGTTAAGCGTAACATTTCCTGTTCCGCAGTGGCTGTCGCCAGACAATTCGGGAGCGGCGGGGATGGCCTTGATATGGGCGGTGGCAGCGGTACGGTCACTTTCGCAGTTGCCAGTAACTACAGAAACGTAATAGGTGACATCTTCCTGAAGATTGGCGATGGTGTAGCTGCTGCCAGTGGCGAAGGCAACTCCTCCTTCAGCTGCGGCATACCATTTGTAGGTATATGCGTTGTTAGGATTCTCAACAGCGATGGTTATTTCACCATTGCCGCAACGTGATACGTTGGGAACAACAGGTGCGGAAGGATTGCCGCTGATGGTGGCAGTAACCGCAGTGCGCTCTGTGCTGGTACAGCCTTCTGCTGAAACAGCATCCACATAGTAAGTGGAGTTTGCGCTGATGTTTACCTCGTAGCTGTTGCCAATATGCAGTGAACTTCCGCCTGTGGCGGCATCGTACCAGTTGTAGGTATATCCTGCGACAGGGCTGCTGACGCTCAGAATGGTATTGCCTGCCTCGCATAATTCCACATTGGAGGCGGTAGGAGCTTCGGGAATGGCGTTGATGGTGGCGGTAACAGTAGCAGATGCGCCGGTACAACCGTTGGCCGTAGCGGTTACGTAATAACTGCTGGTGTTGGCTAAGTTTTCAGCAGTATAGCTGCTGCCGGTGCCTACCTGTGTGCTGTTGGCATTGTACCAAGTATAGGTCACATTATTAAGGGCGTTAAGGACATTAAGAGTTACGTTGCCGGTGCCGCATCGGCTGTTACCGCTGAGTTCGGGCGCGGCAGGAATCTCATTGACCACGATGGCAGCCTCGGTGGCGGCACTGTAACAACCCGTAGTGTTGTTGTATGATTTTGCGGTATAAGTAGTATTGCTGTTTAATGCCGGAGTGGTGAATGTCGTATTTGAGCTCACCAGTTCATCGTTGCTGTTGTACCATCTGATTTCGGTGGCATTGCTGCCCGGAGTGGCAGTCAATGTAAGGGTGCTGCCATCGCAGATGGCCTCGTTGCCGCTGATTACAGGAGCTCCGGGAACTGGGTTGATGGTGGCAACTATTTCCTGACGGGCACTGCTACAACCAGTGGTGCTGTTGTGTGATGCCACATAATAGGAAGTTGACTCGCTGATTTCGCCGGTAGTAAAGCTGTCGCCAGTCTCCAATGCACTACCGCCTTCAGCAGCGGCAAACCATTGGCATACTGTGCCAGTTGCGGGAGTCGCGTTCAAGCTGACGCTGCCGGTGCCGCAATTGCTGCCCCCTGTAAGGTTGGTGGGTGCTGCGGGCAATTCGTTGATGGTAGCGATTACAGAGGCAGAAGCACCCGTACAGCCATCCACAGTAGCGGTAACATAGTATGTGCTGGTGCTGGCTAAGTTCTCAGCGGTGTAGCTGCTGCCCGTGCCTACCTGTGTGCTGTTGGCATTATACCAGGTATAGGTGGCGTTGTTAAGGGCGTTAAGGACATTAAGGGTTACATCGCCGGTTCCGCAGCGGCTCGCTCCTGAAAGTGTCGGAGCGTCGGGTAGAGATTTCACGCTGACGGTGACCTCTGTTCTGCCGCTCTCACAACCTGTGGCAGTGTTGAGTGTGCTCACAAAGCGTGAGGTGTTTTGCGTCAGGTTAGCCACATTCAGTGAGGTAGCAGTGCCTAAAACCGTTGAGGAATTGCTGGTTTCATACCAATTGCACTGCAGGTTCTCGCCATTGGGCAGGGTAGCGGTGAAAGTACCTGTTTCGCCAGGGCAAACAGCAGTGGTGCTGCCTGCGGTAGGTGCAGCGGGTATATCGTTGATGGTGGCAGTGACCATTTGACGGGCACTGCTGCATCCTGTGCTTTCGTTATAGGAAGCCACATAATAGTTGGTGGTGCTGGCAATGGACGGGGTGGTAAAGCTGTTGCCACTGCCCAAAGAATTGCCACCAGTCTCAACGGCGAACCATTGGCAAACGGAACCGGTGGCAGCTGTGGCACTCAAGCTGACTGTGCCGGCGCCGCAATGGCTGCCTCCCGCAAGGTTGGTAGGCACAGCGGGTATGCTGTTCACATTGACCGTGACAGCAGTCCTGCTGCTGTAGCAACCCGTTACGGTATTGTATGTTTCGGCATAGCGGGTGGTGTTTTGGGTGAGGTTGGCGACTTCCAAAGAGGTGCCCGTTCCCAAAACCTCTGAAGAGTTGTTGGTGGCGTACCAACGGCAAGCCAAGTTTTCACCTGCGGGCAGAGTGGCGGTGAATACGCCCGTGCCACCAGAGCACACAGAAGTGGTGCTGCCGGCTGTGGGAGCGTCGGGATTGGCCGCTACGATGGCCGTGGCGGGAGTTCTGCTACTTTCGCAACCGGTGCTGTTCAGTGCACTGACATAGTAGGTGGCGGTTCCGAAAAGGCCGTATTCTGTATAGGAATTACCTTCGGTATAACTTGAACCGCTTTCTGTGGTGTACCAGCGGTAATTGGTGGCCCCTTCAGAGTATGCGGTCATAGTGACAGTTTGTGCCACTGGAGCGCAAATAGGAGTAGAGGTAATGGTTGGTGCAGCAGGTGCGGCGAGGATAGTATAGTTAATTCTATAGTCTTTATAAACGGTACTTTCCTGATTTAGGTGTTTTACTCTGATAATAGTGTAGGGTTCTTCTACTGTGGGGGTATGCATGATTTGGGTGGAGGCGTGTGCCGATTGGCAGGTGCCAGCCACAGTGGGAATCACCCCCTCGCAGATAGGAGTTGGATAATTATAAGTGGTGACATCTGCGTTAAATCCGTCAACGCCTGCTCCATTAACGGTCAGTGTGGCTAAACGGGTGTTGTAGATAAGGATGACATCGTCAATTAACAAATAGTCTCCGGCTTTTCCTCCTCCAGCTTCCTGGTTGGTGGAGAATGTTGCTAAAATGTAGGAAGGAGTAACATTATTTGTATATACAAAAGCAACTTTTTGTTGTACCCAATTTCCGTTAGTGTTGAAGTTAAGCGTCGCTTTTGCCATAGCTTTGCCTTCGTTAGTGGCACTGTTTGTGTTAACCACGCTATTGTTTTGGGTGGAAGGTGAAGGGTCTTGGTAGATGGCGTTATTACTTGCCCCACTGGATTTTACATTGTTGTGAATTACGATGTTAAATCGTGCTTTGTCCGAACTGTTGTATAGACTTGTTTTGGTCCAAACGTAAACCGAGTCAGGATATGCGGTCATAGTTTGGTTGTACCCGTTATCTGTACTAGTGTATGTGCAGTTATTTGTGTTACTGGCACTTGTTGCGCCAGCGTTAAAACGACCAGTCGAGATACTTCCATTGGCGGTGATTGTCCAAATCAGTACTGATTTGTCCACGGCAGTCATTTTTACACATTTACTTCCTGTTCCTCCGGGATTATCATTTACTTGTGACACAAAATTTCCGCTGCTTGCTGCGGAAGCATAGCCTCCTGTGGCACCTTTGATACTGTGCCAATAAGTGGGGGCACTGTGATTGCTGGTGCCCAATTCAGTGCTCCATGCCTCAAAATTGTTGTTTTGCATTTGTTGTCCCACACCCAACTGTGCCCATGATAGATTCAGAGCGGTAGTTGCGGTGAGCATGATAAATAAAAGTAAAACTTTCTTCATATTATTATTGTTTTTTTGTTTTTGTTTCTGTTTTTAATGTTTTTGTTTTAAATCTTGTTTTTTCAGTTCTCAAAAAAAGTTTGCAAAAGTACGGTTTTTCCTCGGATAAAAGGTAAATTAGATTTGTTAAATCAATCAAATAACTGATATTGAATAATTTAAAAATGTTAACAAATGTTAATGCTAACAACGAGCTGTTTGGAATGTTGATAAAGGGGTAGATGTCCATTGTCTATTGAGATTTATTCCCTACGGGAAATTATTGTGTTGTGTTATATCCCGCAGGGATTTAATATCAATAGAATGCGTTGTTGTCAAAATACGAATCGACAAATCAACAAATTTTCGTATTTTTGCATCCTCAAAATCGTAAAAACAACATGGAAATTATAGGAAAATTATTACAGAAACTGCCCCTCCAATCCGGTATCGGCCGCACAGGAAACAGCTGGCAGAAACAGGAATTTGTGATTGAAACCATCGAACAATACCCCAAGAAAGTTTGTGCCAACCTTTGGGGCGACAAATTGGATATGCTTGATACTGTGAATATTGGCGATACCGTGAAGGTCTCCTTCTCGATAGAATCACGCGAGTTTAATGGCAAATGGTACACTGACATCAAGGCATGGAAGATAGAACCTGCCACAGAAGGACCCGCACAGCCAACCGCAGCCGCCCCTGCATACCAGCATGCCGCCGCGGGCCCAGCTCCCGCCGCCGACACCCTGCCGCCCATGGCCTCTGATGATATGGACACTTTCACCGATAACGGTGGCGACGACCTGCCTTTCTAAGCCATGAGTTACGGAGTTTGCATATTGTCGGTGGTACCCCTGCGCGCAGAGGCCTCCGAACGAGCCGAAATGGTGTCGCAATTGCTTTTCGGCGATAGCTATGAGGTACTCGAAGTAGAAGGCAACTGGCTGAAAATCAAAACTTCAGACTGTGGCTACGAGGGCTTTCTCAATCAGAAATACCATCATGAACTGACTGACACGCAATATCAGGAATTGCAACACCAACCGCAGTTCTTGGTGAGCGATTTCATGACCCTGCTCTGTGAGGAGAAAAGCCAAACCCTCTTTCCCGTCTTCATCGGCACCTCCTTCCCCCAACCCAATGAAGAAGGGCATTTCAACTTGGGCGACGCAGTGTTCACATTGCCCTCTGTGTCCTCAATATCAGAAACGAATTCACAATTCACAATTCACAATTCACAATTCAAAAATTGTCAATTGTCAACTGTCAATTGCAAACTGACCCCTGACCCCTGTCCCCTTACTCCTGACCCCTCCCAACTGTCAACTGTCAACTGTCAATTGTCAACTGTCAATTGCAAACTGACCCCTGGCCCCTGTCCCCTAACCCCTATGTTAGGCTTTGCCCTTCGTTTCCTCCGCGCTCCCTACCTCTGGGGCGGTCGCACCCCCGCAGGTATCGACTGCTCGGGTTTTACCCAGTTGATATATAAGAGTGTAGGTGTGCTGATTCCCCGTGATGCCTCACAGCAGGTGGAATTGGGCAGTGCTTTGGATTTTGCCTCCGAGGCACAAATCGGCGACCTCGCTTTCTTCCAGAATGAGGAGGGTAGGATAGTGCATGTGGGTATGGTATGTGCCCCTGGCAAGATTATCCATGCCTCCGGACAGGTGCGCATCGACAAACTCGATGACACGGGTATCTTTAATGCCGACAAGGGCCAGTATTCCCATCATTTGCGCATCATTAAACGTATATTGTAATGGAAGATTCTTCGCAAATGGAAAATGTCATGCCGGACGCACGTGGTGTCTCCCTACAAGCGGGAAAGGGTGAATCTGCGAGGACGCAGATTCCTACGGTGAATCCTTTGCAAACGGAAAAAATACGCCTTCGTGCCCTCGAACCTCGTGATGTGGACCTCCTTTACCGCTGGGAAAACGATCCCGAGGTGTGGAAGGTGAGCAATACCATGACCCCTTTCTCGAAATTTACCTTGCAAGAATTTATAAAAACTTCAACCACAGATGTTTACGCATCTCGACAGTTGCGCCTGATGGTGGAGGATTGGAAAGGAAATACAGTCGGTGCGGTGGATGTGTTTGATTTCGAACCTTTCCACCGTCGTGCCGGCATAGGCATACTTATTGCCAAAGATTATCGCCATAATGGCTATGCCGAAGAGGCGGTTCGCTGTGTTTGCCAGTACTTGTTTTCAGTGTTCCAACTTCGTCAGGTGTATTGTAATGTAATGGCTGATAATGAGATAAGTCTGAAATTGTTTCGGCATATCGGCTTTCAGACCTCGGGAGTGCAAAAAGACTGGATACGCACACAGAATGGATATACGGATGTTTTAATATTGCAGTTGATCAATGAGCATGAGAAATAGAACCATATTGCTGATTGTGGTCATCCTGATTGCGGTGGGTGGCACAATGGCCTATAACAAGGTCCTCAAAAATAATAACGTAGCTGTTGAAAAAGCAACGGTTACGGTACCGAAAAACGCCACTTTCGACCAGCTTTTGGACTCGTTGAGGGCACACCAGGTGCTATTGAATGAAAACACTTTCAAATGGACTTGCAAACTCAGGCGTTTCCAGACTCCTCGTATGGGACATTATGAGTTTCACGAGGGCATGAGCAATATGGATCTCACTACTATGTTGCGCAGAGGACAGCATTTTGGGGTGAAATTTACCTTCAATAACTTGAGAACTAAAGAACAACTGGTCGATAAGGTCGATCACCGTTTCTATTTTGCTCCTGAGGAGTTGGCTGCATTGCTGAATGACAATGAATTTTTGACGAATTATGGCTTTGACACGGCTACCTGTATCGCTGCTTTTATCCCTGATAGCTACGAGTTCTTTTATGATATTACCGCAGAGGAATTCTTCGAGAAAATAATGAGTTATTATCATAAATTCTGGAATGATGAGCGTCAGAAGCAAGCTGCTGAAATCGGCCTGAATCCTACAGAAGTGGCTGTTTTGGCTTCTATCGTGGAGGAGGAAAACTACAAGGCCTCCGAAAAGGCCCTGATAGCGGGCGTGTATATGAACCGCTTGAACAAGGGGATGCTGCTGCAAGCCGACCCGACGGTAAAGTATGCGGCGGGAGACCCTACACTGAAGCGTATTTTATTGGAACACACAAGAATAGATTCCCCTTATAACACTTATTTGTACCCTGGACTTCCCCCAGCTCCAATTCGCATCCCAGAAGCTTCCACGATGGACTCCGTCTTGCATTATACGCATCATAACTACCTGTATATGTGTGCTAAAGATGACTTGTCGGGGTATCACAACTTTGCCTCCACCCTGGCGGAACACAATCGCAATGCCGCCGCCTACCACCGGGCCCTGAATCGGTTGAAGTAATATTTCTGCTTGTCACTATAAGATTTTCATTGTGTCGCCATCGTTGGGGTCGAGGGCGAAAATTCGATCGTCGTAAACGCGTATGACAAACAGCCCTTGTTCGTGGGCATATTTGTCCGCATCACGGTCATAGTTGATTGCCGCAATGGCTAACATTATTTCTTTGTCGGCATATTCGGGACATATCTCCTTGAAAGATTGCATCTGGTTGATGAAGTGGTCTATATCCTGCTTAGTGCAATTGATCTTCACCTCTACTATAATGGCGATTTCATCGTCAAGCAACAGCAAATCCACCTCCAGTTTTTTGCCGATATCCTTCACATGTCGCTTGAAATTTTTCCAGCAACGGTCAATATTATAGCCCTTATCCTGAAACATTTTCATAGCGGAAGGCTCCATCAGTCCTTCAAGAATATGCCCGGATTGGGAGGTGAAACGGGTGGTCAGTTTATCTATTCTATCTTTTAACTTTCGGTCAGATTCTTCCATCCTACGATCTATTTCTTTTCCATTTTCCCGTAATTCTTTGATAAGTCGTTCGTTTTCCTGCATTTTAAGTGAGGTGTCGGCCAGAACCTGCTTGATGTCGTCCCAGCTCATCGTTTTGGGGTCGAGAGTCGTTTCATTCATTGTCGAGATATTTTAAAGTGTTAGTACTTCTTTTCGCTGCAAAGATACAAATAAATTTAATATAAAAACAATTTGTTGAAAAATATTTTCAAATAATTTATTTTATTATCATATAATTTTGTGTGGATGTGTTGTGCTAATATAACATGTTGAAAAAATGCTTACCTTTGCAAAATGAAAATTGACGTATGGTGAAAAAGAATTGCTGTAAAACACGATAAAACTACATGATAAACGCGGATCCTATCAATTAATAAAAATGATATAAAATGAAGCTTGCCAAAATATTATACATTTTTTTGTGCTTTTTTCTCCCTTTCCTTGTTTCTGCACAGATTGTGGGTATATGGGAGGGTAAACTGCCGGTGGGCAAGGACTCTCTGCGGCTGGTCCTGGCAGTGGAGCAGCGGGGCGATAGCCTCTATGCCGAAATGGACAGCCCCGACCAATATGCGGCGGGGATCGAAGTCAATAGCATTAGTTTTCAACAGGATACGCTTCGTTTGAAGTCGAAAGAGGTTAGCGCGTCTTTTTGGGGACTTTATGATAGAGAAAAAGATGCCATTCAAGGTGTTTTCAGGCAGGGTGGGGGAAAGCTTCCGCTGACTCTTCGTCGGGTGGCGGAACGCTGGCAACTCCATCGTCCACAAACGCCGAAGGCGCCATTCCCGTATGAGGAGGAAGAGGTGCAATTGCAGTTTCCTCACGCCACTATGGGCAATATCCCTATTCGCGGCACGCTGACTTATCCTACCCGTAAGCACGAGTTCAACGGCAAGTTGTTGATACTGGTCTCCGGCTCTGGCTGGCAGGACCGCGACGAGAGCATCATGGGTCACAAGCCCTTTGCTGTTATCGCTGATTACCTGACACGGAAGGGCTATGCGGTGTTCCGTTACGATGACTTTCCCGTTGCCCAATATGCGAAATGCACCACACTCGATTTCGCGGACGCGACCTCTTTCGCGGTCAACTATTTCAAGCTTTACAACGAACATTTCAAGCAAGCGAAGCTTGGTATTGTCGGACATAGTGAGGGTGGCACGATAGCTGTGATGGTGGCAGCCCAGAATAAGAATGTGGATTTCATTGTCTCAATGGCGGGCATGATGGTTTCCGCCAAGCAAACCCTCCTGTATCAGGTGGAGGCTATCAATAAAATGGATACCACTATTTCCTCGTCAGAATTGTCGGAATCCATACGCATTTCGGAAATTTTGTATGAGCATATCGAACAGGCCAAGTCCTCCAAAGAGGCGGTGGGTCGCTGTGGTAAATTGTTGCGGGAGTATAGCGCCAGCATGACTGATGAACAGCGGAAAAGACTGAAGATGACACAGCAGGATATCTTTGCTACACTCCGAAATATCGGAAGCCCTTGGTTTTATGAGCTGTTCCGTTTAAATCAGCCCAAATATCTGAAAAAGGTGAAATGTCCTGTGTTGGCCTTGAACGGCAAGAAGGATTTGCAGGTGGAATGGGAGAGCAATTTTGCGGTTTTGGAGCAAAATCTTCCCAAGAAGACCAGCTATACAACCCATGCCTACGAGCGACTGAACCACCTGTTCCAGCCCTGCACCACAGGCTCTCCAAGCGAATACGGTGAAATCGAAACCACCATCTCCGAAGACGTTCTTCGTGACATTGAGCTGTGGCTGGAGGAACGGTAATCTTTTAGATATTGTGTAAGAAAACCTAGGAACAGCTATTCCCGGAATCCGTTGGAGTCACGTAAATGTTTAGTTGTCCTGGTTGGATATGATTTTCTCGATGATGAAGAAAATGAGCCATGTGACGAAGACTCCGCCACCTAAGATAGTCATCGTGTCTCCTCCTGGCCAGTGACGCCATA
>JAEEGL015952723.1_pt1 | contig 30759 bp, 19 predicted proteins | sample 9134231 | NCBI WGS metagenome assembly JAEEGL01 (sample SAMN16246548, study PRJNA631951) | gut metagenome | biome: gut microbiome; feature: rumen; material: fiber-attached | host: Bos | place: Iran: Karaj | collected 2018-10 | reverse complement strand
GCGCTTATCCCGCCCCCCGAACTTATCTCTGAATTCAAAGCTTCGCTGCGCGCCGCGGGCGTGCCGGTGAAGGAATAAGTCTTTGCTTATTCGACTACGGTCTGCGTGTTCTCGCTGATCGCGAAGATCGTCAGGAACAGCGAATCGAAGTCTTTCGAATTGGTCCAGCAGCGGTAGAACATGTTGCCCGTGGGTACGGTGACCGCGTGCTGCGCCTCTTCGTCTTCGTGTACGTACACGCCGGTGCTCTCGATCCGGGCAAATGCTTCGCCGTTCTTCGTCACGTCATATTTCAGATACGGGAAATTGCTGATCAGGCTGGTGTCGATGCGCAGTCCGCGCTCGTGGACAACATCCCACACATTTTTGCCGTCAAACTTGAACGATGATTTCATTGAGAAGAACTCGCTGCCGTACTCCAGCGTGCCGGTGTGACCCACGTCGTGCTCGGTGACAACACCGGTCGTGTGGTCGGTGAACTCGAATTTGCGCGCGCCGACCAGCGCGTTTTTGAGCATTTTGCCCTCGTACAGCGCCTTCCGGTCCGCGTCTTCGAGGATGTAGCCGGGCCTGAGAGAGTTGCGGTCCCAGCGGAAATAGTACTCGTTAACGCCATCCGCGGCCTTGAAGCCCTCAAGATCCGCCTTGGCCGCAGCGGAGGCAACGGGCGCCGTCTGATCCAGCTGCTTGCTCTTCTTGAAGGCTTTGACGGTCAGATAGATACCGGCGGCGGTGGCAACTGCACCCAGCACGATAAATAAGATCGGCAGCCATGCGCCTGTCTTGCTGTTGGTGATCTTTGCGGGATCCTTCGGATCGTAAAAGACCTTGATCTTGTCGCCGATTTTATACTCTTTGGACAAGTTGGCGAACTGCTGATTTTCCATGTGCCGGCCGTCCTCGGTGTCGAAATCGAATATGATGGTGTATTCTTTCTGACCGTCATCATTGGCCGTCGGTATCACGTCTGAGACAATGCCTTCCGCCTGCTTGTAGTCTTTGGTGTTGAAGACGGAAAACAGGATGCCGGCAACTATCAAAATAATGCCCACCGGTACCAAAAACCGCGCGGGTCCGGTGTTTCTCATGAATCTGCCCAGTTTGTTTTCAAAACTCATAATGTTGGTCTCCTCGTTGTGCTGGATTGATGAGCGGCACCGCTTGAAAACGCGTATCCACGCCGCACGGACGCTCACGGTCAATTTGTACCATAAACGGGGCGGGATGTCAATGAATTGGTTTCGGCCTCCGCCAAAATGATGAGCGTAGGCCGAAAACCTTTATATTAATCATTTCGGCCTCCGCAAAAAGGATGAGCGTAGGCCGAAATTCCTTTCTTTGATCATTTCGGCCTCCGCAAAAAGGATGAGCGTAGGCCGAAATTCCTTTCTTTGATTATTTCGGCCTCCGCCAAAAGGATGAGCGTAGGCCGAAAACCTTTCTGCTAATAATTTCGGCCTCCGCAGATGATAAAAATACAAAACTCGCACAAAAATTTATATAAATATATTGACAAGTTTGCCCACGGCGGTGTATAATGTGATCGTTGCCGGGCGGCAGAGCAGAATAGTGCCCGGGCAGCAAAAGCAACAATAATATTGACCGCTGCAGGGAGGCCGATGAAATGGAAAAAAGCTTATACAGTCTGATGCTGATGGATGATGTGGTGAAGGAAGTTGACCGCCTCGCGTTCCTCCGGGGCACGAACCGGTCCAACCTCGTGAACCAGATCCTGGCCGAATATTTGTCCATGACCACGCCCGAAAAGCGCATCGGCAACATCTTCAAATACATCGAAGATGCCATGAACCGCGAACGCGTGATCGTACCCTTCGTGGGCGAGAACAACAGCACCATGCTCCTCAAGAGCAGCCTGGAATACAAGTACCGGCCCACGATCAAGTACGAAGTGGAACTGTACAAGATCCCGCGCGGCGCCATCGGCGAATTGACCGTGATCTTCCGTACGCAGTCCGGGTCGCTGATAGAGGCTGTGGGCCGCTTTCTGGAACTCTGGATGGAACTGGAGGGCCACTATCTCACCAAATATTTCGGCGAACAGGAGGCGGATTACAAAGTCGGCGACGGCAAATTCGTGCGGGGCATCCACCTGCGCACCGACCGGGACCATACCGACGAGGCAGTCGGCAACGCCATCTCCGCGTACATCCAGAACTTCGACACGCTGATCAAGGGGTACCTGACCGGGCGGCTGGACGCGGGAGACGTGGAGCGGAGGTATGTTGACGCTCTAAACCGCGGCATCGGAATTTTGTAACAAGGAGGAAATAATATGAACGCAGATAAATTCACTAAAAAGTCGCTGGAAGCGCTGGGAACGGCGCAGAATATCGCGACAGAGAACAACAATCAGCAGGTGACGCAGGAGCACCTGCTTTATGCGCTGATCGACCAGGACGGCGGGCTCATCGGGAGCCTGCTGCGGACGATGGGCGTTGACAACGACCGCCTGCTGGGCGAGCTGGACGAACTGATCCGCGGACTTCCGGCAGTCACCGGGAGCGGGCGGGAACCGGACAAAATATATATTGCCCCCGAGACCGACAAAGCGCTGGCGCTGGCGGCGTCAATTGCCGACAAAGCCAAAGACGAATACGTGTCGGTGGAGCACATCATGCTGGGCATCATCGAGCGGCCGTCGGAGAAAGTGGGGCGTCTGCTGAAAAAGTACGGAATCGACCGCGCCGGATTTCTGAAGGCGCTGGAGAGCGTGAAGAGCGGCCGGGTCACCAGCGACGATCCCGAAAGCACCTACGACGCGCTGAACAAATACGGCACCGACCTGGTGGAGCGGGCACGGCAGCAGAAGCTGGACCCTGTGATCGGGCGGGACAAAGAGATCCGCAACGTGATCCGCATCCTGTCCCGTAAGACCAAGAACAACCCTGTGCTGATCGGCGAGCCCGGCGTAGGCAAGACCGCCATCGCGGAAGGCCTGGCGCAGCGTATCGTAGCCGGCGACGTGCCCGAAGGGCTTAAAAACAAGACAATTATTTCGCTGGATATGGGCGCGCTGATCGCGGGCGCAAAGTTCCGGGGCGAATTCGAAGAGCGGCTCAAGGCGGTGCTGGAAGAAGTGCGCCGGTCCGAAGGCCGGGTGATACTGTTCATCGACGAGCTGCACACGATCGTGGGCGCGGGCAAGACCGACGGCGCCATGGACGCGGGCAACCTCTTAAAACCCATGCTGGCGCGGGGCGAACTGCACTGCATCGGCGCCACCACTCTCGACGAATACCGCAAGTACATCGAAAAGGACGCGGCGCTGGAGCGGCGTTTCCAGCAGGTGCTGGTAGACGAACCCACGGTCGAGGACACCATCTCCATACTGCGTGGCTTAAAAGAAAAATATGAGATATTCCACGGTGTGACGATCCATGACGGCGCGCTGGTGGCGGCGGCAACGCTCTCTCACCGCTATATCACAGACCGTTTCCTGCCGGACAAGGCAATTGACCTGGTGGACGAAGCGTGTGCCATGATCCGCACGGAGATCGACTCGATGCCGCAGGAACTTGACGACCTGCGCCGGAAGATCATGCAGCTGGAGATCGAAGAGACCGCCCTGCGCAAAGAGACCGACCGGCTCTCCGCGGAGCGGCTGGAGGCGCTGCGCGCCGAGATCGCGGAGAACAAGGAAAAGTTCAACGCCATGAAGGCGGACTGGGAGGCCGAGAAGCAGGAGATCGACAGCGTCAAAAAGATCAAGGAGGAGATCGACCGCGTCAACGGCGAGATCGAAGCCGCGTCCCGGAACTACGAATACGAAGAGGCTGCGCGGCTGCGGTACAGCAAGCTGCCGGAATTGACCGCGAAACTGGCGGAGGCGGAGAAAAAGAACAACGCGGCGGCAGTCGCAGGCAGCGGCGACCGCCTGGTGCGCAACACCGTTACCGCGGATGAGATCGCGGGCATCGTGGCGCGCTGGACCGGCATACCGGTGGCCAAACTGATGGAAGGCGAGCGCGAAAAAGTGCTGCATCTGGATGAGATCCTGCACAAACGGGTGATCGGCCAGGACGAAGCGGTGACCAAGGTGAGCGAGGCCATACTGCGTTCGCGCGCGGGCATTGCGGACCCCAACCGGCCCATCGGCTCGTTCCTGTTCCTGGGTCCCACCGGCGTGGGCAAGACCGAACTGGCCAAAGCGCTGGCGGAGGCGCTGTTCGATGACGAGCACAACATGGTGCGTATCGATATGAGCGAATACATGGAGAAATTCAGCGTATCCAGGCTCTGCGGTGCGCCTCCCGGATACGTGGGCTACGACGAAGGCGGCCAACTCACCGAAGCCGTCCGCCGCAAACCCTACTCGGTAGTGCTGTTCGATGAGATCGAAAAGGCGCATCCGGACGTGTTCAACATACTCCTTCAGGTGCTGGATGACGGCCGTATCACCGACTCTCAGGGACGCACGGTCGACTTCAAAAACACGATCATCATCATGACCAGCAACCTGGGCTCCGATTACCTGCTTGAAGGCATCGACGAGAACGGCGAGATATCTCAAAGCGCCCGCGACAGCGTAAGCGCCCTGCTTACCCGTACCTTCCGTCCCGAGTTCCTGAACCGGCTGGATGAGATCGTGTTCTACAAGCCGCTCACCAAGGCGGACATCGGCAAGATCATCGAACTGCTGATCGCGTCGCTGAAGACCCGGCTCAAGGACAAGTCCCTGACGCTGGAGATCAGCGATGCCGCAAAGGCCAAGATCATCGACGAAGGCTACGACCCGCTCTACGGCGCCCGGCCGCTCAAGCGTTATCTGCAGGCAAAGGTGGAGACCGTGATCGCGCGGGCAATACTTTCCGACCGCTTCGACGCGGGCAGCACGCTCCGGCTGGACGTGGACAACGGGGCTTTTGTCATTGAATAGAATTAGACCTTTTTCTTTCAGAATTAGGGAATTAGGTTTAGTCCGGAGTAGAATTAGGGAATGAGGGAATTAGGGAATTGCGGAGCGGCCTGATCGGCCGCGGAACTCACGCGCGATGCGGAGCGGCGACCGCATCGAGTGTGAGTTCATCGCCGCCGGCGATCCCTCAATTCCCTAATTAACCCGAGATAAAGGCCTAATTCCCTAATTCTCTAATTATTTAAGAGATTGACAAATTTCTTGTACTTTTGTATAATCCGCCATAGCCGTTGGGGTGTAGCCAAGCGGTAAGGCACCAGACTTTGACTCTGGCATTCGCAAGTCCGAATCTTGCCATCCCAGTTCTACAACCATCGTGTGACAGCGATGGTTTTTGTTTAATTTGAGCGTCGCGCGGGAGGAAGGGAATGTTGACCGACTTCAACTTCAGAACAGAGCCGGATCTCAGCGGGATACTCGTGTGCACGGATTTTGACGGCACGCTGTATCATCACGGCATTGCCCCCGGGAACGCGGAGGCAATACAGTATTTTATTGACCGCGGCGGCCTGTTCACGTTTTCCACCGGCCGGGACGGCCGCTGGCTCAGCGCGGGCAACCTCCCGTTCACGCCCAACGCACCCGCCTGCTGCATGAACGGCGCCATGATATTCGATTTTCAGCGTAAAGACATCCTTCAGACGACGCCGATGGCGGAGGATTATCCCGAGATCCTGGAGGATCTGATCGCCGCCACGCCGCTCCGGCGAGCGGACATCGTGTCCGAAAAACTGCGCATCGGCTTCAACACGGACGACCCGGCGGACTTCCGCCGCGCGCTTTCGCGGATCGATTCGCCGGTGTACAAACTGGTGGCGTACAAGGCGGAACCCTCCGAGATCTGGGTGCCCGAAGAGGCGCGGCGCGCGTGCCGGGGCAGGGCGAATCTGCTTTCAAATTCGCGGAATTGTTTTGAGTTAACGGCGCCCGGCGTGGACAAAGCCTCCGGCGCGGCGTACATACAGCGCCTCACCGGGGCGAAAAAGCTGATCGTAGTCGGCGACTGCGACGGCGACATTTCGGCGTTCCGCGCGGCGGACGACAGTTTCGCGGTAGGCAACGCGATCCCTGCGCTCAAGGCCATTGCCGACCATATCGTTGAGCCCACGGTGTCCGACGGCGCGTTCCCGGAGATCATCCGGCAGATCGCGCTGCTGTACGGAGGTGCGGCATGAGTACGCGTACCCGGGCGGAAAAGATCGGACGTTGGCTGGTGCCGCTGCTGGCATTCTTCGTGCCGGCGTTGACCGCGCTGTGCATATTCGCATCGTACGGCATGGCGCCGTTCGGCGGCAAGTCGCTGCTCATCATGGACATGTCCGGGCAGTACGTGGAATTTCTGGCGGGCCTCAAACATGTGCGTTCGATCTCGGACCTGTATTTCAACTGGGGCAAAGTGCTGGGCAGCAACTACACCGGCGTGTTCGCGTACTACAGTTCCAGTCCGATCTCCTGGCTCACCGTGCTGTGCCCGGACAAATACCTGCCCGCGGGCCTGACGTTCCTGACCGCGTTCAAGATCGGTCTATGCGGGCTGACAATGTCCATCTTCCTCGAAAGAGTGCGCCGGCGGCTCACTGTGCGCGGCTCCCTCTGCGATCCGGTCCGCGGCGGCGGAGCACGGCCTGAACTGACCCGCGGCATTGCCTCCCGCGGCCTGGTTTTGATGTTTGCGGCGCTGTATGCGTTGTGCTCGTACAACTGCGTATATTCCATGTGCGTAATGTGGCTGGATGGCGTGATCATATTGCCGCTGCTGCTGTTTTTTACCGAAGAACTGATCGACCGCGGCCGGATGGCGGGACTCGTGGCAAGTCTTGCGTATATATTCATTGCCAACTACTACATCGCGTACATGTGCGGCATATTTACTGCAATGTATTTCGTGTATTATTGCGTTGACCGCCGGTCGTCGAAAGCGGAACTTACCTCCGGCACCGGACTGCGGGTATGGTATTATGTGCAGCGCGGGCTGAAGTTCGCGGGGAGCGTGCTGCTGGCGGCGGCGTTAGCGGCATGGCTGCTGCTGCCGGCGTATTTCTCGCTGACCGAGGGCAAGATCGGATACGACAACAGCACGTACCCCTCCGACTGGAACTACAATCTGACGCAGTTCGTGCGCAAGCTGTTCCCGGGAGAATACGACAACATCACCAACACCGGCGCGCCGTTCCTCTATGCCGGGGCGGCCACGTTCCTGATGCTTCCCGCGTTCTTCGCGGACCGCCGGACCAGGCTGCGCTCCAAGCTGGGCGCCGCGCTGATACTGGGCTTTCTCGTGCTTTCCACCGTATATTCGCCGCTGGACAACGCCTGGCACATCTTCCAGCACCCCAACTGGTTCCCGTACCGCTGGACCTTCGTGCTGTGCGGCTTCGGCGTGCTGCTGGCGTTCCGCGGCGCGATGGGGGCGGCGCGGCTGAGTCCGGGCTATTATCCGGGGGCAATCGCCGGCATGGCGGCGTTCTGCGTCTCCGCCCGCCGGATGGCCGAAAACGTGCCGGACGGGGGCAATATACGCAAGCTGTTCATACTCACCGCGGCGTTGTCCGTGCTGTTCATGGCGGGCGCACTGATCGTGCGCACCGCGCCGAAACGCTGCCGGAACGGCGCCGTCATAGAGCCGGAAGAACCGCCGGCGCCGGCGCCGCGCCCCAAACCGGTGCTGCGCACTATTGTCCGTATCGCCGCGCTGTGCCTCGTGGGCGTGTTCGCGTTGACGTTGTCTTTGAACGAGGAAAAAGACCACTGGAAAAAACTGATGCTCGGGCTGGACAACGCCCACACCTACGAGACCTCCGCCGCGTACACCGAGTACCGCGAAGAGATGAGCCGGGTGCTGGCGCTGATCGACCGCGACCGCACCGCCGCCGGAGAGACCCGGTTCGCCGGCATCGGTCAGAACTTCTCCCGCAGCTACAACGAAGCCATCGGGCAGGGCTACCGCTCCGTGGCACACTACAGCTCCGCCTTCGACCGCGGCGTGAACCGCTTCATGGAGAACCTGGGCTATTCCGCCGCGTACCTCTGGAACCTGAATTTCGGCGCTACGGCGGCCACGGACAGCATTTTCGGCATCCGCTATATGCTTAACGGTGCGGGCATTGCGGAGTGGGACAAAGAGTACAAAATCGAAGTAGGCTCCGTTACGCCGCCCGCCGAATACCGGCTGCTGGACACCGTCTCCGGCGCCTTCGACATCAGCGTATACGTCAATGACTTCGCGGTCACCGCGCCGTTCCTCATCGGCGGCAGCGTGCCGGAACTGAAGTGGGGCTACAACTGCCTCGACTCCCAGAACAACCTGCTCAAAACGCTTTCCGGCATTGACAAAAACGTGCTGTACCGGCTGGGCAGCGGGCAGATCACAATCAAATTGTCCGCCGGCGCGTATCAGGACAGCGAGAATGATACCATTTACCGCGGCCGTAACGGCATTGTCACTTATGAAGTAGAGCTGCCCGAAGGCGGCGTGCTGTACGCGTACCTCGGCCGCAACCGCAACAACGACACCACGCTGCGCGTCATTCAGGACGGCAAGCCGGGCGAGGAGCTCACGCTGTACCGCGGCGAAACGAACTGCATCCAGCGCATCGGTCAATACGCCCCCGGCGAAAAAGCGGTCTTCGAATTCGAACTCACTTCCGGCGCGCTGTACACCCAGGACAATCTGTTCTACGTACTTGACACTAAGGTCCTAAAAGAACAGACGGACGCCATGAAAACGCGCGCACTTAACATCACGAAATTCGGCAGCGGATATATTAAAGGCACGCTCCCGGAGGCCGCGGCGGGCGGGGGGACAATGCTCATCCAGGTCCCGTACAATGCGGGCTGGACGGTGAAAGCGGACGGCCGCAAGGTCAATACTTCCGCGCTCCTCGAAGGTCTGCTCACGGCGGAGATCCCGGCGGGCACAAAAGTGGTCGAGATCCGTTACCGGGCTAAAGGCGCGCTGCCCGGGCTGGCGTTGTCCGGCGCCGCGCTGGTGTTCTGTGCCGCAGCCGTGCTGGCGGCCGTGTTGAAAAAGCGCCGCAAGCGCTGAACAGGAGGACAAAATGGATAGACTAAAGCAGCAACTGGCATTTCTCACCGAAATTGACCGCATGAAGACCGTGTACCGGCGGAACGTGGTCATTGACCGCAGCCGGCAGGAAGACGACGCCGCGCACTCGTGGCACATGGCGATGTTCGCGCTGGTGCTGGCGGAGTACGCGCCCGAAGCGCTGGACATGTTGACCGTGCTGAAACTGTGCCTGGTCCACGACCTGGTGGAAGTGTACGCCGGCGACACCTTCTGCTACGACGCCGCGGGCAATCTCGATAAAGCGGAGCGGGAACGGCAGGCGGCGGACCGGTTGTTCGCGCTGCTCCCGGCGGAACAGGGCAATGAATACCGCACGCTGTGGGAAGAATTCGACGCGCCGTCAACGCCCGAAGGCTGGTTCGCGGCGGCAATTGACCGCCTGCAGCCCTTTATACTGAACTTCCACACGGACGGCCATACCTGGCATCTTGCGCCGGTAAAACGTGTTGACCTCTTGCGGCGGCTGGATCCGGTCCGCACCGGCATTCCCGCGTTGTGGCCGGACGTGCTGAAAATGGTGGACGAGGCGATCGAGAACGGCTATCTGCCGGCGGAGAAGGAGGGCATGACAAAATGAAAAAACTGATCCGGATCATTTGCGCCGCGCTGGTGTGCGGAATGTTGACGACTTGCCTGACGGGAGGGACCATGCTCATGGCGGAAGACGATACTACCGCGCTGTTTGACACCGCGGTCGAGACCAAAAAATACGAGCAGCTCAAGCTGCTGAACAACGATATCGAAGTCCAGTTCAGCGTATCCGCGCCGATCCGCGCGCTGCAGATATATATCAGCAAATCGGTGTCTTCCAGCAAAGAAGATGTTTTCTATACGCGGCTGTACCGCTGGGCCGGCAGCATCGGCGAAACGCTGCGCGGCGAAGTGCTGGCGGAGCAGACGTACACCCGGCTGGAGACCGGTGCGACCATCGAGTTTGATCTCACCGCCGGCGGCACCAAAGCGCCTGCGGCAGCCGGGGAATACGTGCTGTACATGGGCGAAGCCAAGATCGGCATCGTCATCGGCCTCGTGCCCGGCGGCAGTGACAAAGTGCGGACGTACTTCAACAGTTCGGCCGTGAAGGACCGTACTGCCGCCGTCAGTGTCGTGTGGGCGGAAGGCGCGGGCGAACTCCTGCCGGTATCCGACAATGAAATGAAATTCGTGCGGTCCGCGGACACCTGGGTAGTCACCGACGGGCTGGGGCGGACAGTGGACAACAGCTACACCGACACCCGCCGCGAAGGCAAGACCGTTGGCCTGTTCTTCCACACCTGGCACTCCAGCAACAGCGCCCTGGGCACGCGCAACATCACCTCGATCCTCCGGGAGCATCCCGAGATCCAGAACGACTTCACCAGCCCGCTCTGGGGCAGTGCCGGCGCGTATTTCTGGAACGAACCCATCTGGGGCTACTACCGTTCCGACGACGAATGGGTGCTGCGGAAACAGGCGGAGCTGCTGGCGGACGCGGGCGTTGACGCGGTGTTTTTTGACAACACCAACGGCACAATGACGTTTATTGACGACGCATTGACGCTGTGCAAAGTCTGGTCCAAAGCCCGGGCGGACGGCGTCAACACCCCCAAGATCTCCTTCATGCTTCCGATGTTCGACTACAGTGACGTGGCGGTGCAGCTGCGCGAGATATACAACCGGCTGTACGGTGCGGGACTGTATCAGGACCTGTGGTTCTACTGGAAAGGCAAGCCGCTGATCGTGGGCTACCCGGGCCAGCTGAACAGCAAGAAAGAGCTGGACGCGGAGATCCTCGAATTCTTCAACTTCCGTGTGATCAACCACTCCCAGTCCGCGGACAACATCCAGGTCCAGAACGAGGACGGTACGCCGGTGGTCATGGGCGCGATCCAGCCCGAGGTCAAGGAATCGTACCAGCTCTGGAACTGGATCTCCGTGTATCCGCAGCTGATCAACTGCAACCCCGACGGCACCCCCGAGCAGGTGGCGGTGGCCATTGCCCACAACTGGTGCGCGGAGACCCACCTCACCGCCATGAACAACCCGAAATTCCAGGTGTTCGGGCGGCATTACGACCCGGTGAAAGGTCAGGTCGACGACCGCGAGAACGCGAAGCTGTACGGCAAATACTTCAGTACGCAGTGGGAGTACGCGCTGGAAGTTGACCCCGAGTTCATCTGGGTCACCGGCTGGAACGAATGGGTCGCGGGGCGGTTCCAGGACTTCTGGGGCGTGGAGAACGCGTTCCCGGACAACTTCAGCGACGAATACAGCCGCGACATCGAACCTTCCCGGGGCGATCTCAAGGACCACTACTACTATCTGCTGGTCAACTACATCCGCCGCTACAAAGGCACCTCCGCCGCGCAATTGTGCGAGCCGGCGACCATTGACATCAGCACCGGCGCGGGCTGGGAGCAGGTCGACAACGTATACGAGACCTACACCGGCGACACCTTTGACCGCAACGCCCGCGGCTACATAAACAACGAGACCAACAAGCCGTTCAAATATACCAACGATACCGGCCGCAATGATATTGTCCTTTCCAAAGCGACGTTCGACGCGGACAATATCTACTTCATGGTCCAGACCGCAGAGCCGCTCACTCCGTACACCGATCCCGCCTGGATGCGGCTCTTGCTGGAGGTAGAAAGCATGAATGGCATCGCGCCGCAGACGAAAGGCGACTGGGAGAGCTTCCAGTACATCATCAACCGGGGTACTCCCGCCGACGCGACTCACGCGCTGCTGGAGGCTTCCACGGGCGGCTGGAACTGGGAGGCCGCGGGCGAAGTGACGTACAGCGTCTCGGGCAATACGCTCCAGATTGCCGTGCCCCGCGCGCTGCTGGGCCTGGCACACGCCGACGAATTTGTGCTGAATTTCAAGTGGTCGGACAATATGCAGGTTGACGGCGACATCCTCGACTTCTATGAGAACGGAGACGTGGCGCCGGAAGGCCGCTACAAGTACCAACTGGCCGCGGGCAAAGCGCCCGAGCGGCCTTCGGAGGACGACAACGCAAAAAACAAAGACCGCAGCGGCAATAACAAATCGGTCTGGATCGCGGCGGCCGCCGCCGGCGCAGCGGCGCTCGCGGCCGTGGGCGCGGCCATCGGCGTGATATCGACGCGCAAGAAAAAGGGAGGCAAATGAGCATGATCGGCGGACTGTACGAGGGGAGCGAACGCTTCCTGGATAAGGCGAAAGCGCTGTATCCCGAATTCTACGAGACGGAGTATCTGCCTGAACCGGCTACGTTGCCCACGGACAACGCCCTCTGCTCCGGTAAATGCTTCACGCTGGACTTCGGCACGCATATAGTGGGGTATTTGACGTTGACCGTGGAGCCCAGCGGTACGCCCGGTTCGCCGCTGGAAGTAGTGTTTGAATTCGCGGAAGATCTGTGCGAGTACGACCCGCGCCCGTACACCGGCGGCCTGGCCTCTTCCTGGCTCCAGCGCGCCACGGTGTATATGGACGATCCGTACGCGCCGATCGTATTGCCGCGCCGCTACGCCTTCCGGTACGTGCGCATCACGTTTCCCGCCAACACGGAGTATACGGTGCGGGTGACGTCGTGCGTTGTCCGCGGCGTGACGTCTGCCGATGAGCGCAAACTGCTCCCGCTCCCCGCGGATACGGGCGACTTCATGCGCCGGATCGACGAAACGGGCTGCCGCACGCTGAAAAACTGCATGCAGTCGGTGTTTGAAGACGGCCCCAAGCGCGACCGGCGGCTCTGGCTGGGCGACCTGTACCTGCAGGCGAAGGCCAACTACTACACCTACGGCAACACCGCCCTGGTCCGCCGCTGCCTCTACCTGTTCGCGGGCATCCCGCACCCGGACGGCTGTTTGAGCTCGGCGATCTTCCAGGAACCGATCCTGCGCAACCAGTCCTGGATCCTGCACGATTACGCGCTGTTTTTCGCGGGCACGCTGCGGGACCTGTACGAGTACGAGGGTGACGCGGAGCTGGTGCGCGAACTCTGGCCCGTGGCGCTGCGTCAGGCGGAGATCGCGACGGCAAATCTTTCGGACAACGGCCTCATGGATCCGGCCTACTATTTCGTGGACTGGTGCGCGCCGCTGGATAAAGCCGTCGCCGCGCAGGGCATCGCGGTGGCAATGCTCAAAGACACCCTCTTCCTGGCCGGCATCGCCGGTGACAACGCCGGTGCCGCCTTCCTCCGCAAACAGATCCGCCGCCTGGAGCAAGGCCTGCTGTCAATGTACGACCCGGACCTCCACCTGTTCCGCACCCCCGGCGGTCAACTCTCCATCCAATCCCAGATGTGGGGCGTCCTGGCGGGCGTGTTGACGCCGTACGAGAGCCGCCGCGTGCTGGAGACAGTGTTGAAGGGGGACACCGGTGCAGACGGCGCGGCGGGCGAGTCCGGCACCGCCGCGGACGCTGCCGCTGGCGCCGCCCGCCCCGGCTTGATCGACACCGTGACCCCGTACGCGAAGCACTACCTGACCGAAGCGCTGTTCCAGGCGGGCCTCCGCGACGAGGCGACGCGCATCGTGCGCGACTACTGGGGGGCAATGGTCCTCGCCGGCGCCGACTGCTTCCACGAGGTGTTCGTGCCTTCTGACCCCACCGCATCTCCGTACGGCGACCACCGCGTCAACAGCTTCTGCCACGCCTGGAGCTGCACCGCCAGTTACTTCATCCGCAGGTACGGGTTGAAGTGAGTTGAGGCTGCTCTGCTTTTTTCTTATGCGTCAGCCACAAAGTGCCAATTCCACGGGTTGTGGCTGACACCTCCTTTTGATTCGTCAGCCACAAAGTGCAAAAACCACGAGTTGTGGCTGACACCGCCTTGTGATCCGTCAGCCACAAAATGCAAAAACCACGGGTTGTGGCTGACACCGCCTTGTGATCCGTCAGCCACAAAGAGCAAAAGTCACGGGTTGTGGCTGACACCGCCTTTTGATTCGTCAGCCACAAAACGCAAAAACCACGGGTTGTGGCTGACACCGCCTTGTGATCCGTCAGCCACAAAGTGCAAATCCATGGGTTGTGGCTGACACCTCCCTCAGATCCGTCAGCCACAAAGTGCAAAAGCTATGAGTTGAGGCTGATTCAGCGAAAATGATTGTCATTTGCGCAAAATTGTCATCAAATGCTTGCAATTGATGACAGCTTAATGTATAATACCAATAGACTCAGAAAGGAGTTTGGGGTATTATGGCAAACACATTGGTACAATTTCGCACAGATGAAGCATCAAGGATCAAAGCAATGATGATTTGCGAGCAGCTTGGCATTGACCTGCAAACTTACATGCGCATGTGCATTGCAAGGTTGATATCTGAAAACGGAGTTCCTTTCAGCATGAAACTGCAAGATGTTCCGGACAACAAAGGCATTCTTGCATTGAGAGAAATGGGAAGGATCTCTGAGGAAAACGGCAATTCAGAGATGACTTTGGACGGGATCAACGCCGAAATCGCGAATGTAAGAAAAGGCGATAATGCAGGGTAAGCGCGGAAAGATGAAAATGCCTATCTGGTGACTGGCAATATCAAACATTTTCCCGAAAAGCCGTTTATCGTTACTCCGAGACAGATGATAGATTTTATTCTGGAATCGCTGATGTAATCTCACAATTGAGTAAAAATTGGTTCCGGATCCGCGGCCGGATCTCACACCCTGTGCGTAGGCCGAAATCCCTTCTAGCAATCATTTCGGCCTCCGGATTAAGGATGAGCGTAGGCCGAAATTCCTTCTTGTAATCATTTCGGCCTCCGGATTAAGGATGAGCGTAGGCCGAAATTCCTTCTTGTAATCATTTCGGCCTCCGGATTAAGGATGAGCGTAGGCCGAAATTCCTTCTAGCAATCATTTCGGCCTCCGGGAGAAGAATGGGCGTAGGCCGAAATCCCTTCTAGCAATCATTTCGGCCTCCGGGAGAAGGATGAGCGTAGGCCGAAATTCCTTCTAGCAATAATTTCGGCCTCCGGGATAAAGGCGGGCGTAGGCCGAAATTCCTTCTAGTAATCATTTCGGCCTCCGGAATGGTGATGGGCGTAGGCCGAAATTCCTTCTAGCAATCATTTCGGCCTCCGGATTAAGGATGAGCGTAGGCCGAAATTCCTTCTTGTAATCATTTCGGCCTCCAGATTAAGGATGAGCGTAGGCCGCTCCTCATTACCCGTGAATATCGCGGCCGGATCGGAACGGCCGCTCCGCATTCTTTTTCATTTTTTTTGACCGCAATCGTCAAAAGAAGAAATTGCGGTCACCGCCCGTCTTCATTCCAGTGACGCCATCTCCCAACGTCCCAAATTTGGTACATAGTGCGTGGTATAATTCTGTTGTCCCCGAAAGGGCGGGCGGAAGGAGATCACAGCATGGGCGTAACGGTTAATTATCCAAAAATAGTTGACTTTTCGGCGGTTTTGTGGCAGTATACGGTCGTCCCTGAGATGGGACGCATCAAGAGTCCGTGGAGAGCGTCAGGCTCTAGGAAGCGGCACCAACCTGCTTGAAGCGCAAGGCCCGCGGCAGCGGCATTCGAGGCCCGCGGCAGCGGCATTCAAGGCCCGCGGCAGCGGCATTCAAGGCCCGCGGCAGCGGCATTCAAGGCCCGCGGCAGCGGCACGCAAGGCACGCAGCTCGCAGCACGCGCAGGCAAGTAAGGTGGTCACCTGATAAGATGTGGCGAAGGCAATCATCAGAAACGTTCATTGTCTCCGCCCGAAAGCGGGGGCTTTTTTATTGACTCCCGCCGGGCAAACAGGTTTTACAATCAGAAACACGCGCCGGGGCAAATCGTTGGCCGAGGCGCAGCACGCGCCAAAACGCGTATTATTCGAGGGGGTCGTACAATGCAATTTTACAAAGTGACAGCGCTGCTGGACGACGCAAAATGGGCAGAAGAAAACAAAGAAAGCCGCGTGAAGGCTGCGCGGACGAGGCGAATTGCCTCCGGCATCGAAGAGTTCAACTGCCGGCAGGACCGCAAGTGCTGGGCGTTCGTGTCGGATATAAGCGACGTTGACATCACCTGCGGCGTGATCGCCGCCGCGTATACCGGGGAAGTTACGGGCGTTGTCCGCGAGCTGCTCAAAAAGGTCAGCATCAAAGCCTCCGAGCTGCAGCAGGACGAGACCACGCTCGCGCAACTGTGCCGGCTGCTGAGAGCGGCCGAACGCAACGATTTCATTGAAGAAGACGACGACGTGCTCGAAGAATTCAACCTGGACCGCATATCCGGCATGCGCTCCCGGCTGGATTACGATGAAGACCTGCTGGCTCTCGCCGGTGAGCGGGGGACTCTGTACGGGGCGGCTGAGAAGCTGTTGGCCGCCGAAACGCTGGTGCCCGAGCTGGACCGCATATACGCGGGCAAAAACCGGAACAGCGCCCGGGCCTTCGGGCATCCGGTCCACTATTTCGTTGAAGCCGACGACCGCGAGACGCGCGAAGCCTTGTACCGCACGCTGCTGCAGGGGCTCTACGACAACGGCCGGCTGCGCAGCCGCAGATACTGCTTTATCGAATTCAAGCCGGGCGAACGCGTCAACAAAAAAGAGTACGGCGCGCTGTATCAGAGCTGCGTTGACGGCGCGGTGGTGGTGCGGCTCATGGTCAACGACACCTCCGACTCCGGCGACGATGAAGACGACGATTACGCGGGCAGCGAAATGGACACCATCGAGGCGCTGTGCGGGGCAATGCTCCGGTACCGGGGCAGCGTATTGACCGTATTCTGCCTGCCGCGGGCGTGCGAAAAGGTGAAGAAACTGTTTATTGACGAACTCGGGCCGGTGGGGATGGTGACGATCCGCGAAGATCTGACCGACGCGGTCAAAGCGGTCGATTACCTGAAAATGCTGTGCCGCGAAAATCACATCCGGCCCGACAACCGTCTGTGCGCCAAGCTGGACGCCGAGCGGCAATACTATCCCGACGAACTGCGCGGCCTTTTCGACGAGTGGTACAACGACAAGATCAAAACCACGGTGTTCCCGCAGTACAAGGACATCGAGGTCAGCCGCAGAGAGGCGGTCAGGGAAGTTGCCCGCGGCAGCGCCATCGATGAACTGAACCGGATGATCGGCCTGCAGGCGGCGAAAGACGTGATCACCAAAGCGCTGAACTACTACAAAATGCAGCGTGTGTTCAAAGACCGCGGCGTTAAGGCCGACCGGCCCGCGATGCACATGGTGTTCAGCGGCAATCCGGGCACCGCCAAAACGACGGTGGCGCGGCTGTTCGCGCGCATCATGAAAGAGAACGGCCTGCTTTCCCGCGGTCAACTTGTCGAAGTCGGCCGCAGCGACCTGGTGGCCAAATACGTGGGCTGGACGGCGAAGGCGGTCAAAGACAAGTTCAAGGCGGCAACGGGCGGGGTGCTGTTTATTGACGAAGCCTACTCGCTGGTGGACGACCGCGACGGCTCCTTCGGCGACGAGGCGATCAACACCATCGTGCAAGAGATGGAAAACCACCGCGACGACCTGGTGGTGATCTTCGCGGGCTATCCCGACAAGATGCGCGGCTTCCTGGACAAAAACCCCGGCCTGCGCTCCCGCATCGCGTTCCACGTGCCGTTCGCCGATTACGACGCCGCCGAGCTGTGCGAGATCGCTAAGCAGATCGGCAGCGAGAAGGGCGTCAACCTCTCCGAGGCGGCCATCACCAAACTCCTCCCGCTGTTCGACGCCGCACGCAGTCAACCGGATTTCGGCAACGGCCGCTTCGTCCGCAACGTCATCGAACTCTCCAAAATGAACCAGGCTGCGCGCATAATGTCGATCGACCCCGAAAAGCTGACCGACCGCATGCTGGTCTCGCTGGAAGCCGACGACATCGAGGTGCCCGAAGTGGGGACAACGCCCAAAAAGCGGGCGATCGGGTTTGCAAGTTGAACCGCAAATTTAGTTGACTTTTCGCCCTTCTTGTGGCACAATACGGTTGTCCCTGAGATGGGACGCATCAAGAGTCCGTGGAGAGCGTCAGGCTCGTAGAAGCGGCACCAACCTGCGCAAGTAAGGTGGTCTCCTGACAAGATGTGGCGAAGGCAATCACAACGCACCAAGCTGTTCAAGGTCTCCGCCGGAAGCGGGGACCTTTTCTTTTTCCAAAGGGGGTACAAAATGAACGACAACAGAATGAACGAGTTCACAAAAATTGATGGTTACCTGATGGACGGGTTGAGGGCACATGTGGTCAACACCCGCAGCCTTATAGAAAAGCCGTACTTTGACGAAGACGGCACATTCATCGAGTATCTGAGCATCTGGACGCTTGACGACGGGCTCGAGCTTGAGCTCTGCCAGTGGTCCAGCACCGAGTACGCGGCCTGGTGTCAAGACATTTCGGTTGATGCCGCGCTGTTCGACGCGGCCGGGCAAACCAGCTTCCCATCTTATCTCAACTCGAAGGGCCTTCCGCTGTACAACGTCGAAGACACGCTGGGGCAGTGGCAATACTGCGGCCTGATCGATCACGAGGGGGTCTACAGGGTGCAATTCTTCCAGTACGAAGAATTTTGACGAAGAGCGCATAAACTAAATTATATATCAGAAAGGGGACAATTATTATGGCATGGTGGGACGGTACGTTCGATATTACAGATGAAGAACTCGCAGCCAAGTATCCGGTGGCAATCACATCCGACCTGCACAGCAGTGATGATGGCAGCAAGATGGCGCTCATTTGCCGCTTTACCAATGATGACTACAGGTTTTCACTGGCAGATCCTCATGTGGAAAAAGAGGGTCAGACGCTCTTTTATCACGTTTTTACAGGCGATGATGCACGCGCGGCGCGTAAATTTATAAATCGTTTCATCGCGACCGGGCATGGCGTCAACGGCAACGAAATTGACCTCATTCGTTTCGATGCTGACAGCGGCAATATGTTCATTTATTCCGAGGGCGAGATATGCATTGACCTTATTGACGGCCAGCTCGCACTGCTTGAATTGCTGCCCGAAAGCGAACGAACCAATGATGTGTTTGTGCTGCCGCTCAAAAGATATCTATACCATTGTCCGGTGTGCCGGCGCCGCACTCTGATGTACAGGGGAATGTACGACATCTGCGTTCAGTGCGGTTGGGAAGATGACGGTACCGACGATGAAGACAAAGAAACGGGGCCCAACGGTGATTTCACCATCCGCACCTACCGCGAAAATTACCTGAAAATAAAAAAATCTGATATGAATTACCATTGGATCAACACTCCATATATCAATCCGAAATCTTTACATTTGGATATAAACGAACAATGAACGAAAGGAAGATTATTATTGATGTTGATGAAGATCCTGCCCAAAGTTAGTTGACTTTTCGCCCTTTTTGTGGCACAATACGGTTGTCCCTGAGATGGGACGCATCAAGAGTCCGTGGAGAGTGTTAGGCTCGTCGAAGCGGCGCCAACCTGCGATAGTAAGGTGGTTTCCTAATAAGATGTGGCGAAGGCAATCACAACGCACCAAGCTGTTCAAGGTCTCCGCCGGAAGCGGGGACCTTTTCTTTTTACATTGTCCGCCGGAAAACGAGGTGCACTTATGAACTCCCGGAATCAATTTACAGAAGTCGAGGCAAAAGAATTCGCAGAATCCGCGTTTACGGCCATGGTTCCCGGGTTTTCGTTTTCGGTCAATGGCACTCAGGTCGTTATTCGAATTGCGGCAATTGTCGGCGCCGACAGATACGAAGTGTATCAGGGTAATACCGCAAAAGGCAAATATGAGCTGATCGTATCCGGCGCCGCGCCGGTACTCGACTGCTGCGTGCCGGACGGGAAATCGTATTACTATAAAGTGCGTGCGGTACATATCGCGGACGGGAACGAAATAACCACAGAGTTTTCGAAACCTCAGTTTATTGACCTGGTTTCGGCATCCAGGATCAGAGATGAGCGCTTAGACAATTTTTTCAGCTCAATAAAACAGATCGGGGATGTGCTTTCCTACGAGGATCTGGATATTGCCCTCGAAGCCTTAAAGGTCGCCGGACTTGAAGTCCGCGAAAAAGAAAAGCGGCGCAAGCTGGAAGAAGAGGCCGAAAAGAAGAAAAAAGAGCTCGAGGCGCAGAACAAGCGCAGACAGGCCGCGGCAAAGCGCGCCGCCGCCTGCCGTGAAAAGAAACGCATCGAACACGTCAACGAAGTCACCCGAATGGACCTTCCCCTTGATTACGTCAATTCGTTTGATTCCGATGACCGGGCGTCGATCCATTGTGAGACGGTTTCCGATGCCCTCATGATGTCCCTGGACATGCTCGGGCTTGTGGATATCGAATTTATCGCGTCGGTCACCGGCGCAGATCTGAAAACCGTCATCGAGGATCTCAAAGGGTCTATTTATCAGAATCCGCTCCACTGGAACGAGGTGTTCTACAAGGGCTGGGAAACGGCGGATGAATATCTTTCCGGCAACCTGATGCACAAATACCGGGTCGCCAAAGAAGCCAACGAGAAATACAACGGATATTTTCAGAACAACGTCACGGCGCTTGAGGGGGTCCTTGAGCCGGATATTGCCACCGAAGACATCTATGTAACGCTCGGGTCTCCGTGGATCCCGACTGACATCATCGATGATTTTATTGCCTTCATGGCCTTTGGCGGCGATCTGAACTGTAAAGAAGCCCAAGAGTATTACGCGATCTCTCAGCAGAAGGACTACGCAGTCCGCCACGATGAGTATACCGGTTACTGGGAGATCCCGAACAAGACCCGTTTCAGAGCCAGCCACTTTCACGGGATGTTTGAAGCGGTAAACAGTAAAATATACGGCACTGAACGTATGGATATGCTTTACGTTCTGGAAAACACGCTCAACATGAAAACGCTTTCTGTTTCCGACTCGAAAGATCCAAGTGATCCGGATTGCAAGGTCCGAATTATCAATAAGGACGAGACCGTCAAACTTCTCGAAAAACAGAAGTATATGATCGAAGTGTTTCAAAAGTGGGTGTGGGACAATGAAGACCGTAAAACCCGCCTGCAGGCAGCGTATTGCAGAAAGTACGGCAACGTCAAAAAAAGAGTCTTCGACGGTTCATTCCTGGAACTTCCGGGCCTGAGCGATAAAGTGAAACTGTATGATTACCAGAAAAACGCCGTGGCCCGGATCCTCTTTTCGCCGAATACGCTATTGGCGCACGACGTCGGTTCCGGGAAAACGTACATTATGATTGCCGCCGGTATGGAGCTTAAACGGCTCGGCAAATCGAAGAAAAACCTTTATGTTGTGCCCAACAATATCATCGGGCAGTGGGAAAGCATCTTCAAGACCATGTATCCCGAGGCCAACATATTGACCGTCAGCATCAGAAATTTCGGCCCCGGTAAAAGGAGCGAAACTCTGAACCGCATAAAAAACGAGAAATTTGACGCTATCCTTATGACTTACAGTTGTTTTGATATGCTGTCGCTTTCGGACAAGTATTATATCCGGCTGTACAAAGAACGGCTCGAAATGCTGGAAAAGGCGACCAAAAACTTTTTCTCGAAGGGGAAGATCGAGGACAAACGCAGGCATATCCGGGATACGCTTGCCAAGCTGCAGCAAACTTATAAAAAGACGCCTAAGATCATGCCGTTTGACGAACTCGGAATAAATACGCTGTTCGTGGACGAAGCGCACAACTATAAAAATATTGACCTCGAGAGCCGGATCTCCCGCGTCCGAGGCACCGGCAGCAGCGGTTCGACAAAGGGCAACGGCATGATGGACAAAGTCCACTGCATCCAGCGCATGAACGACGGCGGCAGAGTGATTTTTGCCACCGGAACTCCCGTTACGAACTCGCTGTCGGATATCTACGTTATGCAGAAGTATCTTCAGGAAGGGGAGCTTGAATTTCAGGAAATACAGAACTTCGACGCCTGGGCGGGAATGTACGCCGAAAAGACGACCGATTTCGAAATCGACGTGGACACCAACAGCTACCATCTGGTCACGCGGTTTTCCCGGTTCTGCAATATTCCGGAATTGACAGCGACGCTTTCTTCTATCGCGGATTTCCACAAAGTAGATAAAGCCGCCGGCATCCCGGAGCTTGAAGGATACTGTGATTCGTTGAGCGACGGCTCGGACGATTTCAAAAACTACCTTCGCGAAATTTCCAACCGGGCGGATGATATTCGCAAAAAAAGAGTGACTATCAAAGAAGACAATATGCTGAAAGTCACTTCGGACGGCAGAAAAGCCGCGCTCGATATGCGGCTGATTGACACGGCGTTCGGACTTGACCTCAACGCCAAAGTCATGCGGTGCGCAGAAAACGTGTTTGACGTATATGCCGCTACGCGGGAAACTAAAGGGACGCAGCTGGTTTTCTGTGATATTTCCACGCCGAAAGAAGGCTTCAACCTTTATGACGAATTGAAAAAACTCCTTGTCGCCATGGGGATCCCGGACAATGAGATCGCGTTCATCCACGACGCGGACACGGATATTCAGCGGCAGGCTCTTTTCCGGGCAATGCGCAGCGGCGAGATCGCCGTGCTCGTGGGGTCAACTGCAAAAATGGGACACGGTATGAACGTTCAGAAACACCTCGCTGCGATCCATCATCTGGACGTGCCGTGGAGGCCTTCTGACATGGTCCAGCGGGAAGGACGAATCCTGCGCCGGGGCAATGAAAACAAAAAAGTCCGGATCTTCCGGTACATTACAAAAGCGAGTTTTGACGCGTATTCCTGGCAGCTGCTTGAGACGAAGCAAAGGTTTATCAGTCAGATCATGGCCGGAGAGGCGGTGATGCGAGACGGGACCGATATTGACGATACCGTTCTGAACTATGCGGAAGTCAAGGCGCTTGCCGTCGGCAACCCGCGGATCAAGCGCAGAGTCGAAGTCTGCAACGAACTGGATAAATACCGGATCCTCCAGAAAGACTATCTGGAGGACCGCAGAAAGAAAGAGCGAGCACTGAAAGAATTGCCCCAACGAATCGAAGCACAGAAAGCGCGGATCAGAAAGTGCCAGCTGGATATTGACGCGTATCAGCAAGAAAAAATCGATTACAAGTCAATGAAATACGAAGACCAGAAGGCGATCCGCGAAGCGGTCTACAACGCGGTCCAGAGAAACCAGAACAATCCGAACCCGGTGGAGGTGTTGACATTTCAGGGGTTCAAAGTCGTCGTTCCGGCATACATGGTGCCGAGAATGCCGGCGAGAAGGCAGGCGGCCGAAGGCTCAGGCGAAGACGTGTCCGTGACGCGGATGCCGATCCCGTATGTGCAGCTGGTCAAGAACGGCACTTATTATATCGAGATCGAGTCCGAATCGGGTATTACGAAACGGCTGAATAACTACCTGGATAATCTGAGCGAGCAGAAGGCGCGCTATGAAGACGTGCTCTTAAGCCTTGAAAACAAGCTCAAGATCACAGAGGAAGAACTCAACAAAGAAGTAAATGGCTACGCCGCTGAGATCGATGGGCTCAGACAAGAACTGAATGAACTGAATGAAGAATTAGGGGTGGCATAATTACCGCAAAGCCGGAGGATGGATATGGACAAAAACGAATTCACAACGGAACTGAAAGAACTGATGGCAACTATGTCTGAAGCAGAAATCGAAAAAACGATCAGCGCCATTAATGCCTGCAAAACTGTTATCTGCAAGCGGAATAATCAGGAAAGAGAAGACAAATCCAGACTTTTAGGGATCGTAGAGCGAAACGAATCGGAACTGCGCTTTACCGGAAAAAACGGGAAAACCGGAACGATCAAGGCGATTGGGGCGTCGCTTTTAACTGCTAATGATTTTCATCAATACAAGAGCAATATGCCTGAAATAGAGGACGAATGGTGGCTGTATGAAGCAAAACAAAGAGTTAAAAACAACGTCGGCTGCTGGGCTGAAAATCTGAGAATCGTCTGTAAGATCCGCCCGGTAATTATTGTCGATAAGATCGACGGCGACCTGCAGCTTGGAGAAACGTTTTATATAAACGATGAAATGTTCAGGTTGATCTCACCGTGCCTGATCATAAAAAACAGCTGCTTATACGACTCGTGCACGTATACTTCGGTCAATTATGACAGTTCGCTGGTAAAATTGTGCGTTGACGGATGGTTTGCGAAGCTGGTTAAGAAAAATAATGACGGGCAAAAGCGAAACGGATGAAGAATAAGGCGTTATAACGCCGGATCCGGCGGCACGACAGGCGGCGCTCGCACATTTTCAGTCTGCGGGCGCCTTCTCTCGACTTTGGCAGAGTACTCAAAATCGCAGAAGTCATAGCAAATCGCCAAAAAGTTAAAAATGCTATGACGAGGGCTCCTTCTTTTGAACAGGCGAGAGACCGGGATGGCCTTTAAAATCATAGCAATTTTGCAAAATAATCGAATTGCTATGACAATCTTAGTCACAACAAGCTTGATTTACATAAGATCCGGGTGAATTGATGCCAACAGAAGCCGCCGAAGGCCCAAAAACGAGCGCAAAAGGCCGGGCGAATCATAGCAAAAATGCAGAAACGGCGATTTGCTATGACGCCGGCATTATCTTGACCCGAAAATGAACGAGAGCGGCCTGCAGCACGGCTGCATTAGGGAGTAAAGCATATAAAAACGCAAAATCACCTCCGTTTTTAGTTGACTTTTCGCCCCTCCGGGTGTATAATGTGATTACCATAGAGAGTGCGCGAGGGACAGCCCCGTTGACCGCACGACAACCTGCCGAAACGGTAAGGTGCCAAAGGCTGAACGATGGGACACAACAAATCAGAGCTCGTTGACCCATCGGAATCGATGGGTCTTTTTATTGTCAAGAAAGGGGTTTTCGACAATGCTCTACACTTCCGCCGAGGCCGCGAAGGTCCTCAAGAAACTGAACGACGAACTCGCCGCGCTCCTCGAAAAAGAATCCAATACGTGCGTGTTCAACGCTGCGCTGGGGGAAGACGTTGACTCCGTGCGGCCCGCGTACGATTACGCCGGGACCCAGGCGCAGGCCGAACAGCTGGAACGGCAGATTCGCACGCTCAAGCACGCGCTCAATCAGTTCAACGTCACGCACGAGGTGCCGGGGTTCGGTATGACGATTGACGAAATGCTGGTGTACATTCCGCAGCTGACCAAGAAGAAGGCCAAGCTGGCCGCGATGCGCGCGCGGCTGCCGAAAGCCCGCGTCGACGTGCTGTTCGGCAGACAATCCAGTGTAATTGACTACAAGTATGCCAATTACGACATAGCGCAAGTTGACAACGACTACCGCCGGGTCACCGACCGGCTCGCCGAAGCGCAGCTTGCCCTCGACAGCGTCAACAGCAGTGAAACTTTCTCGGTAGAGTTTTAACTGTTGCCGCTCGAGCCGCCGCGAACGGGCGTCAATTATGATCGACCCGTTTACGTTCCGCGATTCAAGTTCTCCGTTATTCTTTTGGTTATCCGTTATGCCGCCCGCGTTCAACGTTCCGGGCCCGCAGGGATGCGAAAAATGTACGGAATCTGCGCCTGTTCGCGGCGGCGAGAGCAATATCCGGCGGTCGGACGCGTTCGGCGTTCCGGCGCGCGGTCAATTCTATGACAGCCAACGATCAACTCCCAAACGTATATTTTCTCGCCGGCAAACGCCGCGTGCGGTCAATCCGGCACTGCGACTGCTTCAAAAAAGACGGTCAATGCTACTATCTGCGCTGCCGCATCGGGCGCCGCAACTGCAGCCGGCTGAACGCGCTGCCGTATGTCTGGAGCGGCGATGGCCCCGGACCGGATGCCCCCGTGCTGCAGGCGGTCGGCCGCTGCGGATCCCGGTACATTCTGTATTTGGATGCCCCGGCGCGGTCAACTATACGCGCCGCGATCGAAGCATTTGAATCGCAGGCCGCGGCGGTGCTGGAGCCGCAGCCGGGCGGGCGGGTATTGCCGCCGCTGCCGGAGGAGTTTGACCGGTATTATACGGTGAATGAGGACAGTATCGACCGCGACCTGCTCCGGCGTTCCGGCTACCGGATCCTGCACCGGCCGTATTTTGCGATGCGGGGCAACACCTACCGCAAGTGGCAGCTGAACCCGTCGCGCCGCCTCGGCCTGGATTTCGCGGCGGACAACGCCCCAGCCCTCGATTTTGCCGAGTTTCTAGAATTGTTTGAGAGGGGAGAAACGGCACAGGCGCCGTCTCGAAGCACCTGATTGCCCCTCCTGGACCCAAAGTTCAACGATTTTCTTGAGTTCGGTCCAAAATCCTCTAACTTGGCGCCTTCTAAAGGCTCTCCAAAGCCGCCGGCGGCTTCCGAGGACGCTAGAAATAGAGGATAATCGGGCCGACAACCCAAAATCGTTGAACTTTGCCCGGAAAATGAGCGAGAATGGCAAAAAAGTTCAACGATTTTCAGCAGACTCATCAATAATCGTTGAACTTTTCCGAAAGCACCTTGAAAAATGAGCGAGAAGCGTTCAATCAGTTAGGAAAGTAGGCACAATATCTGTGGCTGTATAGTTCTGCGAACACTTGCACTCATAAAAGAACCAATATATAATACACCAGTACATGGATTATAATGATTTAAAGGAAGCAGCCAAACATGATAGTCTACAACGCGACAAAAGCGCAATTCAATGAGGACGTTAACCTCAACCGCATATCTGACATTATTTTGCAGAACCTTAGGGAGCGAAATTTGGGCGGCGGACAGGACAGTGAGTACCGGTCGTGGCAGAATTCGCTGCAGTTTATGCGGGCGGCAATTGACGATCCGGAGATACCTGGAGACGTGCAGGTCGCTGTAGAGTATCAGATACCGCGGACATCGAAGCGCGTTGACTTCATGCTTGCCGGGGCGGATGCGAACGACCGGAGCAACGTGGTCGTCGTTGAGCTGAAACAGTGGGAGCGGGCGGAGATAGTTGACGACATTATGCAGCACAGCGTACGGGCGTATACCGGCGGCGGCAACCGCATCGTAAACCATCCGTCGTATCAGGCCTACGCGTATGCAACGTTTATTCGCAATTCGTCAGAGCAGGTGCAGGACGAGCATATCGGCATTATGCCATGCGCGTATTTGCACAATTGCGGCCCGGAAGCGCGTGCGCCGCTGGATGCTCAGATCTACCGGACATGGCTCGATGAATCGCCACTGTTTGACAAGACTCAGGTGCTGGAACTCCGGCGGTTCATAAAAAAATATGTGACAAAACGCTCTGCTTCGGGCGACTTACTGTACAAGATCGACAACGGGCGGATCCGCCCCTCCAAGGCGCTGCAGGACTGCATCGTATCGCTGATGAAGGGCAACCGCGAGTTCATCCTGCTGGACGACCAGGCCGTTGTGTTCGATATGTGCAAAAAATTGATGGACATGTGTCGGAAGGATCTGAGAAAGCGCGTGATCGTCATTCAGGGCGGTCCGGGCACGGGCAAGTCGGTGCTGGCGGTCAATCTGCTCAAAGAATTCATATCAAAAGGGTACAACGCGAGTTACTGCACGAAAAACAGCGCGCCGCGTGAAGCATATCTGCGGCTGCTGGCGGCGTCCGATCTGAAGGCGCAGGTCAATATCAAACAACTCTTCCGTTCACCCTTTGGTCTGGGCGGCGCGCCGGCCAATTTCTATGACTGCCTGATTGTTGACGAAACGCACCGTCTGGTGGCCAAAATGTACGGCGATTGGAACGGCGAGAACCAGGTGAAGGAGTGCATAAATGCCTCGTTGTTCACCGTCTTTCTAATCGACGAAAATCAGCAGATCACTACAAAGGATATTGGCTCGATCGATGAGATCCGCAAATGGTCGTTTGCGCTGGGCAGCCGCGTGATCATGAACGACGACACGGTGCTGCGCTCCCAGTTCCGCTGCAACGGCAGCGACCAGTATATCCAGCTGATCGACAATATCCTGCAGCTCGGCGAGCCGGTGGATGTTGACCTCCGCGACCTCAATTTCGATATTCGCGTGTTTGACGACCCGAATGCTCTGCGCGATGCCCTTCGCGAACTCAATGCGGTCAACAACAAAGCCCGCATGGTTGCCGGCTACTGCTACGATTGGAACGTCAAAAATCACCGCGGCAACGTGGATATTTTTCTCAAAAACGGCTTCGAAGCCCAGTGGAACCTCGATGGCGACAAGGTCTGGGCGATCAATCCGCGCTCCTTTGAACAGGTGGGCTGCATCCACACGGCCCAGGGTCTGGAGTTCGACTACGTGGGTGTCCTGATCGGCCGCGATCTCCGTTACGACCCATTGACCGGCCGCGTCATTACTGATTCCTCTCAGATCTCCCGGGATGATAAGTCTTCCGGCATCCGCGGCGCAGCTCCCGCGGTGGCAGAGCGCCTGATCAAGAACACATACAAAACGTTGTTGACGCGGGGCCAGAAGGGCTGCTTCATTTACTGCGAAGATGAGGCGTTGGCAAGGCATATCAAATCATTTCTAAAGGAATAATACTTATTTTTGAAATAATTATCATCGATTGTTTGATTGTAAATGGAGTGAAAGATGAATAAGGGCATTATTTTTTCTTCTATAGAATCGCCGTTCCCCTCCGGGAAAATAGATGATTGTTTTAGTAGTGTGCTGGATAACTCTGACATAGAAGTTTTAAAGAATTATCCGGTTGTGTACATTCATTACTGGAAGAAACCCGATGAAAACGGTTATGATATGTATGTGGGTGAAAGTAATGATATTGTTCAAAGAACAAGGGAGCATTTACACGAAGCTTCAAATAACAGCAATTGGCAATCTCAGTTGCTCAATAAAGAGTATCAACCGTTTTTCTTGATACTTGGCCATAACCATTTTAATAAATCATTAACATTAGATATTGAAAATAGGCTTATTCAATATATCTCTTCCATGGACACCGTTAACAAGTTGTATAATGGGAGAGGGAATCCTCAAAACAAATACTATCCGGATTCCGAAATGGATGATCTTTTCAATAAAGCATGGATCAAACTAAAAAGGCACAATAAGGACGTTTTTTTACCTGAGTCAAAAATAAAAGATTCAGCTATTTTTAAAGCCTCACCATTTCATAAACTGACAGCAGAACAAATAAATGCTCAAAATATAATAATAGATAGGATTCAGAAAGCGCTGGAGGACAATTCAAAAGGACAGTTGATTCTGGTAGAAGGAGAGGCGGGCACGGGTAAAACAGTGCTGATAAATAGCACATTCTTTAATCTGATTGAGTCAAATGAGCACATTAATTGTTATCTGCTAGTAAATCATAATGAACAGCTTAGCGTATATAGGGAAATCGCAAGAAAATTGAATGTGCCTCATTATGAAAAAATAGTAAATAAGCCAACGTCATTTATAAATGAACATAGTGAGGAAAACCCGGTAGATGTAGTTTTTGTTGATGAGGCTCATCTTTTGTGGACGCAGGGCAAACAATCATATAGAGGAAATAATCAACTTAATGATCTTATAAAGAGAGCTAAAGTTACTGTAATAATGTTTGATGAACATCAGATTTTGACAACCGAACAATATTTGGAATCTGATGAGATAAATGATATTCGCGATCGAACTAAAAAAAATGATAAATATGTAAAAATAGAAAATCAGTTGAGAATGAAATGCGGCGCCGAAGTAATGGAATGGATCGACTCCATTACTAATAAGCATTTAGTAAAACCGCTTGGAAAAAAGACAACAGATTATGAGTTGAAAATATGTCAATCTCCCAATGAACTTCGTTCAATAATAAAAAGAAAAGCAGAGAATGAAGAATCAAAACTATCTCGCATAATCGCAACTTACGATTGGATGTATAGTAGCAAACACAGCCCTGAAACCGGTGACTATTGGGAAGTTAAAATAGAAGGCACCGATTTTCATATGCCATGGAATAGAGAAATTTATAGAAGAATGGGACGTAATGACAGAAGAAAAAACAATAAATTAGCGTGGGCAGAGCAGGAACATACTATTGATGAGGTTGGTTCTACTTTTACTATTCAGGGATTTGATCTTGTATACTCAGGAGTGATAATCGGCCCTTCTGTAAAATATAGAAATGGGAAATTAGAATTCGATCCGCAATCCAGTAAGAACGAAAAAGCCACAAGAAACAGAACACTAAAAAACGGCAAGAAAGAACAATTTGGTGAAGAATTACTTAGCCATGAATTGCGAATTCTTCTAACTCGCGGTGTTAAAGGTATGTATATATATGCGTGCGATGATGAATTACGCGATGCGTTGACAAAATCAATCGAAGATGAGCAATCAATCATTTAAGGTGGTTTTCGTTGCATTTTGTCCCATCGCCACCGCGCTCCGCGTCATTGACATAACGCCCCTCCGTATGCTATAATTGCAGGCGAAAGCAGGCGACTATTGACCGACGGAGAAACATTGGCGATGGGCTTAAATTTGATCATAAAAAACCTTTTCAATATGCACACGCGGCTCGCGGCAACGCAAACTAAATTTGCGGCAGTACACCCGAGCCTGGCCGCGGCGCAGGCGGAGGAGCAGCCGGAGAATGTCTGGCAGCTGCTCACGTCGTACCGGGCGATGCTGGCGTATGCCATCATCCTGATGGTGGCGGTGGCGGCCATAATGGTGCTGCTGATCGTGCGCAGCGCGCGGGACGTGAAGCAGCGGGAAGCCGAGAAACGCAAGCGGGAGGCGCGGCGGCGGTTCAGCCGGCTCGCGCAGCTGGACAGCGAAGCGGAGAAGCGCGGCAAAGTAAACCCGCCTAAGTATGAGGGCGATCTGGAGCGATTCTGCGTTGACTTCCGCGATTTTGCGGCGGCCAATATGGGGCTGTATTACGATATTGCCACCATCCGCGCGTT
>JAEEGL014611090.1_pt1 | contig 30760 bp, 17 predicted proteins | sample 9134231 | NCBI WGS metagenome assembly JAEEGL01 (sample SAMN16246548, study PRJNA631951) | gut metagenome | biome: gut microbiome; feature: rumen; material: fiber-attached | host: Bos | place: Iran: Karaj | collected 2018-10 | reverse complement strand
CGGCAATTGCGTCAACAAAAATGTCTGTACCAATCATTGCAAGGATGACCATACGCTGAGTCAGTGTCAGTCGGATGGGACGGTGGATGATGTTCGCTGCGATTATGGCTGCGAAAGCAACCAATGCAAGAGCAGCAGCGGGGAAGTATGCACAGATTCCTGCAAGGACAATGAAACGCTGAGTCAGTGCCAGTCGGATGGAACAACGAAGGATATTCACTGTGATTTTGGGTGCGCAGCGGACGGATGCAAAACAGATGCTGTCGATACGTGCAGCAATTCGTGCAAGAATGATCAGATACTGCTCGAGTGTCAGGAGGATAAAAGCACTAAGGAAGTCTCATGCCCCAACGGATGCCTGAGCGGCGTATGCCAGAACGTAGATGTGCAGCCATGCAGCAATCAATGCATGGATGCAAATATTTTGATCGTGTGTCAGGATAACGGAACCACCAAGGGACTCGATTGTCCAAATGGCTGCGATAGTACTATTAATGCATGCAAGACGGACAGTGATCAGCCCTGCAGCAATACCTGCAGCAAAGACGGAATGTTTTTGCTCGAATGTCAGGATAATGATTCCTACAAAGAAGTAGAGTGTCCCAATGGCTGTGAAGATAACGCTTGCAAATCTGTAGTAAACAAGAAAGCAAACGGTGAACAATGTGAACACGCCGATGAATGCGAAAGCGGTGTCTGCAGGGATAAGGTATGTAGTGCAGCCGGGCAGGCCGGCGATGAATGTAAAAACGACAGTGAATGTGAAAGCGGCTTTTGCAATGGTAATTATTGCGAAAACAAGACAGGACTGAAAGATATCGGCGCAGAATGCGCAGCCGATAATGAATGTAAAAGCGGCTTCTGCGACGATAATAAATGCACGGAAAAAGGTGGGGATAACACTTGCCATAATACCTGCAAGACCAAAGATACTCTGCTCGAATGCCAGGCGGATGGATCCGTCACAGAAGTCAAGTGTGCCGGTGGCTGCGAAAATGGTTTGTGCGTCGAGGCTCCGCCTTGTCTCGGGGATAAATACTGCAGCGGCAATCAGCTCATCCTATGCAAGGATGGAAGTGTTTTGGGGACGGTGGACTGCACTGCCGGATGCGACAGCACAAAGAATGTCTGTAATCCTGACGCCGATGGCGATGGCATTGCCGATGCCAAGGATGAATGCCCCTATAACGGGGATCCATCCATCACGTCTGCTGCCAAGTGCGACAACCTGTTTCAGGGGATTGGCGTATTTCATGTCTATCACGCGCAAAATCTTAAAGTGCTGGCATCAGAAATTAAAAAAGGGAATAATATAAATGCAATCGTCTTTCACCAGGATATCAATCTGGCTGAGATAAATGGCCCCATTGCATCGTCCTGCGATAATGAATTGTTCCCGGAACCTCCGATAGGATCATTGACAAACGTCAGGGTCGGGACGGTCGACGATACTCCCAAAACCATTCGTTATGAAGTGAATGGCAAGCGATGCTCATTTCCGCATCCATTATTTATTTCGTTGAGCAGGGTCAGTATCAGTCATTTGATTCTGGACTTTGATTCGACGGCCAGAGCCATGCTGACCAACAACATCAATGCAGGTAGTGGGGCAACAACAAATTATTATTATAAAGATATTACGATTCGTGGAAATCTGACAACAGACAATACGGACTATGTCGGCGGTCTGGCTGCCGAGGTCATTGGCGATTACTCTGTAACTACCAGAAGCTGCAGCAGAAATATTATTTTTACGGATGTAACGGCCGATGGCTTATCCATTACGGTAACAGGAACCAGTGCAAATGGAACCAAAGCGACGGGCGGGCTCGTTGGTAGTGCAAACTGCCTTGAGTTTTCTGGAGACTCAACCAGGGAACATATTATCAAAGGTATTGTAAGCAAGAATAATGTCGGCGGTGTCATCGGCGAATCGGGGACCGTCATATTCAGGACGAATCAGCCCTTTAGAGTTACAACGAAAAAAATCCAGGGCGGAGATTCCATTGGTGGTTTAATTGGTAAAAATACCTACAAAACGACGATAGAAAATGTTCAGATCACTAATAATGATTTGGGCAAGAATACAACCCTTTTGCGAGCTTTGTTCGTGGGGTATGGCGGACTCGTCGGCAGCAGCACGCTTCCGACGAAAACCAGTAATGACACTCCCGAGACTATCCAATTATTGCTGCAGGCAAAATTATCGATAAAAAATGTGATGGTGCATAATGATAAAATCATTGCAGGAGATGCGATAGGCGGTGCCATCGGGGCGATGCACACGGACGTGTCGGTTGAAAATGCGCATTTTGAATCATTAGGACTGAAGACTGAAGGTGCCGCATTAATTGATAATGTTGGTGGTGTCGGTGGTTTGGTCGGGGTGCATAGCCATCTGGATACTTATAGTTCGTCGCATATTGCTCTGCTGAATGTTAAAAATGTTTCCATATATTCCCATGTTAATAAGTTTGATGATGAGAATATATATTCCTGTGGTATGGTATGCATCCGTTCTATTGGAGATTTAAAACAGCTTTCCAGCGAGGAACTAAAAAATATCGCAGTTGTTTCCAAAACAGAAAATAGCAGTATCTATGGTATTGCTGATACCAATGACTCTGGTGGATTGAATATATACTATGATTCGTTCATAAATACAGTTTCCAAAAGCGAGTCGAGAGCATTTACGCCCTGGAAAAACACGCCCCAGAAAACGGGTACTGTCGCCATGTGTGAGAAAGCAGCCATGAATCAGAGCTGCAATACGTCAAGCTATACGACAGCTCTGGACAAAGCGGACAATAATTCAGGCAAGTGGATACAGGGAACATTCAAAAATACTAAATATCCTCAGTATAAGCCATTCTAGGTGATGTCTGATCCATCGGTTTTGGCTATGTACGGCCTTGGGTTGATCAGAGCTTGGAGCTTTTGGATAGCTTATGGCTTATAGCTTTTAGAGGTGAGCTGCGTTTACCGATACTTTGGCAAGAACCTAATGCTCAATGTCAGGGGAATGTTTTTGAGTGAATAGTGATGAGCTTATAGAGTTGATCTGTGTTTACCGATACTTTGGCATGAACCTAATGCTCAATGTCAGGGGAATGTTTTTGAGTAAATAGTGAATAGTGAATAGTGATGAGCTTATTGCTTATAGGGGTGATTTGTTTCCAGAGGGGCAGTTGTGAAGGGAACAGTTACTTTGCTTTTCTGTCGATATATATCGTTTGGGATGGGGTATATCCGCGGCCCTGCACGTAGGGCTCGCCTTCGATGCGGATGATGAGCCTGTTGTACATATTTTGGGGGGCGACATCAGGATCGTCCGATTCGCCGTCGTATGACAGGTGAATGGTCGTTCCGTAGTCGAATCGGCCTTTTTCAGCCAGTTCCTTCTGTGATTGTTCGGTCTTTTCCTTGATCCATGCCGTCATCCAGGAGTTGTAGAGTCTTTCGGGGGAAAGCGAACCAATGTATTCCGTTTTATCGATGGTCAGGGTGAAATTGCCGTCATTCCGGATATGCATGGATGCGGAGATCGGGATTCCGGCCTCTGTATTCTGTTTGGTGATTTCGAGGCTTTGCTGTGTGGATTCGAAGGTACCCACGAGTTCTTCTTCGATCCACCAGAGTTTGTCACCGTAATCGATTTCGGCACCATCCAGTACGGTATTGCCTGTTCCGGGGACCAGTCTGACATCTTTTCCGTGGACTGAACGAATGATGTCGGGGGCAGGTTCACCGATATTTTGGCGCATTTTGCGATTGAATCCGGGGACAAACGACGTCAGGTAGGTGTAGACGGCGTTGAATCCCTTGTATCGGTGTTCGGGAAGCTGCTGTCGGCTCGACACGATGAATTGTACGTCCTGATAGGTCATGATGATCCAGGTGGTTGAATCATCATCGGCCCAGTTGGGGCGTTCGGGGGCTTCGAGCCACATCAGTGGGCCGGACTGATGTCCGTAGGTATCGAGTTTGTGCAGGAGGGTATCGAGGTATTTGGAATCGACGTGTGCAGACTGGCTTTTGGGGTGGACTGTTGGCTCAGCATCGGGGCCCTTTTTTTCGATGACATTGAGCTTTGCAGCGCCGGTGAAATCGACGAAAACGGAGAGGAAATCTCCGGATTTGCTCAGGTATCGGTATTCACATCGCGTGAGTTTTTTACCTTCGGCATCCTTGATATTGGTGCTCAGGCGACCGGTAATCTGTGGTTCTTTGTAGTCTTCGGCGTTGGGTGATTTTGGCATGGTGTTGGGGACGTCCTGAGATGGCTGTTGAATGCCTGCGTTGGATGCGGTGGGGTCGACAGGTTCGGCTGGCGGATTATGAATGGATTCTGTTTTGCTGCATCCGGCGATGAGCGGAGTGCAGAGAAAAAGTATTGTCAGTGGTTTCATTGAGGATGACTCTGGTTTGGGGGGAATGGAACATTCACGGCAGTGCAGGTTATAGCGTAGTTTGTGGTGTATAAGAATAGGTTCTGTGCTGATTGAGTGCTATCCTACATTATATTGGATATATTCGCGCTTTGCAGTGCGGGTGCTTGTTTTTTTGTACGCTTACGCGGCAGGGGGTGTTCGATTGTGAACACCCCCTACAACCCCCGCACGCTTCTTTTGGGCTATCGCAGCTGCGGGTCGAATGTCCATCCCTGGACATGCCTCCCTCGCCTCTCGCCGCCGTCCGTGGCGGCGTAATGATTGTGATGAATACCAATCACAGATGTAAAAAAAGCGCCGGACGTATGCCTTTTGGGCATAGGGCGGCGGAAGGCGAGCGTATTTTGTCATCCGGCAGTGGCGGATGGCAAAATAGCGAGCGAAAAGAAAAAACAAGAAGGCATCATTCCGGATTCCAGTTGACGCAGATTCAGTTCGCGGTAATATGCTGAGCCGGTTTGAGTAACTTCTTCAAGACTGTCACTGGATAGAATATGCCTCCCGAAACAAAAGCACTGAGTGATTTTCAGAACATCATTTCATCCGAAATGGATCTTAAGGATGCCATCCGCAGCGGCTATCTGGATGGATATGCCATCAGGAATGTCGTCATCAGCAAGACTTCATTTGCGGAACGTCACTTCAGCAATGTTCTGATAACGAAGGCGACGACGCAGGATATCTCATTTGAGGGTTTTGAGGCCAAGGCAGTTCAGTGGTCTGCGAGCGATCTCTGCCGGAGCAATTTTCGGTACAGCGAGCTGGATGAGCTCAACATGATCAACAGTGCGGCGCGCCAATGTGATTTTGGCGATTCGCTGATTCAGAATTCTGCATTTTTTGCCAACGAGATGCAGACGACGTGTTTTTGCAATGCCAAACTGGTCAAGACGCAGTTTCAGGATTCGAACATTTACGGTGCGAATTTTGAGAATGCCTTTGTGGCGCAGTGTCAGTTTACGAGTACGAACGGCGGCAATGCAGAAATGACACGGACGAATTTTCACCGTTCGATGGTGATCGATACGGTATTGAAGAATGCCAATTTATATGCCGCGAATTTTTCGGATGCGATACTGATTCGCGTCGATTTGCGGGGAGCGAACCTGTTTCAGGCGGATCTTCGCGGGGCGGTGATGATCGATTGTCAGGTTCATCCGGACGATCTTTCGGGAGCTCTTCGTTAATACAGGATTTTCATTTTGCTTACCCCTTAGCTTGAAAGGTACAGATTCATGGCTTCGAATGCGCAACATCAGGAAATCAAGGCCGCGCTTGAGCGATATTCCAAAGAAGAACTTGTGGATTTAATGGAGCATCTGCTCCGGATATATGTGCTCAATGAGCCCGTCAAACTGGACAGTGCCGTGAGCAAGCCTGAGACACTTAGGGATTTGGCCGGATGTACGTTCAAGCAGATACTGACGCAGCTTCAGACGAGTCTTGAGCTGGATGAACTTGGGAAATTCCGTGTGACGCCCTATACGACGTATGTATCGATTGGCGAGATGGAATTCGATTTGAATGGCCCGACGCCGACGCTTGCGCGCGAAGCATCTCCGTCCGCATCGGATTCGGAGGATTCGGAAGAAGAGATGTCGCCTGCAGAGCGCATGGATTCACTGGACAACAAGCCGTGGCGAAGTGCACCGCGTCCTGTTCAGGAAGTGGTTTCGAAAGTCGAGACACCGACGATGGCAGATTTGTTTGCGGATGATCGTCCGATCGACCGCGACAGGAGTTTCCTGATGTTTGATGAAGCGCCGGAGCGTGCGGAAGATCCGGATGAGCCGCCTCCCATTGCAGAAGTCGCACCCGGGGATGATCCGGAGGTCGTGAATTCTTCGGCAACAAATGATTTTGCCAAGACTGCGGCGAGCCGCGAAGAAGCGCCCGAACCCGCAAAACAGACGCCTCCGCCGCCACTTGCCGAAGGCGACAAGCAGATAGATCCCAGTAACCGGTTTGCAATGCTCGATCTCGATTAAGGATGGCTTATGTCTGCATCTGATATTATCCGCGTTCGCCGTTTTTTTGAACGAGGCGTCTATTTTATTGAACAGGCACAATATGCGGATGCCTGTACAAACTTTAAGGATGCGCTTCAGATCAATCCCAATTTTTTGCCTGCGCGTACGCACATGGCCATTGCGCTTTCGCAGCAGCACAAATATGTGGATGCCATCAAACTGCTCGAAGAGGGGCGCAAACAGGTTCCGCTTCGCGATGATCAGCAGGTGGAGGTATTGAGCCTATTGGGCAACATTTGTCTGATTCGTCAGGATTATCGTGCGGCAACTTATTATTTGAAGGCAGCGCGCAAGATCGATCCGCGGTCTTCGAAGCTTCGCCTGATGCTTTCGACCTGCTACTGCAAGGCGGGGCAATATGCGGAAGGGCTTGCGCTTCTGCTCGAAAATGCCCGCGAGATGGACAAGCCGGTTCTGGAATAGGTTGAGTCAAAGTCCAGTCTTTACGCCGATTTCTGGAATGCCTGTCGGTTTTTGCAGGATTTGACTTTGAATTCTGCAGGTTTATTGTATAATAAAACAGTGTATTCTCATTAGATCGTTAATGTGCGGTTATCAAGTACTGCTGGACTGGATGCCGCCAGAGCGTCAGTCTGTGAAAATGAGGATTTGCGGTTTGGGTGTTTTTCTGTGACCTGTTTGGGGGATGGAGCAAAGCCATGTTTGAAAGAAGAGTTCCCAAAGATCTATCCATCCATGTTTATGTACTGAGTTCGGTTATCGGTGCAGATGAAAAGCGAGTTCAGTGGAATCGGTTCGTCAAGTTTTTTACGGATCAGACTCAGATCGAGTTAAAGGAAGCTGAAGAGCCTGACGCCGCGGATTTTGTCTTTTTGGCGACGGGCGGCGTGGAGCATCTGTATATTTCGGAATTTGAGCGCATGCCCCGAGCTCTGTATGCACCGAAAGGAACGAATGCTTTTGCTGCGATGAATGAGATTATCGGGTACCTGGGCAATCAGGGCAAAAGCGTTTTGTATTATGACGAAAAGCAATACTCACTTCAGGAATTTTCGCAGATTGCCCGTGCGAAACGACTGATTGATGAATCAAAGATCTGTCTGTTTGGTACGCCTGCCCCCTGGCTGGTTGCATCGACTCCGACCCGGGAAGCACTTCAATCTCGTTTCAGGACGACTCTGGAATTTGTTGACTGGGATATTCTGAAATGGTCAGAAGGAAAGCCGCTTCAATATATTGAAGGAATCTGGACGGCGCTTTCCACGTCGTATGTGACGAAGCGAGATCTATACAGAGCTTGTCAGTTATCATCGGCAATGATCAAGTGGTCGCAGACCAGTCATCCGGATGCGATATCTGTTGGCTGTTTTCCTTTGCTCGAAGAGCATGTGTCGGCTTGTCTTGCGGTTTCTGATTTATTTGAAGAAGGTATCGTTGCTGCTTGCGAGAATGATATTTGTTCAGCTATGGCCATGTTGATGGTGGATTATCTGATGCTTTCGGATCGGCCGCCCTGGATGGCCAATCTCGTCGATATTGACGGAACTGATATAACGCTGCAGCATTGCACAGTGGCGCGTTCGTGCATCATTAAGGCCGAAGTTCTTACGCATTTTGAATCGAGTGCGAACTGTGCAATCGGCGGTTCATTTCAGGTAAATACTCCGGTGACGATTTTCCGTTTGAATGATACGTTTGATCGGGCATTTATTGCGGAAGGCAGAATCATTAAAAGCGGATCCAATTATTACGGATGCCGGACATCCGCAACGATCAGACTTAATGAGCCCATGACGACTCCGCTGGGGAATCATCATATTTTAATTGCCGGTCACTGCGCACGTGCTTTGCGTATCTTCTGCAAACTGTTTATGTAGATTCTTGAGTCTGCAGTGCGCTATAAGTGTGATTCCCTAATGATTGGGGTCACACTGATTGGCAGGAATTGTAATGAGTTTAACTATCCTCATATTGGCATTAATACTCTGTCTTGTATCGTTATTTTTAACGCTTGTTCTCGGGGGAACACTATATCAGCTTTTGGCAGAGTTTAATCAGGCAAGGACGGATATTGAGCATTCTCGTACTGATATTCAGTTATTAAAGAGAATAACGACATCTTTGGCCAATCATCGAGCTGCAGCAAGTGCAGACAAGGCAAAGAAAGGTTTATCCAAAAAAGCGCAGAATCAGACGACTGCCGTGATGCAGCAGCCGTCTTCGGAGGAGGGAACTGAACCGGAGCCTTCTACGATATCGGTCGTCAAACAACCGTTGTCTGAAACGGCCGGAATAGCCGAATCCGTGACATCTCCTTCTGTTTCTTCAATGCCGGCGGCCAGTGGTGTACGGCTGCCGCCTGCACCGCCTCTCTCTTCTGCATTTTCGGGGACAGTTACTTATCCTTCGGCATCATCCCCCGTGGTGTCATCCTCGTCCCCCGTGGTGTCATCCTCGTCCCCCGTGGTGTCATCATCATCCCCCGTGGTGTCTTCGACATCCCCCGTCGTGTCTTCAGTCGACGAGAATGCGAAGACATCTCCGCTTCGTGCTGTTCCGGTGAGCTCCAAGGTTGCGGCAAAATCTTCGGTTTCTGCGGGAGCAGCGCCTTCATTGCCGCCGGTTCCACGTAAGAGCCATGGGCTTTATGTGACAGATCCAGAGGAAGTGGAGGACTTTGCGGAAGCCGGTGAAGATACTGTGATTCAGGACCGTTCAGATACGATTCTGACGGACAGGATCGCTTTAGAAGACGATGACAGGGAAGGATTTGAACGGTTTGCCCGCTACTTCATTAAGAATTATGGTTATGAGGCCATTCGGAATGTCATCAAGGACAACCGTCTGGATGATTTGCAGTTTATTATTCGCAATGGCGTCGATGTTACGGCCTGTCCTGAAAAAGAGAAGTCTCTGCTCGAACTTGCTATTATAGCGCATAATTACAAGGCTGCTCAGATACTGATTCAGGCGGGAGCCGATGTGAATGGAAAGGGTGATGCCCAGTGTCCGCTTCGCAATGCTATTGCCGAGAACAGCCTCGAAATGGTTCAGCTCCTGATTCGATCGGGTGCGAATGTCAATGCGCACATGAAGTTTGGTTCGACGACGATGTGTTTTGCCGTGAATCACAATAACTTCGAAATCGTCAAAGCGCTGATTCAGGCAGGAGCCGATGTCACTGCTTACGACGATGGCTACTACGTTCTCAAGACTGCCATTCAGCACCATAATCTGGCGATTCTCAAGGCTTTGATTCAGGCAGGCGCGAACGTCAATTCTGCACCGACAGAATCCAATACACTTCTTAAGCAGGCCATTCAGGCCAATGATCCCGAAATTGTCAGAACACTGATTCAGGCAGGGGCAAATGTCAATTATTCCGTTGGCGGCGTTCCGCTCATTAAGCTTGCCATCATGTCGAAGAATATCGATATCGTCCAGGCAATGATTGCTGGCGGTGCGGATGTGAACGTCAAGGATTCCTATGGCCTGTATCCCAGACAGTATCCATCTACAGAAGAGATACAGAAATTGCTGCTCGAAGCAGGTGCGAGGGCCGGTGCTCCCAAAAAGATTCCGTCACTTGTGCGCAATCCGAAGTAATTGCCTATACTCAATGAAAGAATAAACGTGATTGTGCCTGCTTTCGGGGGCAGGGCATTTTCGGAGCACACATTTGGTGTGCGAATGGTTAGAAATACCACGTTTATCCGGAATTTCCTGGGGCATTTCGTCCCTCCAGGGTGAATATCGGGCAATCATCAGAATTCAGGAACCCGACGACCCTGGGGATGGGACTGATTTTATCCGCAGCGATCAGCGCTGATAGAGATACTGAAAAGATTCCTGCTGCTGCGATGCTTTTTGAGCAGATGCCCGGAAACCATCAAAGATCTCTGAAGCACCTTCGGTGAGCAGAGAGGTGAGAAGGGCATTGGTGTCTTTTGTGGGATAGACGAGCGTATATTTTCCTTTGAGATTTGCTTCTTTTTTGAGCGCGGCAATGGCAGCATTCATCCCGCCGATCTCGTCGATCAGTCCGAGATTTTTGGCTTCCCGGCCGGTCCAGACGCGTCCGTCCGCGAGTTGTTGAATTTTTTCTTTCGGAAGATTTCTGGCTTTGGCAACATGTTCGACGAATTGATCCAGAATTTCGAGGCCCATTGCCGTAAAATAGGCTTTATCGGTTTCGCTGAATTCCCGGAATGGCGAACCGGCATCCTTGAGCGTACCGGTTTTGACGGTATGAACCCGGATCATGAGAAATTCCATGAGGTCCTTGAACTCGAGAATTTGTGATATGACGCCGATGGAACCAGTCAAAGTGCCCGGATTCGCATAAATTTTGGGACCTGCGCATGCCACGTAATAGCCGCCGCTGGCGGCCATATTGCCCATGGAAATGACGACGGGTTTATGGATGGTTTGAATGGCTTCGACGAGTTCCTGGCTTGCAGAAACGGATCCTCCCGGCGAATCGATTCGGATGAGCATGGCCTGAATCTCATCGTTGTCGGTAAAAGCCTGGATATCGTGTATTGTCTGGTCTGCACTTTCGATAGGACCTTTGATTTCGATAACCCCGATGGCATTCTGCGGCATGGTTTCGTCTGCGAGGAGGCTGTAGACAGCGCCGACAGAAAAGATGAAAACGAGTAGAAAGAAGGCCAGAATGCCGATGATTACCCCCAAAGAGGTTTTGTCATTATTTTCGCTCATGAGTAGACCGTAAGAAAAACAGTGTGAAAGCGGGCTTTATATTCAAGCGAGGAATGCGTCCGCAATGATCAAAGTTACCATTTTAGGAGGTCATAGATACAGAAAAAGAGACTCAAAGCGGTGAGTCTCTTTTTCTGCTCGTCAATCTCGGCATCCGTGTCGAATTGTGGACAATCCGTGTCCCTGACGAAAGTCTGGGAATATCGCGAACCCTCCGTGGTTCAGATGGCTTCCGTGCCTCGATATTCCTTGCATCTTATTGCGGGGGGGCCAAGATGCGGTTGCCTTCCGTGGCTCGCGCCGTGGTGGTGAATTTCCACTCGGTACGTTTTATTTCTTACGCAAATTGCGAAAAGAAATCAATATAAAAATGTCAAATTTTTTACGAATTGGCATGATTTTTTCCTAAAAGAAAATACACCAATCCCTTGTTTATTTTGGCCGCCGGCAAAAAGAATCAGCTTCTATATCGGAACATTAAAATCAATGCGTCCATAAGCTTGCTTCAGATTTTCACTGGTTGCCATAAAGACGCCTCGCTGAACGGCCTCGAGAGCCTCTTCCCAGCGCTGGGCGCTCCAAAGTTCTACGTGACCACGCTGGCCGACCCAGACGACATCCTTTTCGAGGCCGGCAAACGTTTTCTGCAGAGGCGCAATTAAAATGCGTCCCTGCGCGTCGAGGGCACATTCTCGTGCACTCGCCCCGAAAAAGCGGTCCAGAAGATCCGCATCTTCGCCAGGAAGTGCACTGTAACGTCGGCTGAAGTCATCAAATCCTTCCCTGGAAAAAACAAACAGCTGACCTGAAAGCCCATAGGTGACCATGAGTTCTGCGCCGCAATAATCTTCGCGCGCACCGAGCAAACCTTCGCGGAATTTCTTGGGAACCGCAACGCGGGCCTTGGAATCCAGTGTGTGTTCGTATGTGCCGCGGAAAAAGACGTTCAACTCATCACCCGTATGAAAATGGGAATTATCCCCACCTGACCCCACTGCTTATGCTCCAATCCCCACTCCGTTGTCAACAGAGAGGTGAATAGATTTTCGCTTTTATTTGCATACTCCAACTGGAGAAATTTAATTCGTATAAAGTTGAATTTTGCCTTCTAAAATTTAAAAAAAAGCGTCGATGATGATGCAAATTACCACCTGATGACACAGTTCAAAAAGGCATTTGGGCATCCAGGTTTTCGAACAGGGATGAGGTATTTCGATCGAATCGCTGATCGTGAGGAAATATGCTGAAAATTTCATCCCCACAATAGGGTGGGGATGAGTGGGGAATTTTTTTCGCTATAACCCCATAATGAGTTCGATCTTGATTGGCAGTTGGTCAAAACGCAGGACAATTGCCGTAAAAAAGATGATGAACGACAGTATCAGGACTGCCAGTGTGAGGATAATGCGGAGCTTTATATTGCTGTATCTTTTGATCCACGTCAGATAGGTAGAGCCTGTTACGAGCAATGACATGCCCGTGACCAGGCACAGGAACGCTGGTTGAACGAGAATCATGAATGCGATGGGATTCATTTGCGAAACAGATAAGCAGATTGCGGGGAAGAAATGACATTTTGCCTCTGAAGTCTAAAATCAGTCTGCTCAGAGGCAAAACAGCGGACTATAGATGACTCATTTCGGAAATGAGGCGTTTGGTATCTTTGGATTTGGAATTGAGTTGTTCAAGCTTTTCCTGGAGGGCAGGAAGACTGTTGTGATCATGGCGTGAAATGACGGTGATGGCAGATAGCCGCGATGCGTAATCCATCTTTTCATTCAGCGCAATATCGGACATGACTTTGACAAATTCAGCCAGCTTTTCGCCTTTAAAATAGCTGGCACGCGCTCGCCACTGCTCGATGGTGTCGGAATTGATCCACTTGGGAAGTTCGATGATTCCCCACGGAGATTCCTTGAGCTGCTGCGGAATGGTCCGATAGTATTCGAGGGTTGCATTAAAAGCAGCTTCACTGGTGTTCTGGTGATTGGGGTAATCGTACCACATTTTGAAGAGGCTGTTCATACAGGCAAAATGCAGGGATTCCTGTGCCGGATCCATGAGGTACTTCGTCAGGTGGGGAATCAGGGATTCATCCTGCATCCAGCCGGCAAAATGGCATGCGGCTTGTTTGGCATTGTGATCGGAATCCGAAAGAAGCCGGATGATGGCATCTTTGGCACCCGGAATGTTTTTGCCTGTTTTGGCCAGGCCTATCGCAGCTGCTCGCCGCATCGCCGGATTGGAGTCCTCCGAATCTTTCAGCAGGCGCGGGCCGATGGCTGGATAATCGCTCATGCAGCTGCTCAGGGCGATGTAGCCCTGCGAACGTACGAAGGGATTCTCTTCTTTTTCGATAAGTTTTGCAGCCTGTTGTCTGGCAGTCGGATTCTGGCAGATCGTATCTTCAAAAAGGCGCAGAACCGTGCCGCGAATCGCCGGGGATTCATGATACAGAAGTTTTGTATAGACTTCGTGTACTGTGGCCTGCGGCGGCAGTTTGTCCGACATGCAGAAAAGGACTGCGGCTGCCGTCTTGTTTTCGGTAATATCGAAAGAATCGGGAATCTGAACGTCCTTGATCAGCAAAAGCAGCGCCTCGACATCGAGAGCACTGAGCTCATCCCCTTGCTTGAATCGTTTATTCAATTTTTTGCCGAGGTTGGCGTCGGGCTTCAAACCATAGTCCTCCAGATGCTTTTGAGCTTCCGAAGTATCGATGCTGCCAACGGCGATGTCGGGAACATCCGGTTCAGCTTGTTCCGGCTGCTTTGCATCCTCTGGATTCTCTTCTGCCGGCTGAGCTTCCGGCTGTTGTGTATCGGATGGATTCTGTTCAGGCTGCTGGGCTGTGGGCTGATTTGCATCCTGTGGATTCTGTTCAGGCTGCTGCACTTCTGTTTTGGGTTCGCTGGTCATTTCGTTTTGGGGAGTGGAATCCGCTTTGGGGGATTCCTGTTTCGGAGCGCATGCAGGCAGCGAAAGCGCCAGCATGGTGAGGATATAAATATATTTTTTCATGATTTACTACCTGAACCATTCGCGGATTGCAGGAATCCGGTCTGGGCTGGAAAGAACAACGATATGGCTGACTGCCAGGGGAGAGAGATCAGAGGGTTTTGCAAAAATCCGCCCATTGCAGTGCATTGCGCTGCATCGCCTCCTTGTCGTCGTCTGCAGCGGCCTGCATCCACTCCTCTGCCATCATGGCGTTGGCATTATAATTCTCGAGCAGGAGTTCGACAATATTCTCACTCAGTGCAATGATCAGCGGATTGTCTGTACAAAAATGCTCAAAAAATGATGTTCCGAGTTGTTTGATGGCATTGCTTTTATGGGCGAGCCAGATCCAGTCTGCCTTGCGCGCATCGTCGATCAGTGCACTCAGGATCATGCGGTCTCGCTTGCTGCATTCCTGAAGCTGCAAAGCCAGTTCGAGTGCAGATTTGGGCAGTTGTTCCTGCGTCTGGAATATACGTTCCGAAGCTTCGATAAAATCGCTGGCCGGCATGTCCCGCAAAAAGAGATTTTCTTTTCTGATCTGTGAGAGTTTGGCCTGAATGACGTCGTATTCGGCGAGTTTTGTGGCGTCATCTTCGATGGCAATCGTGAGAATTTCGACGCCTTCGAGCGCTTCGAGCGGGAAGGAAGCATAGGCTTCTTCTGCAAAGGACTGGGCCGTTTCGATGGAAACGAGCTGGTTGCCGAGCAGCAGCCAGATGCTTGCGGATCGGATATCCCAGGGGGCAGCTTCATCGCGCACTGCATCGCGCAATGCATTGATTTGCGGTTTTGAAAGATGTCCGGGGCGGCGCGGTGCAAGCTGCTCAATCAGGGGAGTGGCTTCGGGACTCGAACGCAGAACTGCGGCACACCAGTGGATCCAGATTCGGATTCTGGCATCGCCCGGGACCTTCGCTTCATCGAGGATTTGTGCGGCTTTTTCTGATATCCAACCCATGCCGGTTCTCAGATCCGAACCGACGGCATCCAGAATCTGCAGGAACTTGAGCTGCTGCGTCGCGGCATCCCATACGGGTTCCATCGCATCGAATATGGCCTTCGAAAAACACAGTGCGCCTTTGTGTCCGATGGTTTTGAGGTTGTTGAGCGCGCGCACGAGATGTTTGTCACCCTCAGGCATGGCCTGGATTTTCTGGATTCCTGCGCGCAATGCGTCTTCGTCTTCATTCATGGCGGCGCATACAAACTGCATCCTGCCTTCGGGGTAATCTTCGGCAAAAAGAAGCTCGTTTGGTTTGGCTTTCATCAGGGATTTCGGGGATTTTTCAAATTCGCGGGCGAGTTCTTCTGGTGTCATATTTCGGCTTCTGAAAGGGGTAAGTCAAAGGATGTGTCGGGGAATGTCCGGCATTGCTCTTTAACCATTTTTATCGAGGTTATGCGAGGGATGTTTTTGTTTTGTTTGGGTGCATCGCCTATTGGCGGCCGCGTATGCGGCACACCAATACGGCTCGCCGATTTGCCGGCCTATGGCGCCGATGGCGGCATACGGCCGGCACCATTTTATAAAAAAGCCGCGTATTGCCTGCGGCAATAGCGGCTTTGAGCGAGCTGTAGAGGCGCGGCAGGCGCCTCAAAGCGAGCAGCAAAAAGAAGATGAGCGTCATTTGTGCATGAAGCGTGAAGTTTTCAGCCCGGGAATGAATGATAGCCTTTCACATTGAGATTATATTTGTGCTAAATCCATATATGATTGTCGAGCGACAGTATTAATCAACACAGTATTTGGGGAGGATGCGATGAAACGCTATTTTTGGCTGCTTACGCTATTGGTTTCTCTTTCGATGACAGCCTGCGATTCGGACAGCGGCAGCAGTTCGGAGGGAGAACCCGAGAATCCGGGCGAAAATACCAGGCCCGAAGAACAACAGGATCCCGGTACGACTAAACCCGAAGAACAACATGATCCCGGCACGACCAAGCCCGAAGAGCAGAACCCGCCGGCAGATGACACCAAAACAGATGATGGAGAGGGGAAGCCGGATATCAATCCTGAACCAGAGCAGCCCAAACCGGATCCGGAAGATACGACGACAGAACCTCCTGAGACGAAGGATGGCGAAGGTGAAACTCAGGATGAAGATGAGGATGAAGATAAAGATGAGGATAATCCCGAAACTCAGTGTACAGTAAGCTGCAGCGAGGGAGAAATAAAGTGTTCGGAATCACAGGACGGTATTCTGAAATGCGTCGTGGCCGACGGGTGTCCCCAATGGGAAGAAACAAAATGTGAGGCGGACAAGCCAAATTGCTATCAGAATCAATGCGTTGCGCAGTGTCATGATGATTGCAAAGAGAGTGAAAAGCGCTGCAATGGTGCCGAAATCCAGGAATGTGCCATGATCGATGGCTGTCTTGGCTGGAAAACCGTGAGCACGTGTTCTGAAGCTGAAGGCGTCTGTCAGCCCGATTCCTTCAAATGCGGGTTTGCATGCGGGGATCCGAATGGCGAAACGTGCAAGCCGTTTACGATCGTCTTTTTGCCCGATACCCAGCGATATACACAGGCTCAGATAGGTGATAACAAAAAAAAGAAATATGCCGATCGTTTTTCTGAGCAAACCAAGTATATTGTTGATAATGCAAAGAAGAATAACACCAAAATGGTCATTCATTTAGGGGATATCACGAATTTTAATGATGCGGAGGAATGGAATGTCGCGTCAAGAGCTATTAAAAAGCTCGCTGATGCAAATCTTCCCCATCTCATTTTGCCTGGTAATCACGATTTCAGAAAGTGCCAGAAATGTACAAGCGGAGCCTACGAGGGGCATTATGTATGCGCCTGCAACAATTCGAAATACTTTGACGGCGTTTACAACCGCAATGAGCACGCATCCGGTTTCAGGTCAAAATTCATATATAAAGATGATGTGTTGAGTAAGTGGCCAAAGGATACCAAGTTTGGTGAATATATTCACAATACCAATTCCTATGCCACGCTGACACTGGGGACTCTCAAGTTTTTGTTTATTGCGCTGGAATTTGCTCCCCGAAAGGATGTTGTTTGCTGGGCAGAGCGGCTTATCAAAAAATACTCGAATCACTATGTCATTATTACAACTCACAGTTATTACAAAAAGAATAAGGCATATTCAGGCGGTGCTTACATACCGCTCGTTCCCAATGGTGTAAGCGGCGAGGAATTGGCAAACGAACTGGCTAAAAAATTCAGCAATGTCATTATGGTTGCAAGCGGACATGTCGGAACCACAGGACACCGGCTGCTGGATGGCAATAATGGCAATAAGTTTATCGAAATGTCTGTGGATTATTCGGCCGAACAGGATGGAAATTGTGCGGCAGAACCCAATGCCGGCAATGGCTGGATGCGCATACTGACCATCGATCCAAAAGCAATAAAGAATAATCTTCAGTTCACGTCAGTTTCGGCTGCTAAGAAGACTAAATTCTCCTGTAGTAGATATTCACCAGATCCCAATGCAGATCCCCATAAATTCAGTGAATCTGTCAATCTGATGGCACCGGCAAATGGCAAGTACAAGATTGGCAGCTATGCGTTTGGTGCGCGCGAAATAAACAAGGAACTGAACGGATATCAGCTGTCACCCTCAATCGGCATGAGCCGCAGCACGGGGGATTTTGTCGCCGTCTGGCAGGACAATTCCACGACAGGTACAAAAGATGATGATGGTACATTCAACAGCGGGAAGTCGCAGAACTACGATATTGTCGCGCGCATTTTCTGCGGGACCGGATGTAACCAGCTGGACGGGGCCGGTAAGCAGATTTCACAATTCTTCGTCAATGAGGTGACCAAGGGGCATCAGTATTCACCGTCGGCAGCGATGGATGACAACGGGAATTTCGTCGTAGTCTGGGTAGATGATCAAAAGAATACCGGCAAGGGTCAGATCTTTATGCGCGGCTTTGATGCGATGGGCAAAGAGCGATTCAAAACGACGACCGTGAATACCAATACGAGCGGCGATCACAATGATCCTAAAATCGCGATGACCAAAGACGGCAGTTTTGTCGTTGCCTGGGAAGATGCTTCAGCGTCTTCCAAAACGCCGCAAATCTACGTTCGCGGCTTTAACAGCAATGGCACGGAAAAATTTGCCCAGCACAATGTTCTCGATGCCGATAAGGGAGTTCGTGAGAATCCGGATATCGCCATCGCAGATGATGGTTCTTTCGTCGTTGCCTGGCAGGATGATACCGATTCGAACGGCAGTTATCAGGTTCGTGCGAGAGTCTTTAAGGCTGACGGAAATGCCGATGGCAATGTATTTACTGTGAATTCGGAGGGAGCGGGGCAGCAAAAGAACCCGGCTGTGGCCATGAATCCCGAAAACGGAACTTTCTTCATTGCTTATGAAGACAATTCCAATAAAAATAGTACTTTCGGAGTGAAAGTGCGCGGCTATTCAAAGGACAAAAAGATTGTCTTTGAAGATCAGTATATGAATTTCCAGAATGGTTATAAAGCGCATACTGACAGTAATAATAAAACGACGTACACATATAATTATTCCAACACACCGACCAAAGGGCGACCTCAGCGTTATCCGGATGTCTGTTTGGACAAATATGGCAATGCCTATGTTACTTGGTTTGGTGAGAATCACAGGGAATTGAGTATATATGACAGTCCCATCGTTTCTCCTGATGTACAAAAAATAAAAATTGGTTACAGCAATGGGAAATATACACTTGCAGACAAACCGGAACAGGTTAATTACGTTGCCTATGAAGTGACCGAGACCAACAATGTTTCGAAACAGCCTGTTATCGAATGCAATAATGCGGGCAATCACGTTATTCTGTGGCGTGAAATGCTCGACAAGAAAAAGGTTTCGGAGATCTACGGACGGGGGTTTTAAATGGTATGAGCTTTGAGCATGGGGGAACATAACAATAAAAAAAAGCCGCGTATTGCCTTGGGCAATAGCGGCTTTGAGCGAGCTGTAGAGGCGCCGCAGGCGCCTCAAAGCGAGCAGCAAAAATTATGCGCGGCGTTCGGTCTTGCAGACTTTTGAAAGTCCGTATGCGATGAACATGCTGAGCAGCGAGAGGAGGGCGCCGAGTTTTGCGGCATCCTTGGTATCGCCGTCGGGGAAGGCAACGCCGGCCACAAACAGGGCGACCGTGAATCCGATACCGGCAGCGGAACCGAGCACGAGCAGATCTTTGTAGGACATTCCATCGGGCAGGCCGAGAATTTTTCCGGAAACGCCGCCGAACGTGAAGATACCGACCATTTTGCCGATAATCAGAGCGAGAGCAACGCATGCAGTCGGGAAGCCGATGGTTGTGAAAGCGACGCCGGCGCTGGCCCATCCGAAGAGGCCGAGGATGATTTCGGTGGGAACATAGAATGCGGACTGCAGTTTGTTGAGGGCGTCTTCTTTGCCGCGTTCGTCATCGGAGTGAACACCTTCGTCGGATTCAGCATGGGGCATGCAGACGACGATGGGGATGAATCCGAGCGAGCAGTGGATGCCGGCATAGCCGAAGCTTGCCCAGGTGACGAGCATGAGGAGGAAATAGGGAACCCAGCTGTTCCATTTGAGTTTTTTGTTGAACAGGAAGTAGGCGATACACATGGCCAAAACGGTAACACCGAGGCCATAGACGGTATTCATGCCGAACCCGGAACCGAAGCAGAGGGCGATGATGACCAGACCGACTGCGTCGTCGGCGATGGCCAGGAGCAGGAGGAAGGGGACTGCCGGATGTTTGCCGCCAAAGATGATGCGGGCGATCATTGCGCTGAATGCGATATCGGTTGCGGTCGGAACGGCCCAGCCGTGCATCAGGTCATTGGGGGTACCCGTACCCATTTCGTATCCGAAGGTACCGTGCAGGAAATAGGCGATGAGCAGATAGACGCCGATAGGTCCAAGGACGCCGCCGGCCGTTGCAATCAATGGGGTTGCAGCCTGTTTGGGGTTGTGGAGGGCACCGCCCGGGAATGTTGCTTCGAAGACTTCCTTGCCTGCAGCCATAAAGAAGAAGGCCATCAGGAAGTCGTTGATGAAGAAGTGCACGTCGAAGTGCAGGCCGGTCGGGTCACCCACGTCTGTACCGAACCATGGGTTGTTCATGGCATCCCAGTGCGCATGGAGAATGCTGTGATAAGCGTGCTGAGCAGCTTCACCGCAGTTTGCCCAGACGAGCGCAATGACTGCCCCGATGACGAGCAGCAATGAGTTGTCGAGCAGGAATTTCCAGAGTTTTTTCATGTTTCCTCTCTTGGGTTAAGGGGTTAAAGAATTGGAAAATAACGGATTAATCTTTGTGACGATAGTTTGAGCAGACGATCAGCAGAACGTCTGTATGGATAAACGATGGTATAAAAAAACGGCGTTTGGAAAGAGCCCCAAACGCCGTAAGATCGTACTTTCCATGACTGGGAGTCATTTGAAGTAGGAAGCCAGTATTCGGACTCGAACCGAAGACCTGCGCATTACGAATGCGCCGCTCTACCAACTGAGCTATACTGGCGCAGTATGTGAATAAAGCAACCAGGAAGCCAGTATTCGGACTCGAACCGAAGACCTGCGCATTACGAATGCGCCGCTCTACCAACTGAGCTATACTGGCCTACATGTCGTTCAAATAGAAAAACTATTTGAACGGCGCGGCTTATAACAATGTGCTGTGAAAGCGTCAATCAATTTTTTGTGTTTTTGCGGGATTAATTAATTGACCTGTTCATCGGGAACGCCAGGGACGATGATGGCGACGATGTGTTTGTCGAAGACCATGCCGGTAGCAGGATTATAGACTTCGATGACCGCATTGAACGCCCTGGGCTTGGTATCGCGTTTGACGCAGTTTTTATTCTGAGCAATGACTTTGAAAGAAAGTTTTGATTTGGGGCTTTCTGGGGAAGCTGCACCGACGGCGAAGTTTTCGAAACCATCCATGTATCCCTTGCTGTTGAAATCCTTCATTTTTGTGCTGATGTGCTGTTCGAGGCAGCTGCTGACGACAGGATCAGCAGGTTTTTCGTAACCGACGGCTTCGACCTTCTGGATGAAGCAGCTCGTATCGACGTTTTGTCCATCGACCTGATCGGCTTCGGGGATGGGTTCACCGACGATGCGGGTGGCGACATCGTACGTATTGTATTTGACGAGGGCTTCGATGGCGAGCATCGTTTTGTATGCCAGTGCATCGGTTCCATCGGCCATGACTTTATCTGTCGAAGCACTTGGATTAATGGCGAGTGTGCATTGACTGTTGCTGTCAGGCTCCTCGCCGGCAGGTTTGGATTTGTCGAATGCATTGGTGCAGCATTTATTAGTGCCGCATGCCCAGGTAGTGCTGTCGGACTGGTATGCACAGACCGGAACGATGGAATGCGTACCTGCAGCCATTTTTTTGCCGTCGATGGCGAGGAGTTCAGGCTGGCTTTCTGCGACAGTGAATGGTGTACCGATGTGGATGACCCGAATGCCGTGTTCATTGAGGGCATCGAAGGCCTGCTGCGCAGTGTGTCCGCCTTTGTTGGTTTTTTCGTGTGAAGGCGCATCGGTGATGTGAATGACAATCGGCAGCGCACCTTTTCTGAATCCGGCACTGCCAAAGATATCATCTCCCGTCGGTTTTGGCATGATCTCCCATGCATCATTGTTTTTGACATCTCCCGTTGCGATTTCGTAGAGCGATTCGTAACCGGCTTCGGGATAATCCGTAGCATCCTTGTCGTCCTTGATTTTGTTGAGCTGTGTCTGGAAAGCATCGAGATCGCTGGTTATGGGCTGATAGAGCTGCCAGACCGGGGTAGCATCAAAATCCCGGAAGATGGAAACGCCGAACTGGGAATCGGGAACGCGTTTTTGAACTTCTGCAACGACGACTTTGGTAAAGTGTGTCTGCAGGTTGCTGATGGCTTTTTGCATGGAACCGGTATTGTCGACATTGAGCAGGACGTCAGCTTTTGTAACGCGTGGTTCGAAGATGAGTGTATCGGTGCTGGTTTCGCCCGAGAGCGGAAGCTCGAAGTAGAAGGAGATATAATCTTTTACGGTATGTGACGGATCACAGATGAGCTTTGCCGGATCGGCATTATTGGCGACTGCGATGGCATATTCAGCGAGGTCGGACTGGCCATCTTCGTCGGTATCCGCTTTGATGCGGGAATCCTTGCCGTCACTGCATTTGACTTCGAGGGCATCCAGCAGACTGTCATTATCGCTGTCCAGTACCTGGAAATCGTATTTGCCGTCGCCATCGCTGTCGAGCGGGGTTTCGTTAGGACCTTTTTCTTCGGAATCCGGGATGGTGTCGCCGTCACTGTCTTTTGAGTATCTGTCGAGGATTCCATCATTATTGGAATCCGTGGTGAGTTCGAATTTATCGTGAATGGTATCGCCATCACCGTCGGGATCATTGTAATCGAGGATGGTGTCGCCATCGCAGTCGATGGGATTTTCGAGTGAACCAAACGCATCCGGGACTGTATCGTTGTTGCAGTCCATGCCCGAGGCACCTTCTTTTCCGGCCAAACCGACGAATTCATCGACGTCGGGGATGGTATCATCGTCATTATCTTCGTCACAGAAATCGGGGATGGTGTCGCTATCGATATCGGATGGTTTATCGTTGGCAATATTGGCTTCTTTGGCGTCGGGGATTTCGTTTAAATCGGCATCGTCAGTTCTGAATGCTTCGATCGAATTGCCGAAGCAGGTAACGGGTTTTTCTGATAAATCTCCGCCGTTCATGGCTTCGATGCTGTCGGGGATAGTATCGTCGTCGCTGTCGGTGTCCTGATAATCCGGCGTTCCGTCGCCATCCGTGTCTTCACAGCCTTCGCCGGTTTTGGTATCGCCCTTGGGGCACTCGTATTCATCGCTTATGGTGTCGCCATCTGCATCCGGAATTTCGGGATGCGGTTTTGGTGTGGGCTTTTCGGGATCCTTTTTGTCGGGGTCCTGTTTCTCGGGGTCCTGTTTCTCGGGGTCCTGCTTTTCCGGATCCTTCTTATCCCCATTGTTTTTACCGGAATCTTCCGTATCGGAACCTGTGGAAATCGTCGAACCATCGTTGCATGCACAGAAACAAAAGGCGGCCAGTAAACCAATGAAATATTTTTTGAACATCATATTCCGAACTCCCGAAATGCTCTGAATTGAGCGGGATGAATGATACCTAATGATTCAGTAAACATCAAAATGAACTGGTAATTTTTTGATGAATGGCCGGGGGCGCGGTAATGCGAGAGCATTGGCGGAAGTACTGCTGTTGTCAGTTATTTTGACATCAAAGGCTAAAATGGGGAGTGCTTTTGTGGAAATGAGGAAATTAAGTGATTATCTGAAAATTTTTGGCTATTTATCATCTGACTGCTCAGCATAGAAAGGCTTGAGCCGAAGATTGTATAGGCTTTTTGTAGGCAGGAGTGATGATATGAAAAGAAAATGCTTGCTGATAGTATTGTCTGCTTTAGTGGGGATTGCTGGTTTCGGGTGCCATGAAGACAGTCAGAAAGATAAAGCACAACCTCCTGCCGGGAGCGATGAGCAATTGCCTGGTAAAGATGAATGTGATCCTCCATGTCCGGAATTGCAGGAATGCATCGAATCCAGCTGTCAGCCAAAGGATGATTTATGCGGTGGAAAAGTTTGTTCCGATGAACAACAGTGTGTCATGGATGAGTGTGTCCTGAAAAACGTTGCTGAATGTGTGCCTGATTGTACCGATAATACCGTGTGTGTGAATGGCAAATGCGAACCGTTTGTGTACGAAGATCCCTGTGAGACCAAACAATGCTCTGAGGACGAGGAATGTATCAATGGTGAATGCCATCCGCTGCAGAAGCCAAATTGTGGCGAGGAGTACTGTGTTGGTGAGCAGGTTTGCTATCGGGAACACTGCATTCAGCCATCGGATTTGTGCGGCGATGTCGTGTGTTCCGATAATCAGAAATGCGTCAACAGCGAATGTATTGATAAGACGGATTGCGATGACAAGAAGTGCGAAGGGCAGACCAGATGTGTTCTGAATGACGAGCAGGAAGGCGTTTGTCTCGAGGAAGCCTGTATCGTCGACGATGCACCGAAAAATTGTAATGCAGGTCAGGAGTGCAGAGGGGGGATTTGTACCGATATCAATTGTGATGACGGTACCATTGATGAACAGACCGGGAAATGCATCATTCCTGTCAAATCCATTGAACTGGATCAAACAGAGCTCGTTTTGCTCAGAGATTCTTCAGTTACGATTTCGGCAAAAGTTCTGCCTGCCAACTCAACCCATGCCAAACTGGAGTGGAAAATTGCCAATATTTCGGAGGGTACCTATAAAAATGATGACATCAATGGTCTTGCTACACTAACGCCAGGTGATTCAAGTGCCGTTGTTAAAAGTAAATCTGTCGGCGCAAGGATGATCGATGTCACAGCATCCACGACTGACGGAACAAATCTTTCGGCTAAAGCCACCATCGAACTAAAACCCTATACGTATTATAAAGATCCCATCCAGAATCCCAGAAAAGATTTAGAATGTGGTCAGTATGGCACAGAAACGACCAAAGTCTTCAATCATGATTTATATACGGAATATGTTTATCCTGTCATGCTCAAAAAGGGTTCTGAGGCATATGGAACGCGTGCAAGCGTCGTTGCTGCCGCTCGTTTTTTGACGCTGCAGTTTCCTTATTTTGTAAAATATTATGACACATCCCATATGTCCAACTGTCCGACTATCAGTCACTATGTCTGGACGAGCGGTACCAAGGCTTCGAATGCTCAGGATGTCAGAATCTTTGGGCTGAATCTGACTAAAAATGCATACAATGATTACAGAAGCAATCAGGTTATCAAAAGCGATATTACACCGTGGTCCTGTTATTTTCCAAAAGACGACACTAAATGCAACGTCTATTCTTCAAAACAAAATGGCCTCGGATGTTCGGGGTTTGTTTCGTGGGCGTTCAGGAATGGCCGGTTTTATGTCGGCGACTGGTTTACGCATATTTTCGGGTACAAAATTCATACTTTGGATGGTTATTATTGCGCCAACAGCAGCGGCAATGCGATTCGGAACTTTTATTGTAAAAGCATTATCCATGGTGGCAATTCGAACTACAGAATTATCGCAAATCCAAATAATGCATCGGATTATGCCTATGATAAATTCAGCCGAATCGATGACAAAAAAGATTATCTCTATGTGAAAACTCTGAGTCAGGAACAGCTCAAAGATGTAAAGGCCGGCGATCTGCTCTGGCACGATGGTCACGTTGCCATGATTATCGGCATGGATCGCAATACAGATGGTACCCTGAAGTGGATTTATGTTGGTGAGGCCTCCAGGAAGGGCAATGACGTTCAAAAGTTTTCATTTGAAGGTTTTACGCAGTGTTCCAAATGGTCTACTCCGCGCTGTGATTCTTCCAAAGGGGGATGTGTAAATGATTCAGAGAAATGTATTTATTACGAAGATGATAAACTCAAATCCTACATAATTAAAATGGACAGAGTATATAATTATTATTCCGAATACTATAATCTTTCCGAAGATGGAAATACCTATCAATATACGGATATGTGGCCGCAATGAATAGAGTTGTTGGTTGGCAGTGCGTAATGGTTCGAGAGAGTGAATAGTGGATAGTGAATGGAGACGTGTCGCGACACGTCTGTACAGATTATGATTGGTTTATTAATGCATAATTAAAATCAGGCACGTCCCATCGGGGCGTCACATTTAATATTCGTGGTGGATTTATATGATTAGCGGCGCAATCGTACCGATACCGTCGTGAAACCAGGTCAGAGGGGGATCCTGCATTTTGCCGAAGGCGCAGAAGCGATTGAATCCGGCGCCGCTCAGTTCTTCGATTTCAGCGTCATTGATCGGTGATGCGGAGGCCAGGCATTGGCCATGCGGCGATAGCTGCATGGCGGCTTTGAGGGCATTGCCGACGGGCCAGATGCTCGTCGTGCGCGGAAACAGAACCGGGTGAAACGGGGAATTCGAGGGATATACGATCAGAATATCGTGATTCTGTGTGGCTCGAATAATTTTTGCACCATCGATTTGGGCCATTAAAATGGCATTATTGCGAGCAGCAAGTTCACACGGGGATGGCGGTATTTCGGGCAGAAGTGATGCGGTTTTGTCGAGGGAATGCAAAAGATTTTGGGCGAATTCGATGCATTCGTCGGGGCTGCCTTCGATAAAGATGCATTTGGGTGACAAACATCCGGTCTGATCCCAGATGGATGCATCGATGGATATGCAGTCATAATCGTCTTTGGTCAGTGAATTGAGTTCATGGCTGCGGATGATGATGGCCGAAATCCTGTGTCCGTGCGCGATGCATTCGGGACGTGCATCTGCAGGCAATTCCTGGATTAGATTTTGGTAGTGGGCGATCGTTTGGTCGGAACCGCTGATATTGACGGCATCCTGTGATGCCAGGAGGAGCCGGATTTGTTCGTCGTCGTGATCTGTCGGAGTAATCGTCCAGCGGCTGGCAAAATCGGGCAAAAGACCTGCGACCCAGTTTCGGATCGATTCAAAGAGGGGAACGAGATGTCTCGACGGACGATGCGTGATGCGGACCGGCAATAGCAGCGACAGCATGATATCCTGAAAAGATGCGCTCGGGACCGTGGATGCCGTGACCATGATCAGGTTTGAAATGGTTTTGCACGAAAGCAGGGAACTGCGCTGTTCGGATGAAATCCGGCCGTCGATGAACTGTGAAGTGTCGGCTGCCTGGAATCCTGGAATTTCTCTGGTCAGAAAGGCTTCGAATTCCTGAAGGTTCCAGTGTGCGAACATCTGGCTGAATCCGTAATACAGGACCTGTTCGGAGTAGCCTGTTTCGCGGGCATGCTGCGAGAGGATGGGGCGGAGTTCCTGAATGTGCCTGGGTAACGTGATCATCGTGTTTAACCGCCAAAGGAGGGTGCGGCGTATGCCAAAGGCATAGCCGCACCGGGCGAAGCCGTATGGCCGTCTGCGGCCATAGGCGAGCAAACGTAATTAAAAAAGCGTATGAGAAATGGCTTTGCCTGTGGGGGTATTGGCTTTGGCGAGTTGTGCCGGTGTACCTTCAAATAGAATCCGGCCGCCGTTGGGGCCGCCTTCGGGGCCGAGTTCGATGATGTGGTGCGACTGTGCGATGAGATCGAGGTTGTGTTCGATGACGATGATGCTTGCGCGGTGTGCGACGAGTCGCTGGAGTGCCGTCATGAGGCAGGCGACGTCCTGCATGTGGAGTCCGACGGTGGGCTCGTCGAAGATGAAGAGCGTGCGGGCGTTGTCTTCGGTGGCGCGTTCGAGGTATGAGGCCAGGCGCAGGCGCTGGAATTCACCACCCGAAAGCGTCGACGTCGATTGCCCGAGGCGGATGTAGCCGAGACCGACATCGCAGAGTGTGGCCAGAGGACCGGCAATGGCGCGGTATTCCGCGAAGAAGGCACGGGCTTCAGAGACGGTCATTTCCAGGACGTCCGAGATGTTTTTGCCGCGGTAACGGATGGCCAGAACGTCGGGAATGAAGCGTTTTCCGCCGCAGGCAGGGCAGGGAACGGTCAGATCGTTCATGAACATCATTTCGATGGTTTTTACCCCCAGGCCTTCGCATGCCTGACAGCGGCCCCAGCCGGTATTGAACGAAAAACAGCTGGCGTTGATTTGATTTTCGACGGCATCGGGCTGTCGCGCAAAGAGCATTCGGATGTCGGAGAATGCTTTGGTCATGGTGGCCACGCAGGCTCTGAGAGATCGTCCGAGGGCTCCCTGTCCCATCATGATGATGTCGTCGAACTGCTCCAGACCCAGAATTCTGGCGGTGGAATCGAATTCGACGGTGATTTTGTCGTCCTCGCTGTCGTCGGAAGGCGCATTGGCATGTTCCGGGTCGCGCATGAGCCAGGTCTGATAAAGGACGTCGTGAATGAGCGTCGATTTGCCGGAACCGCTGACGCCGACGACGGTCACGATCTGGCCGAGCGGAATATCGACCGAGATGTTTTTGAGGTTGTGGATGGAGGCGTTTTCGATGCGGATTTTGCGGTGTGTCGGGAGTGCGGAAGTGTTGAGTTTCGTTCGGGATTCGGTGCGCAGCATGTGTCCGGTCGGCGTATCGCTCTGATGCAATCCGGGGACATCCCCTTCAAAAATGATCTTTCCGCCGCCCTCGCCGCCGGCCGGTCCCAGCTCGATGATATGATCTGCCTGTTCGATGACGTCGGTATCGTGTTCGACGACGACGAGTGTGTTTCCGAGTTCCTGAAGGGATTTCATGACGCGGATGAGGCGCATGCTGTCGATGGGATGCAGGCCGGCGGTGGGTTCATCCAGAACGTAAAGCGTATCGGTCAGGCCGCGTCCCAGTCCGCACGAAAGATGAAGACGCTGGCATTCGCCGCCCGAAAGCGTCTTGCTCTTGCGGTTGAGCGTCAGATAACCCAGACCGACGCCGTTGAGCGTTTTCAGGCGCAGGAGGATGTCTTCCCATGGCGTGAGCGAACCCGTGTTTTTGAGCAATTCCTGTGGGATGGAGGAGAAGAAATCCAGGGCTTCCGAAACCGTCATGCGCATGACGTCGACGAAGGATTTTCCACAGAGATCGATATTTCGCGCGATGGAGGACATGCCGGAACCATCGCATGCCTCGCAGGGGGTATAGCCGCGGAATCGGGCCAGCTGAATGCGGGCCGTGAATTTCTGGTTCTTCGACATGAGCATTTCGAAGTATCCCATCACGCCCTTGTAGGGCGGTTTTCCGAACATAACGAGTTCCTGCTGTTCGCGGGTCAGGTTCAGGAAAGGGACGTCGGTGGGGATGGACATGCGTTTGCAGAAGCCCAGCAGCTGCGTCTTTCGGCTGTGCGTGGAAGGCGTGCGAAGGGGAATGACGGCGTCGTTCTGGATGCTCAGATTCGGATTGATGACGCGGTTCCAGTCGATGCCGCTGACGGAACCGAATCCGGTACAGACCGGACATGCGCCGAGTGTGGAATTGGGGTCGAAGTTTTCGGGCCTGAGCGGCGGATAGATTTCACCGCATTGGCGGCATGTGTATCGGCGGTCGAATGTGATCGTGATGACGTCATCGGGGTCGAGAATATCGACTTTGAGGCGGCTTTCGCCGAGCTGAAAACCTTCTTCGAGGGCTTCGGCCAATCGGCCGTCCAGGCCTTTTTCGGGATGATAGACGACGCGATCGATGAGGACAGAGAACTGCCGCGCATCGAGCAGCTGTTCGATATCGCCTTCCTGGAGTTCGATAATTTTGTGGTCGTTCCAGAGGCGGTGATAACCGCCGGCCGCCAGCGCAGAAAGCCGCTGTGCGGCAGATTCACCCTCCGAAAGCCTGACTTCCGCATAGACGACGATCTTGAGCTTGCGGCCGAATTCAGCAAGACGGCGGTCGATCTCGGTATCCGTATCGCGCCCGACTTCGCCGCCGCAGCGGACGCAGTGCAATGTCGCGGCATTGGCAAAAAGCTGCGCGATATGGACGAGGAGTTCCGTCACGGTGGCGATGGTCGATCTGGGATGATCGAAACTGCTTTGCTGGCGCAGGGCAATGGCCGGAAGGCAATTTTCGATGCGTTCGATGGGGGGCTTGGGCATTTCGTCCAGAAACATCCGGACGTACGTCGACATGGATTCCAGAAATCTGCGCTGTCCTTCGGCATAGAGCGTGTCGAATGCAAGACTGGATTTGCCGGAACCGCTCACGCCCGTCAGTACAGTGAGTTCCCGCATGGGAATCCGGCAGGAGATGTTTTTCAGATTATTGGTTTTGACGCCGAAAAGATTGATCGATTTCTGCATTATGAGTTGGAAGTTGGAAGTTGGAAGTTGGAAGTTGGAAGTTGGAAGTTGGAAGTTGGAAGTTGGAAGCTGGAAGTTGGTGATCGTGATGAATCGTTTGTTAGAGACGTGCGGTCTGCACGTCTGTACTTAGTGAGTAGTGAATTGTTATTAGAGACGTGTCGCGACACGTCTGTACAGATTATTTTGGGGTAATGCTTAAAAAATCAGATCGTACTTTGGATCGAGTCCAACGATAATCCGATTGAGCCGCATCATCGGCAATCCCTGGATGGCCGTGGGATCATCGCATTCTATGGCCGAAAACAGCCTTGGACCGCGTGATTCTATCATGAACGAACCTGCACAATCGATCGGCATATCCGCCTCGACGTAGGCCCGAATCGTTTCGTCGCTCAAATCCTCGCGAAAATGCAGCTTCGCGCGGTTCTGGTATTCCACGCAATTTCCCTCGAGGACGACGGCAACGCCGGTGGCCAGAATGGCCGTATGACCGCGCAGCGATTTCAGCTGTTCACATGCGGCATCGACGGATCCCGGTTTGCCCAGCAGCCGCTCGCCATCGACCAGCCCCTGATCGCTTCCAATGACGATATCGTGGGGATGGTTTCGTGCGACGGACAGGGCTTTGTTTCGGGAATGGAACGCAATGAGGTCGAGCGGATGGAGCCCGGGCACTTGTTTTTCTTCATAATCCGGCGCGATACAGGTGACTTCGTAGCCTGCGTCCGCCATGAGCTTTTTGCGGTATTTACTCGTACTTGCCAGTATAATCATCGTTTTCCGTTTGTG
>JAEEGL016897018.1_pt1 | contig 30762 bp, 18 predicted proteins | sample 9134231 | NCBI WGS metagenome assembly JAEEGL01 (sample SAMN16246548, study PRJNA631951) | gut metagenome | biome: gut microbiome; feature: rumen; material: fiber-attached | host: Bos | place: Iran: Karaj | collected 2018-10 | reverse complement strand
GCGACTGAACACAACGAACATACCATGCGCATCATCGTCATCAATACGATCGTGATGGCAGTGCTGATTCTGCAAAATGTTCTGACAAATTATTATCATACCTACTTCTACGCAAAGGCGATCCGAAGCGTGGAGCGCGGGCTGCGCAGCTCCATGGTGCGCAAGCTCCAGCAGCTTTCGATCACCTTCCACAATGAGATGCAGTCGGGCAGACTTCAGTCGAAGATCATGCGCGATGTGGAGCAGATTGAAAATTTGTCGTCTCAGATTTTCATATCTGTGCTGAGCATCATCATGAATGTGATTGTTGCGTTTGTGGTGGTCGTCAGCACCTCGCTGACGGTGTTTCTGTTCTTCCTTGCGACCATCCCTGTTGCGATCCTGATCCGCACGGCATTCCGCAAGAAAATCAATACCCGCAACCAGAGCTTCCGCCGGGAGATGGAGGAGACCTCCGTCAAGGTGATGGAGATGGTTGAGCTGATTCCCGTGACGCGCGCACATGCCCTTGAGGATACCGAAACGCAGAAGATGGACCGCCAGCTCCGCAGCATCGCAGAGGAGGGTCTGAAGCTCGATATTCTGCAATCCTTCTTCGGGTCGGTGAGCTGGGCATCCTTCCAGCTTTTTCAGGTGCTCTGCCTTGCGTTCACAGGTTATCTTGCGTTTAAGGGATTGATCAAGCCCGGCAATGTTGTCATGTATCAGACCTATTTTGCGACGATTGTCAATCAGGTCAGCGGTGTCATCACGCTTATCCCGATCATCGCGAAGGGACTGGAATCGGTCAATTCCATCGGCGACATCATGCTCTGCGGGGATGTGGAGGATACTGATCACAAGCCGCCGATCGGTGAAGTGCGCGGACAGATCGAATTCCGGGATCTCTGCTTCCGCTTCCCGCATGCGGACAAGCCCGTGATCAAAAATCTCACCCTGACGATTCATCAGGGTGAGACTGTGGCATTTGTCGGAGCATCGGGCGTCGGCAAGAGCACGCTGCTCAATCTTGTGATCGGATTCCTTGTGCCGGATTCCGGGCAGATCCTTGTGGACGGCCATGATCTTTCCGCGATCAATCTGAAAACATTTCGCAGGCATATTGCCGTTGTTCCGCAGACGCCGATCCTGTTTACCGGCACACTTCGCGAGAATATCACTTACGGCGCAGAGGATATCGACGAAGCGTATTTGCAGGAGGTCATCCGTGCGGCAAATCTCGAGGAGGTGATCGCATCGCTCCCCGACGGCCTTGATACGGTGATCACCGAGCACGGCGCGAATCTCTCCGGCGGACAGCGGCAGCGCGTGTCAATTGCGCGTGCATTCATCCGCAATCCGCGCATCCTGATTCTCGATGAGGCGACCTCCGCACTCGATACGGTATCAGAGCGCCGGATTCAGGAGAGCGTTGACGCACTGGTCAAGGACCGCACAACGCTGATTGTTGCGCATCGCCTTTCGACGATCCGCAATGCAGACAAGATCGCGGTCATCCGTGACGGCGATGTCGCCGAATACGGCAGCTACGATGAACTGATGGCGCTGAAGGGCGAGTTCTATCATCTGCGCACGCTGCAATCCTAACTGCGGTTTCTGCGCTGGATGCGGAATTGCTTGGGCGTTACGCCGCGGTATTGGCGGAAGCATTTGATGAAGTGACTGCAATCGGAAAAGCCGGTCTCCTGACTGATGAAGCCGATATCGTGATCGGTAAACAGCAGATATTCCTCTGCCTTGAAAATGCGCATGCGTTCGATGTATTCCTTGCAGCCGGTGCCGTACCGTTCGCGGAATTTCACGGCGAATGCCGAATAGCTGAGGTGACAGCGCTCTGCAAGCTCACTGACGCGGAGCGGTTCCCCGAGATGGCTGTCGATATATTCCGTGATGCGGTCAACGGCATACAGCTCGGTCTCTGCTGCGGCACATTTTTCCGGCGAGAGACCTGCATCGCACCACTGCCGGATGATCCGATAGAGCAGCATGTAGATCTGTGCGCGCAGCATGACATCATAGCCGTACTGATAGCTGTGGATTTCGCGGATGCAGCCGGAGAAGATCTCCTCGCATCCCATCTCTGCGGCGGTATCTGCCGGGAAATGCATCGGCATGCCGTTTTCCTGCGCATAGCGGAAAATGCTGAGCGGGGAAGGAGAATATGACGAGCGGCTCGGGAATTTCCCAAGATCAAATTTGAAAGCTGCAAAGACCGGCAGCGTATCATCCTCCGCTGTGATCGAATGCACGGCGGACGGCGGAAACAGCACCAGATCGCCGGGGCTTGCCGTAAAGCTCTGATTGTTCGCCGTCATGCGGACGGTGCCGCGCTTCATGTAAATAAATTCCGCAAAATAATGCCAGTGCGGCTTGACGGGAAATTCCTCATTCGCCGCATCAAAGAGAAAGCACTCGATCGGTTCATTGAGCGAGTGGACCTGTTCAAACAGATTGTGCATAAGCATCCCACCTTTTTGTCAGTATACCATATCATCGCGGAAAATGCAAGGCGTATGTCTCTGCGTTTTCCGCGATTTTGTTGTATACAGACGGTGCTGCGGGCAGAATCTACATATTATCCATAATATCTGTATAAAATCTATTGCATTCTACATCCCGTAGTGGTATGCTGATAGTGGCAGAGAATACATATACGCTCTGCAAGTACAGAAAAAGGGGGAAATCAGATGATTTTCAGGGGAACAGGGAGCCGCACGGCAGCGCTTCTTTGCACATTGCTGATCGCGGCGGGCACACCCTCCGCAATGACACTGCGTGCTGCGGCAGAGGGTACAGAGACCGTGCTGTATGTCGCTCCGGACGGCAGCGACAGCAATGCGGGCACTGCGGAGAAACCGCTCAGGACGCTTGCCGGCGCACGGGATGCTGTGCGGAAGCTGAACGGCAGTGCATCGGGAGACATCATCGTGCGCTTTGCAGACGGTATCTACCGCATGACAGAGCCGGTTCGTTTCACGCCGGAGGATTCCGGCAAAAACGGGCACCGCGTCATCTATGAAGCCGCCGAGGGCGCAAATCCCGTATTCAGCGGCGCCGTGCAGGTCACGGGCTGGAAGCAGTATAATGATAAGCTCTGGGCAGCTCCGCTTGACCGCGACTATAAGCTCCGCAATTTCTTTGTCAATGACCACCGCGCCAATATGGGCAGCAAAGGCGTCAGCGCAAAGGGCGGCTACGGTGAATATTCCGTTTCGGCAGGGGAGGCAGACTGGGCGTGGGACTCCGGCAAGAAGAGCGACGGCATCAAATACAATGCCTCCGATCTGCCGCATATCACAAGCAATACCGATGATCTGGAAGTCGTCAACGGCACGACATGGAACGAGAATATCGTCTGTTCGCGTGACATCAAATATGACAACGGCTCGTTTGTATTTCTGATGCAGCAGCCCTACGGCGCCATCGCTCAGACGCCCGGCTGGGGCGCGGGCTTCTCGACCGGCGGCTGGCATACGCTTTACAACGCATTTGAATTTGTCGATTCTCCCGGCGAATTCTATTTCGATAAAACGGCACATATGCTGTATTATTACCCGCTTTCCGGCGAGGATATGACCGCAGCGGATGCAGAAGCACCGGTTGCAGAGCAGCTCATCGTTATTCAGGGCAAATCAGCAGACGATCGTGTTGAGAATCTCACATTCCGCGGGCTGAGCTTCGCGCACACAGAGTATCAGCTCACGAATGTTGCGGGCTCTCACGGCAAGGCAACCTGTCAGGCAGCACAGAGCTACACCGCCTTTGCCGATTCCAACTGGCATAACCGCAAATATGAGATGGCAGACACGCTGCCCGGTATGATTGATGTTAAGAATGCATCGTCGCTTGAATTCTGCGGCAATGTGATCAAGCACAGCGGTGCCGACGGGCTCAATATGTCGAATGATGTAGTGAACAGCCTGATTAACGGCAATTTTGTCACCGACATTACAAGCTCTGGCATCACGGTCGGGCATCCGCAGCATATCTATATCGGCGATGCGGCATGGAACAATCACGAGAAATTCCCGGTCGGCGTGGAGGGTCTCTGCAAGAATGATGAGATCTCCGACAATCTGCTCTATGACATCAGCGTGGTGCACGGCTTCGGCGGATGCGCAGCAATCACGGTGTACTATGCAGATTCTGTGCATGTGCTCCGCAATCAGGTGGAGAAAACGGCATACAACGGCATCCATCTCGGCTGGGGCTGGTGCAATTTCAAGGATTCCGAGACCTGCCGTAACAACATGATCTGTTATAACCGCGTGATCAACTGCCTGAACCGTCTCCATGACAGCGGCGGCATTTATACCATCGGCCAGATGCCGGGCACTGTCATCAATGAGAATTACATTCAGGGCATTCCCGCAGGCGGCGCAGGTGCACCGACCTACGGTCTGCACAATGACGAGGGCACAGCATATATCGAGGAGAATGACAATGTTCTCGAGATCAGCCCGAACGTCACCTACACGATCAACTGTGAGGATTACGGTCAGAAGCATCATCTGAAGATTCTGCGTACCTACGCGACTGTGCGCAAAATGGGCAAGAATCCGCCCGACAGCCAGATTGACGATCCGATCGTGGCCTCCGATAATGTGTGGCCGCAGAAGCAGTATGAATACTGCCTGCACTCCGGCTTGCAGGACAGCTACCGCAGCATCATGCCGGAGGGTCTCATGTCTGATGCGGATTATGTGTTCCCTGCAAGCTGTGCATCGAAGTGTGAGACAGAGCTGCCGATCCGCAGTGCAGGCTCCGGCAAGACCGTCTGGATCGCACCCGATGGCACGAGCACTTTCAAGGCGGGCAGCGCAATGACGAAGACGACCGGCACGCGCACATCTATCCGAACACCGGAAGAGTCCGGCGAATATCGCGTGTATGTGCTGGGTGCGGACGGCAAGGTGCTGAGCAAGTCTTCGCATCTTCTTCGCATCAGCGGTTCCGCATCGCAGATAGACGCAGCATCGTTCGATGTGCAGTCCGGCATCCAGACGGAGAGCTGCAGCGAGGGCGGACAGGATGTGGCGTACATCGAAAACGGGGATTACATCGGCTTCAAGGATGTGGATTTCCGTGACGGCGCAGAGTCGATTGACTTCCGTATCGGCGCAAATGCCGGCGGCAGTACGATTGAAGTGCGGCTGGACAGCCCGGACGGCAAGCTGATCGGCACAGTGGAGGTTGCATCGACCGGCGGCTGGCAGACATGGGCAACACAGCATGCGGCGCTCGAAAAGACAACCGGCACACATGACTTATACTTTGTATTCAAGGGCGGAAGCGGGTATTTGTTCAATGTCGCATGGTGGAAGCTGAACTTCCCGCAGAAGGCAGTGCTCTACGGCGATGTGAACGATGACGGCAGAGTGGATGCCCGTGATCTGACGCTGCTGAAGCGGCTGGCAATGGCAGGGGAGCTCTCCTATCCCGAGGCGGCAGATGTCAGCGGCGACGGTGCACTCGACATTGAGGATGCACGGCTGCACATGAGTTTCCTGCTTGGCGAGATCTCTGCTTTCCCGGCGGACGCATAAATGCAAAACGGCACCTGAGGATTACACCCAGGTGCCGTTTCATGTATCGGCGAGAAGAAAAAGTCCGATGCGTCTGCATCGGACTTTTTGGTGACCCGTACGGGAATCGAACCCATGATTACGCCGTGAAAGGGCGTCGTCTTAGCCGCTTGACCAACGGGCCAAAAAAGAATGGCTGCGACAGGATTTGAACCAGTGACCGATCGGGTATGAACCGATTGCTCTAGCCAGCTGAGCTACGCAGCCATTTTTGTCGCTTTTTACAGGCGACTATGATATTATAAACGATTTTCCCGGAAATGTCAAGTGGTTTCCAGGAAAATGTACGATGCGCACAAATGCACGGCGAGCATAATTGGTAACTATGTGCATCCTGCTTTATTCTGTAAAGAACAATACCCATAGATAATAGGTATCATTGTGTGCAGAACGGGGCGGTCAGCGCTCGCCTGACTATCATGCGCAAGCCGGTTTCCTCCGTCAATATTTCAGCATCTCAACAACCTTGTCGCGGAGCCATGTGCATGCCTCTCCGACAGGGATATTTTCGCGGAAAGACTTGTCGCGTGCGGAGATTTCTATGCAGCCGTTTGCGATGGACTTCGGGCTGACGACAGCGCGCAGCGGGATGCCGAAGAGGTCGGCGTCTGCGAACATCGCACCCGGACGGATATCGCGGTCATCGTAGAGCACCTCGACGCCGAAGCTCAGCAGCTCTGCATAGAGTCTGTCGGCGGCCTCCTTGACGGCGGGATCATCTACACGGAGATTGCAGATCTCAACCTGCCACGGCGCAATCGCCATCGGCCAGATCGGGCCGTAATCATCGTGGCTCTCCTGACAGATGGATGCGCAGAGTCTGCCGACACCGATGCCGTAGCAGCCCATGATCGGGTACTGTCTTTCGCCGTTCTCATCGAGATAGGTCATATCCATCGACTTGGTGTACTTTGTGCCGAGCTGGAAGATGTTGCCAATCTCGATTCCTTTTTCAATCTGAATGTGGGGCTTGCCGCATTCGGGGCAGATCGCGCCTGCGAAGGTCTTTGCGACATCGTGATATTCGACATCGCCGATATCGCGCTTGATATTGAAGCCGATATAGTGCTTGTCATCCTCGTTGCCGCCGCATGCCAGAGACTCAATGCCCTTCAGTGATTTGTCATATACAACAGTGATATTCTTCGGCAGACCGATTGCACCGATGAAGCCGGGGTGCAGACCGCTCTCCGGGGTAATGTCGATTGCAGGATGAATCTCGGCGCAGAGCAGATTGCGCAGCTTGGTCTCATTGACCTCCAGATCGCCGCGGATGAAGACAACAACATAGCTGTCATCTTCATTTCTCTGATAGACAACTGCCTTCGCGAGACGCTTCTCGTCGATATGCAGGAACTTTGCAAGATCCTCGATGGTCTTGACATCCGGCGTGTCGATCTTGCGGAGCTCCTCGATCTCGCCGCGCTCATTCTCAACAGTGACCACAGCCGCTTCCATATTTGCGCGGTAGCCGCAGTCACAGATCGCGAGCGTATCCTCACCGACCTCTGTGAGCAGCATGAACTCATGAGAAATGCTGCCGCCCATCATGCCGGAATCGGACTGCACGGAGATGAAGTTCTTGCAGCCGCAGCGCTCGAAGATGCGGTTATAAGCCTCATAGACACGGGCGTAGTAGCGCTCAAGATCCGCCTGCGATGTATGGAAGGAGTAAGCATCCTTCATGGTGAATTCGCGCACACGGATGAGACCGCCTCTTGCGCGGGGCTCATCACGGAACTTAGTCTGGATCTGGTAGATCATGAAGGGGAAGTCTGCATAGGACTGCGCGGTATCGCGAGCCAGATGCACAGCAGCCTCCTCATGTGTCATGCCGAGCACCATAGCATTGCCGGAACGGTCCTTCCAGCGCGCCATCTCGCTGCCGATGCTGGTGTATCTGCCGGATTCCTCCCAGAGCGATGCCGGCATGACAACCGGGAACATGACTTCCTGTCCGTCCACAGCATCCATTTCTTCACGGATGATCTGCTCAATCTTGCGCGTGATGCGTTTTGTAGGGGTAAAGAGCGAGAAAATACCGTTTGCCATATATTTCATATAGCCGCCGCGCATCATCAGAGCGTGGCTTTCGATCACACAGTCCTTCGGCGCATTCTTGAAGCGTTCGCCGAGCATATTTGCAACTTTCATGCTGAATCGTCCTTTCGGGTGAGTTTGATAGTCCGCGCAGCGGTTGATTTGCCGCTTATTCGCATACTTTATTATTGTATCATATTTCCTGTGAAAAAGCAAGCACTTTTTCGCAAAATACAGAAAAACCGGCAGCCCGGATGCTGCGGGCGCCGGGGGTATTCTGATTGATGAAAGGGGAGGAAGCGCTGTAACTGCGCACGAAATCCTCTCTGACCGCCCGCAGGCGATTTCATCCGCAGGATTTCACTGTGCCGCAGGCACAATTTCTTCCGCCGTGAGACGGATTTCACTGAAAAAAGCACTTGCTGAACAGCAAGTGCTTTTTTTAATGGGAGAGGGTGGATTTGAACCACCGAAGCGAAACGCAACAGATTTACAGTCTGCCCCCTTTGGCCACTCGGGAACTCTCCCATATGAAATTTTGAAGCTGGTGGACGGACTTGAACCCCCGACCTGCTGATTACAAATCAGCTGCTCTACCAACTGAGCTACACCAGCATCATCGTATCAGTTCGCCCTGCACAAAGCATTCTCTCTGTGCTCAGCTTGTTTATTATATCACAACGAACAGTAAAAGTCAAGCCCTATTTTCAAATATGGAACATTGCACAAAATATGGCATTGAATGTTGTTAAGCATGCAGAACGAAAGACGGCGCGTGATGCGCCGCCTTTGCGAAACTCAGTCTCCTGCATTGACGCGAAGGAACAGCGCGGGATCAAACCGCATGCCGTCCACGCGCACTTCAAAATGCAGATGATTGCCCGTAGAGTCTCCGGTTGTGCCGACCAGCGCGATGCACTGTCCGCGCTTGACCTCCTGCCCGACTGCCGCGATCAGCAGGGAACAGTGCGCATAGAGCGTCTGTGTGCCGTCTGCGTGGTCAATGATGATATAGTTGCCGTAGCTGGGGCTCAGCCGCGAGACGGATACCACGCCGTCATCCGCAGCATAAATATTCGTGCCGCCGGGAGCTGCGAGGTCAATGCCGCCGTGATTGCGCGTGCCGCCGAACACATCGCTGATACGGCCGCCGTCGAGCGGCCACGAAAATTTGCCGGAGCCTGTCAGAACCGTCTGTGTGCTGCTGGGCTTTGCCTCATAGATGCCGACGCCGATCTCCTCATTGACCGGCTCTGCCTTGAGCTGCGTGCGCAGAACCTTGCGCTCGCTTTCAGCGCCGTCGGTATAAGTGACCTGCACGGTATTGAGCTTTTCTCCGCGCACGCCGTTTGTCAGCGTTTTTCTTGTGCCGATGGACAGCGTCATGGTCTCGACCTCAACGGTATCGTAGTCAATGAAGGACGTCATGTCTGAGGTTTTTTTGTAAATGATCGGGATAAAATGCGTGGTGACCGGCACCTTGACGCGGGTGCCCGGTTCGGGGACATCCGGGAGCTTCTCGTTCAGTTCGCGCAGCGTCTCAGCATCTGTTGTATAGCGGTTTGCGATGCTGTATACGGTGTCGCCCTCACGTGAAGTATAGGTGCGGAAGGTGTTTTTTGTCTCAGTGAAGCGTTTGGCAATCTCCTTCGGATCCGTGAGGTTTTCTGCAAGGAAGGTACCCTCCTCATAGCGAACCTCCTTTGCGTAGCGGAGATCGTCATATTCACCGCCGAGCATCGTGCTGTATTCGCTGAGCTGCCGGGAGAGCGCTGCCTGTATCGGCGTAATATCGCCGACCGTGCCGAAGAATTCATCATCTATATAGACGCCGTATCCGGTGCAGAGCTGAATGTTTGCACATTGCAGAATGCGGTCGGCAAGCTGTGTCGCGGTGAGACAGGTCTCCGTTTGGTCGGAAAGCTCCAGCCGGAACGACCGCTGGAAGCTGATTTCATATTCTTCCTCTGTATAGGAGAGTCGCTTCATCACGATCTGCTGCGCGGTTGTAAAATCTGATTCATTTTCGATATATCCGAGCGGCGTGTTCAGATAATCGACTGAAATGACATAATCCAGCGATGCGCCGTAGGAAATCAGCGACCAGAGAAAGGCGCAGCAGATGACCGGTGCCGCAAATTTGAAGAAGGGGACAAGGATGCCGTTTTCGCTGAAAAACATCAGCCCGAGCATTTTGAATACTGCGCCGATGTGTGCAGGGATGCCCTTTCCCTTTGCCTGCTGCCATGTGTCATAGGCTGCCTGCGAGGTGAGATTGTGCAGCTTTACGGGCGTGAGCAGGATGCGTTTCAGCCAGCGCAGAATCCGCAGGATGCCGTGCAGCAGATCACGCAGAAAATGCAGGAGCGCACGGCAGAGCCAAAGCAGTCCCCGCGGAATGAACCCGAGAACGGTCAGTCCGCAGTGACCGAGCCAGCAAAGCAGCGTGAGCGGAGTGTTCCGCGTAAATAAAAGATGATGCGATTGCAAGCGGAGACCTCCCTCTACAAGAATAGTTACAAAGCGGTTACAGCTATATTATACGCGGGAACGGAAAAAAGTGCAAGGACTCCGGTGCAGTTTTGTATAAAACGATAAACGAAGCAGGGGCGTCTGCTTGATTTTTGATCGGGCTGAATAAAGGATCCTGTCGAAAAAAACGCCCCGTTTCCGGGAAAAGCAGAAGCCGTCTGCGGGACTGAACGCAGACGGCGGGATTGCACGGTTATTCGGAAAGAAATGTGACAAAGCAGGGCTTCATGCAGTGATAGTAGAGCTTTGCATTGTCATTGTCAAAATGCTGCTGGAGCGCGTTGTGGAATTCCGTTTTGCTGTGGCTTTCGAGCAGGCAGTGGAGAATATCGGTCGCAGTTTCCGTCGAGACAGGCGGCTCGATCAGCGAGATCACCGTCTCAAGATCGACGGGGATCGGTTCCTCCTGCGGCAGCGCGACGGGTGCATTTCCGGCAGGCTGGAGCTGGATGACGGTTGCACGCTTGCGCACGCTGACCTGCGCTTTTTTCGCCTTCTTCGGCTGGGGTTCAGGCTGGAGTGCGCTGAGAATCTGCGATTTCAGCGGCAGCGTGACCTTAGCCTTTGCTTCGGCGCGCTTGCCGAGTGCAGAGCGGATGGAGCTCTTGAGCTGCACGCGGACGCCGAGATATTCGCGGCAGAACAGGATTGCCGCCTGATAGCCTGCATCGCGGCTGATAATGAAATACTCATCTGCCTTGTTCTTGGCGATCAGATAGCCGAGGAATGTGACAAGCTGGAAGTCCAGCGCATTTTTGCCGGTACGTTCGAGGCAGACCCGCTCCGGCATGATGTTTGCCGCCAGCATCTCATCCATGATCTCGAAGGAGAGTGTGTCGGCTTCGTGACTGTAAAACAGAATCACGCGGTCATTCTTGTCGATCTGCCCGATCCCGTGCAGACCGGCAGAGTTGACATTTTCGTAGTCGATGAGAAAAAGTCTCATAGTGTTGTTGACAGCCGCAGAGCTGTCCTTTGGGGCTGTCAGTCCTCCTTTATGATTTCGGAAGCTGAAGCCGCTTCTGCGGTGAAGATTGCGGCGACATTCGCATCGTTATACGGTGCACGTTCGCCGACCTGCATCCGGATCGCATGCTTGCAGACAGTGATTTCACTGTCGCAGGACGCGCCGCCGTATTCGCCGTCGAGCGTCCACGGGATCTCCTCATTTGAAATGAAGCGCAGCTGGCTCGCACGGAAGTATTCGACATATTCCGTATCGACCTCTTCGTCGAGGTTCATCAATGAAGAAATGATGCGCTGCAAAACGAGAACATTCGTCGGCTTGCGGATGAGCATGACCTCGAAAGTGCCGTCATCAAGCTGAAAATTTTTCAGCTTCAGCATGCCGGCGACCGATGCGGTGTTGCTCACCATTCCGAAGATGAAGTCGTCCTCCAGAACCTGCCCGTCATATTCGATCTTGACATGCAGCGGTCTGATCGCGGAGACCAGTGTCATGCCGTGCAGGATATACGCCATGTGCCCGATGGCGTTTTTGACATTCTGCGGTGTTTCATAGACAGCCGCAGTGAAGGCGCCGAATGCCGCGACGTAAAGGAAATAGGAATCATTGAAGAGCCCGACATCGCAGACATAGCCGTGCCCGTCGATGATATCGCGGGCAGCTTCTTCGATTTCCGTGGAAATCTGCAGGGAGCGGGCAAAATCGTTGGTTGAGCCGCAGGGGATGTAGCCGAGCGGGAGCGGACACTGACTGCGCATCAGTCCCTGCACAGTTTCGTTGAGTGTCCCGTCGCCGCCGGAGCAGACGATCAGATCATATTCCCCTGAGAGACAGGCATATTCCGCAGCAGCGGCAGCGTCCATGCGCGCCTGCGTCGGGCGCACGGTGACCTGATAGCCGCCCTGTGTGAAGATGTCGATGACAGAGGCGAGCTTGCTGCGGATGGCATTTTTGCCGGCTTGCAGATTTGTGATGAAATACAGCTTTTTCATGATGTTGATTCCTTTGCAGTCGAGACTTTGCTGCCGGAAAGATCGGCAGCAGCGCGGGCACAATTTGCAGAAGCGGGGGCATTCCCGCAGTGACACGGCACATCGCTGTGCGGTCCTGCAATTACATTATATCAAATCTGCACGAAAAATGCAAGCACTTTTTGTGAAAACCTGAAAATTTCAGAAAAATTGAAAAAGGGACTTTACAAATCGGACGAAATGTGCTATAATATCAAAGTCGCCTGATGAGAGCGGCGTTCATACATTGGGGTGTCGCCAAGCGGTAAGGCAGCGGACTCTGACTCCGTTATTTCGAGGGTTCAAATCCTTCCACCCCAACCAACTGATTAAGCTGCGGTTTCTGTATAGAAGCCGCAGCTTTTCTGTATCATAAAGCAGCATTCTCAACCGTTGCGAAAAAGACGCACCTCCTGTGGATTTATGTGAATCGCAGGAGGTGCTGCCTTTATTGTTGTTAGCGGCTGATCAGCTCGTACAGCTTCGCTCCGATATTTGTAATGTCATCTCTGTCTGAAACGGTGATGACATCGAGCTGTTCGCCGTGTGCGCGGCGGGCGGCATTGAGTGCGGCGATGTCATCCGTGTCCTGTGTATCCGCGATGAGGACAGCCTTTGCATTGATACCGAATTCCTCTGCCAGCCGCGAGATCCCGGTATGGGATTCCGTCCGTATATCCTTGGCCGTCAGACACTTTACAAACAGTACAGAGAAGTCTTTTGTCAGCACACAGTCAAATACATTGGGCGCGAGACTCTTTTCCCAGTCAATCTCAAAACTGCTGCGGATGTCGTCAAATACGCCCGCTTCCTTTGCCATGTGATAGGTATACACCTCCAGCATTCTGCTTTCAACGGTCAGAAGATCCTTGATTTGCGGTGTTGCGAAAGTGAATCCGGCGCGTTTTGTCGTCTTATCATATGAGAGGCTGATGAGATAATGCTTCGTGCTGAAGTAATCCAGCAGCGCATAGCCGCTGTCTGTCAGTGCTTTGCAGTCGAGATTCGTGACAACCAGACCGTTATAGCTGATCTTTACCGTATGGCTTTTGCTGTCTGTGTCGCAGCGGACAAAATCCGGCTGCATCAGCAGGTCAATGCGTGAGAACAGCTTGTCATATGCTGCCCTGCTGCGGCAGAGATCGCGGATGGTGACAGCGCAGGTATGTGATGTCACGCATTTGATTCCGCTGGACGGGCTGATGATCTTCTCGGCGATCAGCGCCTGCAGGATCGCACGGATGCTCTTTCTGCAAGCGACCGGTACGATATACTGATATACCGTTTCCGAGGCGGCGTGTGTGCCGTTCCGCCCGATCACAGTGATCAGATCATGCTCCGCAGCATATTCTCTGAGCAGACTGCAAAGATATTTCCACTGTTCTGTTTCCTGCCTGTATTTGTCCCAGAGATCTTTGAAATCTGCATAGAACTCCGGCTTGTTGCTGCTGTCACGCGCTGACAATTTGAACGCGAACATATCTGCCGCCGTGATAAAGGGCTCCATCCTGATGTGACGCAGCACCTCACAGTTCCGCATCGCGTAAAATTTCTTGCGCGCAGAATCATACCCGTATCTGGAAAATGTCTCGAAAAACGCTGTGCCCTCCATGAAATTCGAGATCGGTGTTTTGTTTTTCTCCAGCAGAAGCCGCGGCTTTCCCTGCTGCCGTTCAAGCAGATAATCCCGCAACGCCGTACAAAATGCGCTTTTTTCATCGACCGCGATCAGCCTGACCTTGATGACGCGCCCTCCGCTGACGGCACGGAAGTCATCTGTGACTGTCTCCGCATCGCCGCGCACGGCATTGGGCTCGTATCCGATGATGAACTCCACGCCTGCGCGCAGCTTTTTCTTCTTCATATAGCTGCTGAGATAGGGGAGTGTCTTCCGGATTTCGCTGAAGTCTGCGGGGGTTGTGCAGTAGGCAAGATACAGGATTTTTGCAGGGTTCACAACCGTCGGTGCGGCGAGATTTCCGAACTGCTGTGTATTGTTGCCGGTCGAGAAGGGGATCACCATATAGAGCGCATCCGAATAAGTGAGGATGAACGGGATGCCGTCCACCAGTGCTTCGTCATCCTGCTTGTAATCGCGGAACTGCTGGCTTGCAAGGATCGGATAGAACTTCTCATTCATCGAGTCCGTCAGCCGTCTGACCGATTTCCGGTCGCGCTCCGGGATCCGTTCGGATTCCCTGACCTGACTCTGAAATGTCTGCCGGAGACCTTCGTATCGCTGACACTGCTCCGAGTCACCGAGCCGGATACTCTCCATGCAAGTGATCAGCTCCTGAAACGCTGCTGCACAACCCGGATCCGGTTCAATATGATTGCTGATCGCGGCAGCAATCTCGCCGGAAAGGAGACTGTTGATCATCTCGGGCTTTGCTTGCCGGAGATGTACCAGATGCAGCTCCACGGACACGCGGTCAAGCGGGTCGAGCGCGGCAAGCTCCTGATCGGAGGGGTGATCCCAGCGCTGCTTGTTGACAAAGCCGTCTTTTCGCCAGCCGGGCATCGCCAGCGTGTGCTGCGGCGTGCTGCGGACAATGCAGATATGCCGTCTGCGCTTTTCGTCCTTCGTCATGCTGCCTGCGCATTCATTCAGATCGGTGATTGCCGTGTAGCCGAGACAGAGCTTCTCCGTGACCCATCTGCGGTGCTCATAATACACGAGCATGTCCCGCTCCGCCTTGTGCCTGCTGAGATAGCTGCAATAGGCGGCGGCAGTCTGATCAAAGCTGTCTGCACCGATCTCAATCCCGATCCCGTGCAGCTTGTATTTCACTGCAAGCACAAACGAGACGCAGGAATTGTGATTATACGGCTTTTTGAATTCCTTTCGGACTTCGCTAAAGTCGATGTTCAGGTTCTTGTTCCAGATCAGATGCACATTGAACGCCATGCGCTCAAGCTCTGTGAAAAACGGCTTTGCACTGATGCTTTCGTTGATATAGACAGGCAGAAGCGACTGCACTTCCTTCTTCGGCAGCGCCTTTCCTTCCCAGACAAAGGATGTGCGGCAGAGCGGTGCGGCAGCTCTTGCGAGAGCGAGGTTCCGCGCATTGCGTCCCGCCGCAATGAATGCGCAGTCAAATGCCGCACTGTCCTCTGAGAGACTTTCGAGAAAACGGCGGTTTGCTTCGGCGTCATCCTCCTGCAGTTCCTTCACGATGAAGTGAATATCGCCGTAGCGCCCGGGATCATTTTGCAGGCTTCCGTCGATGCCGAAGAATTTGCTGAGCTCCGGCCTGTCCGCAAGAAAGCATGCCTTGTCCTCCGCCGAGGCAGAGACCACTGTGATGCGCAGCTGTTTACCGGGCATCTGTGCAATTTGCAGCGCGAGATCCAGGAACATCTCCCCGTATTTTCCGCAGCCGATCAGCAAGACATCAAGCGTCTGCTTTTCATCGGGGGCGTCCGTATAAAGCGGGTATTCATAGAGATGATGCTGCAATGCAAGCGCCGCGCTTTTTTCATGCTCCGGCTTCAGTACGCTGAGTTTTTTGAGATCAGCGAGCACCCATTGCTCGCCGGCATTGCCTCTTTCGGCAAGCTCCGCGGGCACAACATAATAGAGCGCCTTCTGCACATCTGCGAGCAGCTCCTCGCAGCTTGTATAGCGCTCCTCACGCGGAGCGAGCGATTTTTGCAGGATCCGCGTCAGCATGCTTCTGAGATGCGGGTGCGAATTTGCGTCCGATGCAAGCAGCAGTGCCGATTCATCCACCAGCAGCTTGAGATCCTGATAGAGCGATTCCTGATACCGATACCCGGTGCTGCGTGTGCGTTCCGTGTCAATGACCGCATAGAACAGCGTTGCGCCGATCGCATAAATGTCGGTCTGATTGGTCGGCTTGCTGCCGCAGCGTGCTTCCGGTTCAAGATACCCTTTCGTGCCCCTGATTTCGCCTGCCCTGACATTGTAGACCGAGCAGATCGTGTCCACGTCAAAGAGCGAAATGGACTGTGTCAGAAGCTCCTTTCCGCGCAGTACGAAACCGAAATTCGAGGGCTTGATATCCCTGTGGAGCAGTCCGGCACTGTGCAGGATGCGGGTGCATTTTACAAGTGATTCGATCGAATAGAGCACGCGCACCAGATTGTATTCCGGTGTCACGGCGGGGTGCGCGTGAATCTCTGCGCAGAGTGTCTCGAAGGTCTCGTGTGCAGGCTCCGGCGACCAGATATAGACTGTGCCGATCCGTTCCCCGTTTTCATCGCAGCCAAAGCAGATTTCAAACGGCGGGATGAAGGTAGCAAGATCGCTGCCTTTGCGCATTTCGAGCAGCATTTTGTAGGGCTCAAGGAATGCTTCTGTCTTCTCCTGATAGCGCTGCGCCTCTGCGGGGGTGTCTGCCTCGGAAATGAGCTGCCCGTCCTCTCTGCGTCGGAGCGTGTGCACATCCAGCGGATAAAATTCCTTCAGCACACCGTATCCGCTGCTGTTGTGCTTTGCGGTGTAGCAGACGGCGTCACTGCCGGCGCTGAGACTGTCTTTGACCGTGAATCTGCGTTTCTGTTTCTCCTGATCACCGTCTGTGCAGAGCAGGATCGTATTCCTGATATAGCTTCGGTTACTCATTGGATATCCTCCGTGTACGGTTCGCGCAGATCCATCGTGATAAAGCTGCAATCATCGAGCCGTTCTTTTCTGAGCAAGATCTCCTTCAGCCTGTCATATTTGCGGCTGACAATCGAGCTCCGAACCGATTGCTCCATTCTGTTCCGTTTATACATCAGATGCCATGCGCCGTCCGAGCAGATCATGACAGAGGAGAGATCCTCTGCATCGACAATCCCGATTTTTGCGTTCGTCGCAGCATCCCATGAGGTCGTGACGCAGCAGCCGTTTCTGCTGTCTGCGGGATTTGCAACAATATAGCACTGATCGTTTTTTGTTGCCGTAATCAGACTGTCTCCGAGGCTGAAATAGAGCATCCTGTTCTTACGGCTGTCATAGAGCACGCAGGCAAGCGTGCTGGAATAGTCCTCAATGCTGTGCTGCTGTGCATCGGCTGTCTTTTGCAGATGATATGTGACCTGCGAGATGAGCGCGCCGGCAGTTTCCTGCGTGTTCATGCTGAACAGCCGCTCGCTGTGTGTCAGCAGAAAATCTGAGATCACCTCACAGGCGATCTCAGCGCCCTCTCCGGCATGCGCACAGGCAGAAACACCGTCTGCAAGCACCATCGTGCTGTAATGATTGTTTTGCTTGTATGACATTGCGTCCTGATTGTGCTCATTCCGATAGTTGTGATGCTTTCCCGCAGCACTGAAGCAATTCATGTTGTTTCCTCCTCAGGGGTCAGGGTTACATGCGAAGATATGCGTAGGATGAAAAGATCACAGCCAGATCAAAGATATTTCTGTCATTGATCGGTTGATAGCCGGCCTGTTCGAGCAGGCTGTTCAGCCCGTTGACCGGATTTGTGTAGTCGTCCATGACCTCAGCAAAGCTCTTGAAGGCGCCCTTCAGCTCATATTTCTGATTGTATCTGTAATAGAACGCGACAATCAGCGCAGTTCGCGTCATATCCTCCGGCTGGCTGACTGTCAGCTTTTTGCAGAGTTGTCCGCCCTGTCCGGCAAGAAACTGATTGATGCCGGAAAGCAGCTTTACGAAGTCTGCGGTTTTCTTCGGGTCGTTGTGCGGCTTCTTTCCGCGGTTCAGAATATCCGCCAGCATCTTTGTGCCCGACTTCTGGAAGAACGGCACATCGACGAACCAGAGCCCATAGCTGAGAGTATTTCCGGAATTCGCGTCGAAAGCATCGAAGATTTCGTCGATCAGCTTTTTGTAAATACGGAACGCGGTCTCCTGTGCGGTCTGCACCTGGATCGGCGCCTTGATGCCGGTATAGGGCTGATTTTTCTTGTCAACGCCCTTGAATTGGAGCCTGCGGTCATAGTTTGCCGCAACGAATGCTTCAAATTCCTTCTCGCTCATGCTGAGGATCTCTTCGGTGAACAGCGTATTGTAAAACTGCGTGGTGCTGTTCTCCGGCAGTTCCTCCTGTTCTGTCTCCGTCAGACGTTCAATCATTTCCGAGGCGCGGCGGAGCTTTTCGACGGGTTCGAGGTCTTTTGAAATGAAGTAGATATAGACCATCTCTGCAAAATTCTTGTAGTTGATGCCTGCGCCGGAGGGATCGGGTTCATATGCAGCCAGATCGCCCGCATATGCATCCGTGAGAAAGCGCATCAGATTGTTGGCATAGTAATCCTCAAACAGATTCTTCTCAATATCCGTCTCATAGCTGAACAGCTCGGTTGTAGTCAGCGCATCCTCTGAGCGGTTCACGGCATAGGTCATGTCGAATACAATCGCGAACATATAGAGGTCGCGCTTGGTGGCGCCGCCCGCCTTGAATTTACCGGCCGCAAGATCATCCGCGAGCCGCAGGAGTCCATAGGTACCGTCGGGCTTTTTCTGTGCCTTTGTCGCCTCGGGCAGCACATCAAATACATGATCGTCGATTTCGCCGATCGCCGCCGTCAGACCCTCCGTGCCCTTGACTGCTTTGCCGGTCTTCGCCTTCACATATTTCCGGAGATAGCTTTCCCCGCAGTAGACATGCACGGCAGTCTTATCGCGATAATAGGTGAGACTGTTCCCGTATTTGATAAACTGCTTCAGGATCCTGAGCCGCAGCGTGTCATTCTGCCAGCCGTCTGCGGGGTCGGAGAGGCGGTTGACAATCCGCAGCATATAGGCTTCGGGCGTCGGAAAATTGCCGAAGCTGTCAAACATGCTGTTCACGATCTTCTCTTCAATGCTGTGAAGATCCGGAAGCTCAGACCGATCGGCAAGTTCGCTGTAATAGTCGGCATCTTTCCCCTTCAGGCAGGGGATATTCAGCGCGGTGAACATTTCGCAGAGCTCTGCGCAGAGGGTCGGGCGCTGCGAGGGCTGTGCTTCCCGGAGCTGAGAGATCTTGAAGTCAAAGTCGCTGCGCGTGAGCAGATTGCGGTAAATGTCTTTTCGCGTAGATTTCATTTTGCGAGTGATGGTTCCCTGCTGCATAATTACACCTCGGCACGTTCCGTGCATACCGATTTGTCTGCTCCCGGTTATCATAGCATATTTTTGTGAAAGTGCCGGGAGGGGGACATAAAATCGGTTTATTGTGATTTTTTGACAGAAATCGACAGATTTCCGTATACTTTATTATAAATCAAATCCATCTGATTGTCAATGCCTTTTTATTATTTCATATATCTGTTTTCGCGGATGCGGATGCTGACAGGATAATTTCATTCTGCCCATTGCATTTTTCTGTTTTCTGTGCTATAATTATAAACCGTTGGATTTGTAACAGGCTGCGCAAAGGAGAGTTGAGATCATATGGAGCAGCTCAAAGCATTCCTGAAACGGGAACCGATGCTCACTGTCTCGGCGGCGGCAGCGATCGTCAGTTTATTTATCACACCGCCGTCCCTCTCGCTGCTGCACAGCATCGACTGGCACACGCTCGGGATCCTTCTGATGATGCTCTGCGTGCTGGAGGGCTTCAAGCAGGAGCAGATCCTGAACCTGCTGATCCGGTTCAGCGCAAGGCTCCGCACGATGACAGGCATCTCGCTGTTTCTGGTGTTCGGTGTGTTCTTCACATCCATGTTCGTAACAAATGATGTGTCGCTTGTGATTTTCGTGCCGCTGACGATCATGATTTTCCGTGCGGGCAAAAAAGAAAAATACATCCTGCCGATCATTTCAATGGAAAATATTGCAGCGATCCGCGGCTCTTTGCTGATGCCGTTCGGCAGCCCGCAGAATCTGTTTCTGTTCTCGCAGTCCGGTACAAGTGTCTGGAATTTTATGCTGCACATGCTGCCGCTCTGTGCGTCCTCCGCGCTGCTGCTGATAATCTTTGTCTGTGTACTTTACCGAAAGAATCTGCATGAGCCGATTACATTTGATACGGCCGCATTTGCGAAACAGCAGGCATCCGGGCGGCGGCGTCTCCGCGTGACCTATGAGCTTTTGTTCGTGCTGATCACACTGACGATTGTGAGCCGCACGAAATTCTGGATTGCTTCCGTCATCATCGTGCTCGGCGTGATCGCCGCCGTTGACAGACAGATGTTCCGCAAGGTCGATTATGTCCTGATTGTGACCTTTTTCTGCTTCTTCATCTTCTCCTCGTCGATCACCGCGAATGCAGGCATCTCGTCGGTGCTGCGAAGAGCGGTTGCGGGGCACGAATACTGGTGGGCAATCGGACTCAGTCAGCTGATCTCGAATGTGCCGTCGTCCATTGTGCTCTATCCGTTCTCTGAGAATTTCGCAGGGCTCATTTACGGCGCCGATACCGCGGGTCTCTGCTCGCTGATCGGTTCGCTTGCCTCCGTGATCAATTACCGCATCTATGTGCGCGAATACCCGCAGAACGGCAGAAAGTTCATCAAGGTGTTTACATTGGTGAGCTGGGCGTTCTTCATCATTGTCGTGATTCCCGGCTTCCTGCTCAGCAAATGGGCTTTTTTCTGATACCGAAAGTACGCAGAGCGTCAGTGCGGCGCTTTTGTGAGATAAATGATACTATCATAATCAGAATTTGAAGTCAGCAAATACTGATACATCTTATCAACCGGTGATATACAATGCCCCGAAGCACATCGGAATGCTTCGGGGCAAATCTTTTATATGGTTAACCGTTTTCTATGCGGTCTATTCTTTCTGAAACGCAATCGCCCGGATGCGTGCCTGAAGCACCGCGATGCCCGTGAGGATGGATGCCCCTGCGAGCACCTCCAGCGGAAAGCGCGCAACCGATTCCGGCGGGATCAGAAATGCGAGAATCGAGAGCGCAGCGGCAGGCGGGAGATAGAGCCCCGTGTGAATCATGATCAGCGCAACGAACAGCATTGCAACACCCGCTGCAAGAAAGAGCGGGAAGCCGTGCGCAATGACTGTGATGCGCAGTGCAGTGCCGATGCCTGCGCAGATCGCGATGAGTGCCACACCGACAAACGGCATACGCTGCATCGGCGATTTCGGATTCCAGAATTCCGTGAAGGCAACCAGCAGGGGCGGTGCCGCTGCGAGCTTTGCGCCCCGCGACACCGCAAACCAGATCAGCAGTGAACCGATCGCCCAGCGGAGCAGCGTGTCTCCGAAGGCAGCACCGTCCGCAAGCGGCAGTTTTTCGTATGGTGTATGTTCCCGGAAGCCGCAGCGCTCCGTGATTTTCCGTGCGCCGAGAATCAGCAGCGTCAGCGTCATCGCGGCAATCGGGTAAACTATGGATTCTGTTTGCAGCATGACCGGCAGCACAATCGCGGAGATCATCGGCGCGAAGGTCGTGCGCGAAAAGAGAAACCCCAGCGATGCGATGAGAAATGCAAAGCACATCTGTGCGGGGAGGGGGAGCGGCACAAACCGCACGATCCCGATACCCGCCCATGCACCGAGCGTGATAGTCAGCAGCATATGCAGTGCATCCGTGCGCCAAGCGAGCTTCGGAGAGAGCAGCGCGCCGGCTGCAATCGCCGCGATCTCCGGGAAGAGGATCTCTTGATTGCCCAGCAGCTCCGCAGCCGCCGTCATGCCCGTCACGAGCAGTATGGCAAGGAGCGCCGGAATCAGATTCTTATGCATATTGTCTGTCCTTTCAGTGGATTGCACAAACAGTATACCACAATCATGCCGCAGAAGTCAATATGTACCGCTTGACGGTTTCTTTCCGGCAGCAGCCGGATTGTGTGCCGCAGATATGCCGCAAAAATCGCTGATGCCGCTTGACTTTTTGCGCATTACGCTATATAATAATGGTATCATTTTGTGATCGCGTCAGCATTGACGCATCGGATACGGAGGGACGGAATATGAGCGAGAGATCCATTGTATACTTCACGAGAGACCTTTCCGCTGAGGGCCTGCGCCGCGCCTACGAAAAGATCGGCGGTGTACTGACCGGAAAAATCGGTGTCAAGCTGCACACCGGCGAGCCGCACGGTCCGAACATCATTCCCGCAGCATGGGTGAAGCACCTGCTGCAATCGGAGCCGGTGCTCAAGGATGCGGTTATTGTCGAGACGAATACCTACTACGAAGGCGACCGCTACACGACCGAGCAGCACCGCAATACGCTCAGGGTCAACGGCTGGGATTTCTGCCCCGTGGACATTATGGATGCCGACGGCACTGTGACACTCCCGATTGAGGGCGGCAAGCTCATGAAGGAAATGTCGCACGGCTCCCATATGCTCGATTACGATTCCCTGCTGGTGCTGACGCATTTCAAGGGGCATGTGATGGGCGGCTTCGGCGGCTCCAATAAGAATATCGGCATCGGCTGCGCAGACGGCAGGATCGGCAAGAAGTGGATCCATACGCGCTCCGGTTCCGATGACATGTGGTCGATTGCGGAGGAGGAGCTGATGGAGCGCATCTCCGAATCGAGCAAGGCAACAGTGTCTTATTTTGCACCGCATATCGCGTATGTCAATGTCATGCGGAATATGTCGGTCTCCTGCGACTGCGAGGGCGTTGCTGCGCAGCCGGTCGTGACGCCGAATGTCGGCATTCTGGCATCGCTTGATCTGCTGGCGGTTGATCAGGCATGCGTTGATCTTGTCTATGCGATGAAGCCGGAGCAGAATCATGCACTGGTCGAGCGCATCGAGACACGGCACGGTCTCAGGCAGCTCTCGGCGATGAAGGAGCTGGGGCTCGGCAGCGATCAGTATACGCTGATCGACCTTGACAACGGCGAATGCGAGCTCTCCCCGCAGGATGCCGTCCGGGATGTTGTCCCGTTTCAGGCAGAGTAAAGTATAATCGGAAAGCGGCTGCGATCAGTGTTCGCAGCCGCTTTTGTTTTGCAGCATCCTGTGCCGCCTGTGATAGCGCATCAGCTCTGTGCCGAGGAGCGTCGGGAGCAGCCATGCTCCGGGGTAGGGCAGCAGGATTGCGGGCAGGCAGCAGAGCCGTGTTATGAGAACGGGCAGCATCTGCCCGCGGCTCAGACGGAAGATCATCCGAAGCTGCGCACGCAGATCGCATTCCGGCGCTTTCAGGAGCACGAAAGGAAGCGCCGTTTCAGCTGTAAATACTCTGAGCGGGAGCAGCATTGCCGGAGCAATCAGCAGCAGCAGATGCAGAATTGTCAGCAGGGGAAGCAGCGCGTCACTGCCGAGCTCCATCGTCAGCCAGATGACCCGTGCTGTCATCGCAAGCAGGATTGCAGGCAGAAATGCGAGAAGGAGCATCCCTCTGAGGAGCAGCCGCAGCAGAGCCGCATGCTTCCAGAGCCCGAGCCGGCTGCTTTGATCGAGAAAGCCCCGGTCATCTTCTGTGAGTACGCAGGTAAGGTCGCAGAGCTGTCTTGCAGTCTCTGTGCGCATCGGAGCGGCGGCAAGGAGCATCAGCAGCATTGCCGTGAGCATCGCTGCATTGCTGTCTGAGGCACTTCCGATCAGCAAGCTCATGCAAAGACCGAGCAGCCCCGTCAGCAGCCGCCCGATCCCGAGCAGCACAAGTGTCCCGCGGTGTCTGCCGAGCCGTTTTCCTGCACATCGCCAGAGACGGACTGCGTCGGAAAGTGTGCTCATGACAGATAATCTTCGAGGATCTGCCGCAGCTCCTCCTCTGACGCAATCTGCATGCCGTATTCCAGCAGGATGCGGTCATAATCCGGCAGCCCCGCGGGAACGGTATGCCGCTCAATCGCTTCCTGCTGACCGCTCGCGTAGACCGAGAGCTCGTCCCCGTCCAGATGCAGCAGATAGGTCACTGCCGGCGGGACGGGTTCTGCCTCGGCGCGTACCTGTACGGTGACCGCAGGGGATGTCCCGGTTTCTGCTCTGACAGCGGAGACCTCCGGCAGCGAGATGTTCCGTGTCGGCGCTGTTGTATGCCATAATACTGCAAGACCGAGCACTGCGGCTCCGGCGGCAGCAGCAGTTACCGTCCATTTCTGTGTCAGCATAGCGTTTCTCCTCCTTTTCTTCGGGGTTAGTATGGTACAAATTCCTGCAAATATGCGCGATTTAATAGTAAAATTTTTCAAAGATATTGGAAATCACTTAACAAACCGCAGATTTTGTGCTATAATAATCTGTGTATGTCTGCGCAGTATGCAGAAACCCCGTCAGCGATCCGAAAGGAGATCCGTACATGAATGTAAACGAAGCAAAGCGCCGGAACGCAGAGAACGCACCGGCGAGTCCTGAGAATAAAGCAGAGACAAAGAAACCGAAGAAGCGGCGCCGCAAACCGCTGATCCTGCGTTTCCTCGGTTTTGTCGGCACGACCGTTCTCGTGATGTTCCTCTCCTTTGTGCTGCTCTTTGTGGTCACCGGCTCGATCTGTGCGATCGCAGCTACGGCATATGTCGTCAACTATATGGAATCGACCACATCCGTCAGCATTCAGGAACTCACGATGAGCTACTCCACGAACATCTATGAGATGAACGAGGAGGGCGAGTGGGAGAATGTCTATCACGTTAATAACGATGTCAAGCGGAAACCCGTCAAGCTCTCTGAGGTGCCGAAATATACGCAGTACGCCTTCGTCTGCGCGGAGGACGAGCGTTTCTATGAGCACGAGGGCGTGGACTTTCAGCGTACCCTGTTCGTTATCATCAAGTTCATTCCGTCTTTCTGGAATGCAAACAGCTTCGATCAGGGCGGTTCGACCATCACCCAGCAGCTTGTCAAGAACCTGACAGGCGACAACGATCCCTCCCCGCAGCGTAAGATCCGCGAGATCTACCGCGCAATGCAGATGGAGAAGTCTTACTCCAAGGATGAGATCCTTGAGACCTATATCAACTATATCGGCTTCGGCGGCGCGGCAAGCGGCATCGAGATGGCAGCGGACAAGTATTTCGGCAAGACCGTCTCTGAGCTGACGCTTGCAGAGAGCGCCTGCCTTGCGGCGATCCCGCAGAGCCCGGAGGTCAACAACCCCTTCGCGGGCAAGAATGTTGTGGCTGACAATGAAGTCACCGGCACACAGTATGTCACCGATACCTTCATCAACACCGGTATGGAGGTCAACCGCAAGCGTATGGAATACATCCTGAAGCAGATGTATACCAACGGCGTCATCACCTTCGACGAATATCAGAAGGCGCTGAATGAGCACCTCATCTTCAAGGGCACAGACGAATACAAGGCGCTGCACCCTGAGGAGGAAGAGGAAGAAAAGGAAGAAACCGCCGACACCAGCCAGGGTACCTCCTGGTCTGTCGATGAGGCGATCCGTGAGTTCCGCGATATGCTGATGGAGGAGCGCGGCGTTTCCAAGGAGCGTGCCTACAACATCATCAACACCGGCGGCTATCAGATCTATTCCACGGTCAACCGTGAGATGCAGAAGTATGTCGAGGAGAAGTATTCCGAGCTGAACAACCTGCTCCGCGGCATGACCACCGAACGTGCAACCACCATTTTCCGTGATCTCGACGGCGACGGTGAATATACCGATGAGGAAAACCTCGTTCTGAAATCCGGCTTCACCGCCATTGACTACAACGGCAATGTCCTCTGCACGGTCGGCGACATCGGACAGAAGAAAGGCGCACTCGGCACGAGTTTTGCTTCCACCGAGCCGCAGCAGATCGGTTCTACCATTAAGCCCGTCTCGACCTACGGCTACGCGCTCTATCACGATTATATTTCGTGGGGCACGAAGATTCAGGACTTCCCGCCGTATGTCGTCAATGACAGACCGTGGCCGACGAACTATTCCGAGAACAGCAGCGTGACCGTTTATTCCAGCAAGCGCATCCCGGTCTACACCGCGCTGCAGTGGTCCTACAACACCATTCCCGCACAGATCCTCAAGACCTACGGCGAACGCAATGTTTACGATTACGCAACCGAAACGCTCGGTCTTCAGTTTGACGAAGCAAAGGACGTTGACTGGGCGCCGCTGACGGTCGGCTCGCTGCACTACGGTGTCACCGTCAAGAATCTTGCAAATGCATATATGGTCTACGGCAACGGCGGCTATTACAGCAAGGCACACATCATCAGCCGTATCGAGACCGGCGACGGCACGCTTGTTTATGCGGGCGGCGATGACTACAAGGCGGTCATCGACCCTGAGACCTCTTTCGTTATGAATAAGCTGCTGCAAAATATTGTGCAGAACGGTACAGGTAAAATGGCGCGTGTCTGGTCCGGCGGCAAGGAAGTTCCGATGGCCGGCAAGACAGGTACTACCCAGGACTGGTGCGATGAAACCTTTGTCGGTCTGAACCCCGATTTCGTCAGCGCAGTCTGGATGGGCTACAAGGAGAACAAGGAAATGCGCAATCACGGCGCAATCTCCTCTGCGCACATCTGGCGCAACATCATGGGCGAGTGGGTGCAGTCTCACTGGTCCGGCAACGACTTCCCTGAGTGTGACAGCGTGGTTGTGGGCTATGTCTGCCCGGCAACCGGCAAGATCGCAGGGCCGAACTGCGGCCACGGTATGGTCGGCTACTGGAAGTCCACCAACACACCGTACTGCGACAATTATGACTGCGTGATGAAGCCGCCTGCCGAGAGCAGCAACTAAAGGAGCGGTATGGCAGCAGAAAACCGTATCTTAAAATCAAAATGGTATCTGTATCTCACCGAGTTCTTCGCCGGCATGTCTGTCATGGCGGTAGAGCTCGGTGCGAGCAGATTATTGGCACCTTATTTCAGCTCCTCGCAGATTGTCTGGACGATCATCATCGGCACCATTATGATCGCGATGGCGCTCGGCAATGTCTGGGGCGGCCGCTCTGCCGACAAGAACCCGGATCCCGATAAGCTCTACGGGCGCATGCTCTTTGCCGCAGTCTGGATCGCGGCAATTCCCTTTGTCGGAAAGCTCGTGATCCTCGGCATCTCTGCGCTGCTTGTCGTGACGGTCAGCACGAATTTCCTGATCTGGGCGGCGTTTCTCTCCTGCATGATCGTGTTTGTGTATCCGCTGTTTCTGCTCGGCACGGTGACGCCCTCGCTGGTGAAATATACCGTCAGCAGCCTCGATGACAGCGGCAAGACCGTTGGCACGCTCGGCGCAGCAAATACCGTCGGCAGCATCATCGGCACCTTTGTCCCGACTTTTTTGTCCATCCCGGCTGTCGGCACAGCAGCGACATTCGTGATTTTCTCCGGCATCCTGCTGCTGCTCGGTGCAGTTTATTTTATTTCCGTGAAGCGCGGCGCCGTGAAGACGGTCATTTCTCTCGTGCTGTTTGCGGCGGCATCTGTCGCCGGGCTTTCCTTCGGGTTTGCCTTCTGGGAGAATACGCTCACGCTTGAGGATGAATCCGTCTATAACTATTTGCAGGTGCGCGAGGATGACACCCGCGTGATTCTCTCGACGAATGTGCTGTTCGGCGTGCAGTCTGTTTATCAGAAAAGCGACACGCTGACAGGCATGTATTATGATTATGCGCTCGCTGCCCCGCTGATGGCAGAGCAGCCCGATTCGCTGCTGATCCTCGGCATGGGCACGGGCACCTACGCGACACAGTGCGCACGGTATTTTCCTGATATGACAGTCGAAGGTGTGGAGATCGACGAGAAGATCACCGATCTGGCACACCGTTATTTTTCTCTGGATGAAAGCATCCCCGTCACCACCTATGACGGGCGTGCGTTCCTTGCAGGCACTGATAAAAAGTATGATGTCATCATGGTCGATGCCTATCAGGATATCACGATTCCGTTTCAGATGTCCTCACAGGAGTTCTTCAAAATGGTGCGGTCGCATCTCACGGAAAACGGTGTCATGATCGTCAACATGAACATGATCTCCGAACGCGAAAACGGCATCAACGCCTATTTGCAGGACACGATTGCATCGGTATTCCCTGAGGTTTACACCGTGAATGTGAACGGCGCGACAAACCGTGAGCTGTTTGCATCCGCGAATCCCGATATGCTTCGGCTGCTGAAACAGCGCACGGAGGAATATCTCGCGCTGGATTCGGAAATGGCATATGATCTCTGCGTGATGATGCAGAAGGTCGCCGAAAATCTGACACCCTATCAGGCAGGCAGCAGGATCCTGACCGATGACAAAGCGCCTGTGGAGCTCCTCGGCATGCAGACCATTGACGATATGATCTCGCGGGAGCTTTCGTATTATAAGGAAAAATTTGAACAGGAGGGCATCGCCGGACTGATCGGCTGAGCCCTCGGAGAATACTATGATGAGAATGTGCTGCCCGTGTCATTTCGGGCTCGAAAGTGTAGTGAAGTTTGAGCTGACGCGGCTCGGAGCAGCGGAGATCGCCGCGGAGGACGGCAGAGTGAAGTTTTCCGGCGACTGGCAGATGCTCGCCGCCGCGAATACGGAGCTGACCGCCGCAGAGCGCGTGCTGATTGAGCTCGGGACTATTTCGGTTGCTGCACAGCGCGGCAAGACCGCATTTGATCCGCTCTTTGACGGTGTGTTTTCCCTGCCGCTTGAGGAATTTATCGGCAGGGATGATGCATTTCCCGTGAAGGGCAGCTCGCTGAACTCTGCGCTGCACAGCGTCCCTGCATGTCAGGCGATCGTGAAGAAGGCAGCAGTCAAGCGCCTGCAAAAGGCATACCGCACGACTGAGCTCCCCGAGATCGGCGCCGTGCATCAGATTCAGTTTTCGATCCGCAGCGATGTCTGTACCGTCTATCTCGATACTTCGGGTGTCCCGCTCCACAAGCGCGGCTGGCGCGCAAAGGCAAATCTTGCGCCGATCCGTGAAACGCTTGCAGCGGGCATCCTCGATATTTCGCATATCCGATCGGATTCTCAGCTCTGTGATCCGTTTTGCGGCAGCGGCACATTCCTGATCGAGGCCGCCTGCCGTGCTATGCACATTGCACCGGGTCTGCACCGCAGATTTGCATGTGAGCAGTGGCAGCAGATGCCGAAGGAGGTCTGGCGTGAAGCGCGCACCGCCGCGACCGCGAAGATCAACCGTGATGCGGCATTCCGTGCCGTCGGCTATGATAAGGACCCGGAAGCTGTGCGTCTTACGATGGAGAACGCGAAGAAAGCAGGCGTCTCCGACCGCATTACGGTCACACAGCGCGACATCCGTGATTATGTCCCCGACGAGGGATTCTCCGTTGTCTGCAATCCGCCCTACGGCGAGCGCATGCTGGATGTGCACGCGGCAGAGGAGCTTTACCGCGTGATGGGAAAGGTGTTTCCCGCGTCGCAGCCTGTGAGCGTCATCACACCCGACCGCGAATTCGAGCAGCATTTCGGCAGACGCGCACGCAAGCGCCGCAAACTTTATAACGGCATGCTGCAATGCAATCTTTATCAGTATTTCTAAAAGAAAGGATGATCAAAGTGCTGACACCCAATCTCACTGTTTCCCCGGAGGGACACCTTCTGATCAACGGCGCCGATACCGTTGCGCTTGCAAAGCAGCACGGCACGCCGCTCTATGTTATGGATGAGGACATGATCCGTGAAAGCTGCCGCGGCTACAACGATGTTCTGCGTGATGAGTATGCCGGCAAAGGTCTCATCTGCTATGCGAGCAAGGCGTTTTCCTGCAAGGAGATTTATCGCATCGTGGATTCCGAGGGGCTCGGCGCAGACTGCATTTCCGACGGCGAAATGTATACCGCGCTCTCTGCCGGGATGCCCGCAGAGAAGATCGTCCTGCACGGAAACAGCAAGACCGATACCGAGCTGCGCATGGCAGTGGAGAAGGGTATCGGGCGCATTGTGTGCGATAACCTCAGTGAGCTTGCGCGTCTCAATGCGATTGCAGGCGAGATGGGCAGACAGCCGAAGGTGCTGCTGCGCGTGAAGCCCGGCATTGATGCACATACGCATGAATTTGTCCAGACAGGCAAGATCGACTCGAAGTTTGGCTTTGCACTGGAGACCGGCGAGGCGCTGGCAGCAGTCGAAGCCGCGTCTGCATATGAAAATCTGAATCTGGCAGGTCTGCACTGCCATATCGGTTCGCAGATCCTTGAGACAGAGCCGTTTGCGGCGGCTGCCCGTGTGATGCTTGGCTTCATGGCTGAGATCCGTGAGAAGCTCGGTCTCACGCTGCCGGAGCTGAATCTCGGCGGCGGTCCCGGCATTCGCTACACCGAGGAAGATGATCCCAAGCCCTTCGGCGAGATCGTCCGTGCGATTCTCGGTGCAGTGAAGGCGACCTGTGCAGAGTGCAGCTTCCCGGAACCGTATGTGCTTTTTGAGCCGGGGCGTTCGATTGTCGGCGGTGCCGGGCTCACGCTCTACACCGTGATGGCAAAGAAGACCATTCCGAACATCCGCACCTATGTGCTCGTGGACGGCGGCATGTGCGACAACCCGCGCTATGCGCTGTATCAGTCGCGCTATGAGGCATTGATCGCAAACCGCGCAGATCAGCCTCGCTCCGAGACCGTGACCGTCGGCGGTAAGTGCTGCGAGAGCGGTGATCTGATCGGCGAGCATATGCCGCTGCAGCCCGCTGAGGACGGCGACATCTTGGCGGTTCTTGCGACCGGTGCATATAACTATTCGATGGCGATGAACTATAATCGCAACCCGCGTGCGGAGGTTGTCATGGTGAAGAACGGTGAAGCACGCACGGTCGTGCGCCGCGAATCCTATGAGGATCTTGTGCGGAACGATCTCTGATAACGGCACAAAACGCCGCTTGCTGCCGGACAGTCGGCGCGG